>SCPO01000692.1_pt1 | contig 19002 bp, 24 predicted proteins | sample 6106821 | NCBI WGS metagenome assembly SCPO01 (sample SAMN10720448, study PRJNA508395) | human gut metagenome | isolation source: Participant 2 stool, 0 month | host: Homo sapiens | collected 2017 | reverse complement strand
ATATATCTGAGAATTGATTTATTAGTCTTTATTTATATGAAAAGATAGATATATACTCACTTTATTAAGAACTCACATTCAACACTTTTTAAAATATATTTAAAATATTACACTATTTTTAGTGAATTGTAAATGAATTTCTCTATTTTTATTTAAAGTTATTTAAGATTAATATTTGAGTTATAAAATTAGGACATAAAAAGACAGTGAACTAGTCACTGCCCATACAAATTCAAATTTATTGAAATCTATAGTATTGTTCATCGTAATTTGACGATATATAATATAAACCCTATAATATAAACAGATAGCCAAGCGAGTGGTTCCGTCGGGCTCATCTCAAGATTACAAAAAATTGATGAAATGGCCTTTCAGTTACCTAATTATCCAGGGGATAACGAAGGGCTATTTGTTCTTTCCAAGACAAATAAGAGCCAGTACCAAAGGCAATGACAAACCGTCATTGCTCTAGAATTATCATGATCAACCATAATCACTCATAGACAACCCTCCCTTCATTTAACGAAGAGAGGCCCAACCTCACCTGACTATCCTAAGTCAATTATATGGCGAACATATAATCGAATCAATAAGAATCTATTTATAGAAATATACGAAATATATTATAAAAGCCCCATGTATTAGATTGTTACATCCAATACATGAGGCTCTTTTATTTTATGAGTACTATATATTTATATAGTACTCATCACCCTATACTTTTATATAGTAACTATTATATTAGAATTTATGTGTAAACCCAGCATTTACAGACCAGCCAGCTTTATAGTCGCCAGATAAGCCTGTACTAAGGTCAGCGAAGATGCTGTTGTTTGCATTGAAGCCATAACGACCACCGAATGCTAGATCAGTCCAAGTACCTTTAATGTCTTCGGAAGTGTATTTAGTAGTAGCACCACTTGTGTACGCAGTTTTCACTGTACCAGAGAAGGCATGGTTTACACCAACGCGAGTATAAATGGATATTACCTGCGCCAAATGTTTTACCAATTTCAAGACCAATACCACCTGCTGTGCTGCTCACACCAGATTGCTCTACATGCATGCGGCCCGCATTAAAGCTATCGCCACCAAAGTGAGTGTAGCTCAATTGTGCTTGTGGTTCGATATATGTACCATTTGAAAGCTTCACAGTTTTACCGTAGCGTGCGCCAATTGTATAAGCATTCGCTTTAGTTTCACCAGAAAGGCTTTCACCAATTTCATTACGAACTGTGAAGTCGTTAGATGTACGACCTACTTGAGACTCGATGTGGATGTATTGATTGTTACCAAGATCTTTCAAGCCGTACGCACCAACAGCAAAGGCTTTTTCTTTGCCAGTACCGTTGAATACGTAATCATCGTTGCCACGAAGGTAAGAATACTTGACCACCTACAGTCCAACCGCTGCTAGTTTTAGCATCGTAACCGCCTTGAATACGTGTATATGTAGTATCTGTGTCGATACCTTTTGCATTGAAGCTGTATTTACCGCCCCCAACGCGAGCCCAAATACCTGTTGGTTCGCCTTGTTGCAATACGCGTGGACGATACATATTATCTGTCAACGTTCTCCAACCATTGATATTACTCATAATGGCAGAACGAGCGCCGCGCATATGAGGTGTATCAAAATCACCCATGATAACATGAATGTGAGAATTACGGTCTGGCACTGGAGCTGGTTTCACTTCTGGTTTAGGAGTTGGTTTTGGTGCTGGCTCAACCTCAGGTTTTGGAGTTGGTTTTATCTCTGGTTTAGGAATCGGTTTAACTTCCGGTTTTGGAGCTGGAGCTGGTTCTGGTTTTACTTCTGGCTTCGGAGCCGGAGCTGGTGTTGGTTTAACTTCCGGCTTAGGCGCTGGAGCTGGCTCTGGTATTACTTCTGGTTTCGGTGCTGGTTTATTTTCACCATATACGTATTTACCTTGACCATCTTTATCTGCTTGCCATGTAATATCGCCTTCTTTGGCATGACCAGATGTAAGCACTTTAAAACGACCAGATTCAGAACCATTAGATGCAATGGCTACTGTACCTTGAAGGTTTCTTTCACCATTAACATAGTTATGATAGTACATCTTGTGAGCCAAATTATCTAAAATCTTATTCACATTGGCCTCAGAGGACAGGTCTAGACCTCGTTGAGTAGTGTACACATGAGCTGCTGCACCAGGAGCTGCACTTGTAATGTGAATATCGCCACCCCAGAAGGCATCTGGAGTCAAGCCATTATAGGTTTTTGTTGGTGGTTGATAGCTTGGATCCTCAGTATCTCCACCTTCATCATTAGGGTCATAGATAAAGTTTACATGACCTTCAAGCTTATCTACATAGAGTTGATTATGCTCACTTTGGGTTACCATGTTCGCATAGTTACGATTCTTGGAACCTACAAGTCGATGTACATGACTAGGTTGCGTACCACCATCTAATTTACCTTCATGCAAGCCGCCTTGATAGAAAAGCTCCCAAGAACCATAGTCACCAAGGAATACATTGATATGACTTGGATGCTTTGCATCTTTATCTGCTAAATTAAAGGCTAAACCGTCCCAAAGAGATTCTTCACCAATGATTCCAATATTGATCTCGGACGCATAATTTGGGTCGCTTTTAACGATAACATCACCAACTAAAGATAAGTCGTTACCGATAAAATTACCTTGGTTGCCGTCTACGCCAATATTAACAGTACCACCTTGAGCCACCGCAATAGGAGTACTCACATTGCTAACATCATAAACGCCATTTTTAAGGGTAACCTTACTGCCACCTTTACTACTAATGAAAGGCTTATTATTATAACCAGTATTGGCAACAGCCTTATCAATACTAACTGTACCACCATTATCTGCTTCAATTGTAGATATGTAGTTTGTCATTTCACCAGCCTTAAATGATCCACCATTAGTAGCTGTAATAGTCATGCCCTCAGCCATAGCATATGGCGCAACAGAGCTAGCAATCGTCAATGCAATTGCTAAGGATAGGTTTGCTTTACACACACGTTTCATAAGAACCCTCTCTCATTTATACACTATAAACTATTATTAAATAATTTAATTATATTTAATAATTATGTTCTTGTAAATATGAGAGAAATTTGTCACATAGCTATAAAATTATAAAAGAAAAAAGGTAACATCTAGATTGCTACCTTTTAGCGAGTAAATTCTATATAGTATTTATCCGTATTTGACGATATATGCTATAAACCCTATAATATAAATAGATAGCCAAACGAGTAGATCCGTCGGGCTCCATCTCAAGATTATAGGAAATTGATGAAATGGCCTTCAGTTATCCAGTTATTGGTAACGAAGGGCTATTTGTCTTTTCCAAGACAAATAAGCGCCACAAGTGCTCCAAAGGCAATAACTACGGTCATTACCTCTAGAATTATCATGATCAACTCATAATCACTCATAAACACCCCTCCCTTCATTTACGAAGAGAGGCCCAACCTCGATTGACTATCCTACGTCAATTATATGGCGAACATATAATCGAATCAATAAAAATCTATTAATAGAAATATACAAAATTATATAAGTAAAAATGCAGCGATCAAATCGCTGCATTTATTTTTTATTTACGTGCCACACGCATAGCGGCCATCATACCTGGAGATTTCCAGACGGATTGGCCATTGTCTGAAACGAGTTTATTGTTATAGTAGAATACATCTGCATTGTAATAGTTACTATCGCTAGATGATACCTTATAGCTAAGGCCAGATGTAGTGTACACTGTGAAATTGAGTACATCCCCTACTTTCTTCACAGAATCTTGGTCCACATACCAGCTATTGCCGTTATAAGTAGTAGCATATACATCAGTACGAGCTTCTACATCATATGTATTAATACCGATCAACACGAGTAGAGCTGCTAACATATATAAGAATTTACGCATTAGAATTACCTCCGTTTTATCGTTGGAATACTTGCTTATTATACCAAAAACGGTGAAATTCACATTAAAATGGCACTATTAACACAGCATAGAGCGGTAATAACGGTGAATCGTAATTTTGATACGTACTAAAGATAAGATCCCCCATATACTGCATGACTAGCTTATTATCGTGCATATACACCATAAAATACAAAACAAATATGAGGGTGTTGTGACATATTTTATACATTAAACATATACTATACTTCAACTAATAAGTTAATTATTTCTATATAAAAGAAGGTATCAATTACAGTTGATACCTTCTTTTAATTCCACTATATATTTTATTAAAAATTATCCTAATATACTAATTTCCATTAAATACGCGATATTCCTCACCGATTTTTGTTAAATCCTTTACAAATAATCTAGAAGCTTGATAGTATAACTTCATAACCAATGTATATCCAACAGATTTAGCCTTATGTATTACTTCACCTAGGAAATTAACAATGTTAAAGAATACCTCCTGAGGAGTACAATCTAAACATTTTAATAAAGAGTCATCTTCTTGTAATCTAATACTATATATAGTCTCTCGATCGTCTTCCAAAGTAAAGCTTAATAACACGGAAGATGTCTCTACATCATAATCCAAATGATATGTATTAAGACGACCACGCACTATGGTTTTGTCATCATCTAAAATATTTGTGATTTCAAGCTCTATTGGCTTACTCTTATCAACTGAAAGTACATATTTTCTCATAGCTAAGTTCTCCCAAACCTATATATTAACTAATTTATCCCCAGAAATGAAAACTCCCAATATATTCATTCCATAATATTACTGTATAGATTATAACCAATTATGAGATAGAAAAGCCATAAACAAAATATCAAATTTATTCGATATAAATATTAGTTACAGTATATATTCTGTACTTTATTTAGAATATTATCCATCCATTTTTTTGTTATATCACTAAAAAATCGTTTCCATACATAACAAGTAATTAAAACTAAAATAAATGAAACTATACTTTGATACTTCCATCCATAATTTGCTACTATAAAAAAATGATCAACGACTTTTATCATACTATTTATGCATCACTATGCTCATAAAATTTAATATAACAGATCAAAATCCCCACAAGTATTGGATATGCCAATAAAAATTCATTACTCATAAAGCATGCAATTTGCCCAAAGAATGCTACTAATAGATAGACTAATGTAGGATTATTAATATACTTCTTAATCTTATATGATCTGTACAATATATATATAATTGGAGTAATAAACAAAATTTCACCTATCAACCCAAACCAGGCCAATATAGCTGCGAATTCATTAAGTACTGGATATTCAAATGCTAGGAAGCCCCTTTGTAATACGTCTTCTGTCCAACGTTTGACTTCTCCACTATCTTTAGCAAAATCAGGAATTTATCAACCATATAGCTTGAGTGCAAACCTCTACCAACGCCAAATGCTAAATGGTCTAGTCCAACGTTAAACATCGCAACTGTATTGCCAAATCTAGCTGAATTAGATCTAGAACTAGTATTGCTGACTGACTTAACATTGCTATCAATATATTTATCTAAAGCTTTTTCTACAGATGTAGCCTTAGGTGCTTCTTCGACAGCAGTCGTTTGAGAAATACTTGACTTAATCATAGGACTTACTACAGAATCACCAACAATGGCAAAAGAATAACTAAGAACACTGAGACCAATTGTAAATAGACACAGTTTCCACCAAGATTTGTATCTAAAGATTAGACTTAATACAATAAATGCAACCAGTTCGAATAGATAAATAACAACACCTGTACGAGCTTTAGTTAAGAAAATCATAAAAACCAAGAAAAATGCTAATACAATATCAAGTTTATTCTTAGAATTTACATAATGAATACCTAATAATGGTGCCAAAAATACAGCAATCATACTAAAATAGGATGGTTCTAACGCAAGGCTTCTAAGTTGACCTGGCCATAATTCCGGAGGCCACCACCCACTTTGTACAACAGGATCATATAAGCTATTATTAATAGTTACTAATATACTAGCCAAGTAATCCGAACCACTCCATAGCCAAGAAACCTCTATAACAGAGTAGGCTATACATAGTATTGTTAATATCCTTGCAGCATTAACAATAGTATCAAGACCTTTTACAATCATCTTTATATAGATTAAAAATGATTAAGAATAGCCCAATTAAGGGGAATATAAAGTTTCTAAATAAATACCAAACTAAAGACACCATTAACTTTACTTGTAGAATAAATTCATTCCCTACAAACGAAGGAAATAGCGCATATAGTTTTTGGACAACAGATGTATTGATTAAATACGTGTAAATAACAGTATCATAAAAAGGAAAAGAAAATACCCCTAAAATAGTACAAAAAACAATCCAAACAACAGATATTGAAAAATACGTTTTAAATGGAACCTCTGTTTTCTTGTTCCATATGCTATATACAATAAATAGTAAAATGGAAAAGAACAAAAATACCATTGACAGATTATTTCCCATGGAAAATAAGGTGTACCGATCTGGTATCCGCATCAATGGTAATGAAATTATCATTGCACAAAGCAATAGCTCTTGAATTTTATAATATGCTGTACTAATCATATTAAAACAAACCTCTCAAACTGTTTAATACCTACTGGAAGAGTTGCTTCCTTAATAAGCCTCCCATAATAATCATAATTAAAAATTCTGTTAATAACATTGTCATTGCTACCCCTTTAGCCCCCCACAAATAACACAATGGGAATATAGATAACAAACTAAAGAATGCTGCTAATACTAAAGTCCGGCTATAAGCACTATTCATATTGAGTGGTAGCATCGTTTCTTCACCAAATACAGTACTAATAGCAACAGCTAAAGGAACAAATGACAAAATTCGTAATACATCAACAGTTAAATTATAATCCGCTCCGAACAATAGCTTGACTATAGTATCTGAGAAGAAAAAGAGAGACGTACAGCCAATAAGACCAACAACCAAATACAAGAATATTTGTTTCTTTATAAATTGTAACCCCTTAGAAATATCATCCTTCATCATCTTACTTATAAACGGATATATTGCATCACTTACAGCATATATACCTCTGCGAACACAGGTAATTAATTTATCAGCAGCACTATAGTAACCAACGATAACATTATTCGTAAGCATCCCTAATACAACTATATTAGTTGCAGTATATAAGTTAACCGCTAAGGAGGATACAAATATAGACCAGCCTTCTTTATAAGAATTAATAATTTCACCTATAGTTGGCCATTTAAACAATCCTGTATAGCGTTTTCTTAACCAAACTATTGAAAAAATACCCGCAATTAAAGGCGTACAAGCTTGTAAGAATGCAGCTAGTATATAATCATCTGGAGATTTTACAAGTAAAAATATGCCAAGCATTGTACAGATACGACCACTCATATTCAAGATGGTAATATATCGCATTTTCTGTATACCTTGAAAAAACCATACAGGAAATAAAACATTACCTATAATTCCACAGTACATAACCTGAAATAATAATATGTCGATCGTATTTCCTAGTAATATGCGTTGCAGATTATAAACAGCAAAAAATACCAGAGTAACAAATATTAATATACATACTTTTCCATAAAAATATTTGGCAAACAGAAATCCTATTTTCTGTTCTTCAGCCTGTGCTATTGCCTTTGGCGCTGTTAAGGAATAACCAAAATCAACGAAGATTCGAAAATATTCCATAATACCTTGCATAAAGGCAATCATCCCAAAATGCAATGGTCCTAAGACGCGAATCAAATATGGTACTAAGATAAATGCGAGTACATATTCTAAAGCGCGCAAGGTTAGAAGAGAAAATATATTCTCTATTAATACGGAGTAACTCTTCCTCACATTACCCATCCTCTAACATTAATATATATTAAATATTACTAACTATAATTTCATAATTAGAGAAAACCCCATAGTATTATCAATAAAAATATAAAGATAATCTCTATGGGCTTTAATTATATGTAATATACAACCGTACAAATATGGTTATGATTCATAGTTAATAATACAATTTAACCAATAACCTCTTTATATATTGTTTGCACTTCCACAATGGATTATGGCTGGTATCAGCCGTATGATCTAATACATAGTGTTTATATTGTGTGAGTAAATCTTTATACTCTGTCTTACATTTATTTGCACAGACTCTACGAGATAATTCCACATAGGAATTTAATAGATACAATTGCAGCTCGTTCTCTACACTACTACAGTGATTCATAAGATAATCACTCATATATATATGGGACTCTACTGTATCTGTCATAAAACGTCTACTGAAATTAGCCATTATACTACCAGCGCGTTGTACATAATAATAAAGGGGTTCATTTACTGTTACTATAATATTAGCATTTAAAAATAGCCTGAAAATAGTAAAATTATCCTCTTGAACTCTCCCCTTTGGAAAACGAACTAATACTGTCCCATTGAATAACTCAGATTTAAAAAGTTTATTCCATACTACATTGAGATCGAATGGTTCAGTTTTTAATAGATAATATCTCAACATATCCATGCCTGTAAAAGTTCGTTTATCATCTTGAACAGACATAGTATGTATACTAATATCATCAGCTTCTCTGTAGATATAGTAATTACAAGATACCATATCAGCATTGGTACTATTCGCTACAGTAAGCAATCTTTCACACATTGTATTTTCTATAAAATCATCACTATCAATGAATAAAATATAGTCTCCTGTAACATGCTCTAAACCATAGTTACGAGCATCGGAAAGCCCGCCATTTTCCTTATGAAAGACCTTTATGCGTTTATCCTTCGCTGCATAAGAATCGGCAATAGAACCGCTACAATCGGTTGCTCCATCATCGACTAAAATAATTTCTAAATTTTGATAGGTTTGATTAAGTATTGATTGAATACATTTATCAACATACTGTTCAACATTATAAATAGGAACAATAATAGAAATTAATGGCTCCATATACTTAATCCTTTCGATTTATCTTATAAGCAACAATATTATGTCCACAGCGTTGATCCTCAGGAGGGCATCTGCATATAATCATCATACATATTGTCCAGGTATTCTCTCCAACAAGACATAACAGAGAATGATTGATCTTCAAACTCAATGGTAGTCATCTTCTCAAAATCCTGTTTAGGCAATCGTTCCTTTACACCTTCACCCCAGGCAATTACACCAACATACTCTGATTTAGTATAGTCATAAGATTTAGCCAAACGATCCATGATATCGATACAACGTTGTTTACCAAATAAACGGCATAATGGTACAACAACTAATTTGCCTAAAGCATGGATGAGAGATTTCCCCTTAAACAGTTTAGCGCTAGCTAATGTAAGTATTTTTTGATAAAAAATCGATTTATCATAAATCTCTTTCATAATGGACATATCTTCACTAAATCCATCAACAGGGAAAAATATCTATCCACAAATACTTACTACGCAATGTATTAGAATATGTATTTTCACAAGGGATATTTTATTGATGATAGCCGCATAGGTTGCATCTAAGCTATGATTGATAGGATTAGCAATTAGCTCTAATCCATCATGATCGTAGTGCTCTTTTAACGTTAATAACCGTTCATAATCAGGTCTTGGCATGCAAACATCAATATCATCATCCCAAGGTATAAACCCTTTATGTCGAGCTGCACCTATTAATGTGCCATAACATAAACTATATTTTAAATTATATTTTTGCAAAATTGGTCAAAATCCTTGAGAAGATTTAACTCTTCTAGTTGAACTTCTCGTAAAGATAATTGTTGCATACTCATCAAATCCCATACTAAATTACAGTAACATCGGTATCAGATACAAACTTATTGAGGACACGTACCTCTTCAATCATATCTTGATGGCTCATCAAGAATTTCAGAGTCCTCTCTAATACATTTCAAGAACTCAACAATTCCATATCGTAAGCCTTCACCTTCAAATTTATAGAAGTACTTTTGATTCAAATTTACATCTTCAAAACGCATTTCAAAGAATTCTGTTTTCCACCAAGGTGCAGGTACATAGATATATCCTTTAGAGCCAGATATGACTAAATCGCCCTCAGCTTTAGCATTAATAGCCACTGTAGCAGAAGCCATCGCATCATCATAAAGGAAATTAATTTTCGATAAAATATCGACATCATCAACCTTATGGCTTATAAAATCAACACGGTTATAATTAAAGCCTAAGAGTTTAAAGATAGCCAATAACGGATAGGATGCTAAAGATAAAATACTACCACCCGCTATTCTAACTTGATTAGCCAAATCATCACCCAAAACTTGTGTAAAATTAGCCTCTACATTAAAGATTTTACCAATTTTTCCACTACGAGCCATGGCAATTAACTTATTAAATGCAGGACTATAAGCTGTTTTCAAGCCTTCCATCAATACTAAGTTGGAAGATTTCGCTAACTCCATCAAGCGTAATGTTTCATCAAGGTCACTACTAAATGGAAATTCTGTTAATACATGTTTTCTAGCTTGTAGTGCTTTTTCAATATACGCACCACGTTTAGATAAAGGCATATTAATATATACCGCATCTACCTCATCTAGTAACTTTTCAGATGAACAAAATTGCTCTAAATCATTAAACTGGTATGATTTATAGATAGTATCAGTCTCATCTGCCTCTGTGTACCCACCTATAATATCAATACCACTAACAAATTTAGACTCATCTAAAAATCTGTCTAAAATAACTTCATTACCGATAATACCCAATCTAACATTCTCAGAATTTCTGATTTGAGTACTAGAAATACCTTGTGTTCTTGGTAGGTAAACTACCTTACAATACTCATTTAAATAATCAAAATAGCCTTCCCAATCAGATCCAACAGTAAAATATCTACATTAAAACGTTTAATATCATCTATTTTTTGGCCAAAATATTCTTCTACTACGATTTCATCTGCAAAACCTGTAGCACGCACATTATCTATGCGCGTCATTAAAGAATCACGAACATTAAATTTGCCTCTAGATTTATCAAAATAGTCAGACGTAACCCCAACAATTAGATAATCACCTAATGCTTTTGCATTTTTTAATAGATTGTAATGTCCCTCATGAAACAAATCATATGTTCCATATGTTATCACTTTTACCATACTATTTACCTGTAATCTCTTTAATGACTGATTTCATTGTTTCTACGAGCATTTTATTATCCTCAATGGTTGTATCACCAATATGAGCAACGCGTAGTACAAAGTCTTCATTGACCCCACCCGTAGGATTTACAAAAATATCATATTTGTCCTTCAAAATTGTAAATACATCTTTAGCAATTGGTTGTTCAAAACGAATAGGTGTAACCGCATTACTGATGCTGAAAGTAGGAAGAGATACTGGTAGTTCTTTAATCCTATTTCTGAAATCTTTCGCCACACTATCAATACGAGATAAATAGTTTTCAAAACCTTCCTCTTCAATCAGATGTAATGCTTTATTCATTTCTAAACATACTCCAACAGCAGGTGTGAATGGTGTTTGACCTCTTGTAAAGTTCTTTACATATTGGTTGAAATCAAAATAAAGATTCTTAATATGATTATTTTTTACACGTTCCTCATATAATCTGTCACTAATTACAATAGGAGATATACCTGGTGCAATACAAAGTCCTTTTTGGGAACTCAAAATAGTAACATCAATATTATTACCAGCCATATCATAATGATCGATTAAGAACGAACTAATTGCATCAATCACTAAGTACGATTGTTTCTTTTTAGCAAAGTTACTTAATAAATTAATATCATATAGCTGTGCTGTAGAAGTTTCATCAATATTAGCAATAACAAAAGTAAATGCTTGTTCTTCTACTGCAGCAAAGTGTTTAGCAGTCAACGCCTCGCCATCTTCTAATTTAATTACTGTATGAGGAATCTCATGGAGTTCACATAAATCGACGAAACGTTGACCAAAAGTACCACCATTAATAACTAGTACATGGTCAGTTTCATTCATACAATTCATAATAGTAGCTTCTAATGCACCTGTACCGGAAGCTGTTAAGTAGATGGATTTATAGCTTTCTGGTGCATTCATAAACTTTTTGAGCAGTTTATCTGAGTCTAACATAACTTCAGAAAATTCTGTTGTTCTAAAATAAGGAACTTGTTGATGTCTTTCATCAAGAATTTCCTTTCTCATTTGTGTTGGTCCTACTGTAAATAGTTTCATAATATAATCCCCTCTTATTGTTTCCAATATACTCTATAGTTATGATGCGGTACCTGGCGATCTTCAGGTGGTGCTTCCATATAATTATTGTACAAATGACTTAAATAGAAATCGCTATCTGTAAGTCCCCAAAACTCAGTATCCTCAAAAGGATATAAACTTCTATTATCAAACAAAGTTTTTCGTATACTTCTCGTTTATTACCACTTGCACAATCGACGAGAACGCTTATATATTTCGAATTGGAAAATGAATAGTGTTGAGCATCTTGATTAATCTTTTTGATTAAACTTGTAGTTGGTAAAAAATGCATTAAACTAATAGCACCAAATTTTAAGAATGTCCGAACATAACCTTTTAACTTTGCAAAGCTACCTTTAGAGTCTACATAACGATTGCTGAATGTAAACTTCATAGAAGACCCATGGAATAACAAGTTTAAAAATTGTTGATGTCTAAATATTTTTTGTTGTGCCTGTGTTTCATCCGGTAACCCATCAATTGGGAAAATATCTATAAATACACCTGCTTTATCAAAATTACGCCACAATGTATTATCAATCATAACTGTTTCTTGATCGAATACCTTTGCCATTGTATAGGTGTAACTATCATCGTTTTCAATAGAATATACTTGATATCTTGGATTATGGTCATTATATAACTTAATAAAGCGATTATAATCATCCCGTGGCATCATAATATCAATATCATCATCCCATGGAATAAAGCCTTTATGTCTAACAGCCCCCAACATCGTTCCATAGGCTAATACATATCGAATATCATGTGTATCACAAAAATGTGCCACATCTTTTAAAATATCTAAAGCGACACGCTTAATCTCCGAAAAACCAATTTCTCGCATCAAAAAATTTCTCCGTAATATAAATAGGTCTATTATTTAAAGAATTTTCTTTTTAAGAATAATCCACCCTTTTTCAACCAATTTTGAGGCTCCATAAAGGATACATTTTGTTCTTTATAGTTAATGTTATTGGCTTCAATCCATACATCAAGCAAAATTTCACTAACAAACCCATAAATACGCGCTTCGTATGTATCGTAATGGAAATATCGACGCGATGTTCGATTCTCCAAAATAGAAAACATCCACTCGCAATATTGATCAAATAGATCGCGACGCATGACGAACATGTTAAACATATGCGCCCAGGTGCGATTACAAACCTTTGTAAAGGCAGCACTATATTCAGGATATCTCTCAGCGATGATTTGCTCTGCCACATCAAGGCCTTCTGAATGATGAGCATGATTATAATGAGAGCGATTGGATTCGATATAATATTTACGCTTATCTGCTACCACAACAGGATACTCTGAAAGTAGTTTTTCCCATTCCGGACCTGTAAGGATTTGATTTTTTTTATCCTCTACAGAACGAACCTCTTTGCGAGTAAAGTAACGTCTGTAATGAACGAGACCAATATAGTCCGCATCAAGATTCTTCCAAGCCCAATAAAGGCCTGTTAACTCACAATAATTCGCATTTTTTGAAGATATATTATCTCCCGTATGATCACCCGTATAACCAATATCCACCTTGCCTTCTCGGCCTACATGGATTGGCATATAGACAGAGTCTTCTGGCATCCAATATTGTTTATGGGTGGCAACTAAAATCTTTATATTCACTAGTACTCTCCTACATGAGTGTTGTCTCTCAAGTCTATCTACTTACCATATGAAAAATTAGGCTAACTCTTTTTCTACTAATACCAAAGCACTAGCAATAACTTTATCCATATCGTAATATTTATATTCCCCTAAACGCCCACCAAAGATAACATTGGAAATCGTTTCAGCCTTTTTTAACATATTTTGCGTAAAGATCTAAATTCTTTACATCATTTACTGGATAATACGCTTCTTCACCAATTTTCCAATCCTTCGGATATTCTTTGGTTACATATGTAACAGGCTGCGTACCAAATTCAAAATGCTTATGCTCGATAATACGAGTATATGGAATTTCACCTTCTGTATAATTCACAACTGCTACACCTTGATGGTTTTCCTCTTCAAGACGCTCTGTTTCAAAATGAAGACCGCGGTATTCCAATACACCTTCAGAGTAATCAAAATACTCATCAATAGGACCTGTATAGATAATTGTATCTGCCAAGGCTTCATATTCATCGCGATGTTTGAGGAAATCTACACCTAAACGAACTTCAATACCCTCTAACATGCGTTCAATCATCTTTCGTATAACCGCCCATAGGAATACCTTGGAAGCGATCATTAAAGTAGTTATTATCGTATGTATAACGAACAGGTAAACGTTTAATGATAAAAGCTGGTAGCTCCGTACATTTACGGCCCCACTGTTTCTTTTGTATAGCCTTTAATAAGCTTTTCTAAATAAATATCTGTACCAACTAGGCTAATTGCTTGCTCTTCTAGGTTCTTAGGTTCACTTGTAATAGCAGATCGTTGCTTAGTAATGATATCCTGTGCCTCTTTAGGAGTTCGAATATTCCACATTTTGGAGAAATTATTCATAAAAGGCAAATTGTACATTTCACCTTTATAGTTAGCTACAGGACTATTTACATAATGATTAAAATCAGCAAATTGATTCATATAATCCCATACATGTTTCATTGATGTATGGAAAATGTGAGCACCATAAACATGGATGTTAATATCATCTTTAGTTTCACAATACATGTTACCTGCTATATGATTGCGACGATCGATAACAAGTACAGATTTACCACGCTTGTGCGCCTCATGGGCAAAAACAGCACCGAATGGGCCTGCCCCAACTACCAAATAATCGTATTTCATTAATAGGCCCCTTTCGATTTGCCAACACAGTCTTCAAAAGATATACAATATCGATCCACACGGACCAGTTATGAACATACCAAGAGTCCATTAATACACGCTCTTCATAGGTAGTATCGCTACGACCGCTAACTTGCCATACACCGGTAATTCCTGGTGGCACAAGGTAAAAGTCGTTGATATACTCACCGTATTTTACAATTTCATCACGCACGATAGGACGAGGACCTACAAGGCTCATATCCCCAACGAGAACATTCCACAATTGCGGCAATTCATCGAGGCTTGTTTTTCGAAGGAATTTTCCGATTCTTGTAACGCGAGGATCATCTTTAATTTAAAATCTCGTTCCCATTCTTCACGGGCTGCAGGATTTTCTTTCAAATATACCTCTAATGCCTCTTGTGCATTCGGCACCATGGAGCGGAATTTATAGCATGGGAACTCTTTCCCACCTTGGCCAACGCGCTTATGACCAAATACAACTGGTCCTGGAGAATCTAGATAAATCAGTACGGCTACAATGGCTAAAATTGGCAAAATCAAGATGCCCCCACATACGGTACCTACAATATCAAATATGCGCTTCATAATGCGATTAGACTTGCGAGCCAAGTTATTTTGTACGCGCAATACAACAGCTTGCTCTTCCATCATGCCACGAGCCGTAATATTACTTGTGGGCAAACCAAATAATTCAGGCACAAAGGCTACTCGTTTTACCAATAATTGCAATCGATTGATCAAAGATACTAACTTTTTAGGTTCTAACCCTGGTGCACAAATAAGAACTGTTTGTACACCTGTATCTTTGATAACATGTTCAACATCGGAAAAAGTACCTAAACATGGATATTCTTTAGCAATAGTAGAGGATTTAGGATTATCATATAACCAATAATCTTGTAAGTAGCAATCGGCATGCGATCTAAGGATTTCTTTACGAGCTCTGCTGTTTTACCTGCACCAACTAATAAAACTGGTATCGTTAAATATCCCGCCTTAGAAAGAATCTTGCCTACAATAAAACGGAAGCTAAAGATAAAGAGCAACATGAATAAGTAAGCAAAGAACAACAAATAATCGGGATACATCGTTGATTACGTGCCCTGTATACATGAGCACAATAGATACAACTACGCCAATAGTGATGCTGCGGAATAGGTTTTTCATAGTATCCCAATACGGAGATACAACAGAATAGGTATTATTGAGTAGCAATATAGCTAAAAATACAAGCGGTATAACGCCATATACATAGATTTCATCTACCTTAAAATGTGGACTTACCGGTAAAAATGGCAAATTTAAACGTAGATGATAAGCTGCTAATGTGCCTAGCACAATAGAAATATAATCGGCTATAAGTACTATATTTACTAACAAGCAACTTGTTGTGATTATTATATCCATAACTATTCATACTAATACCCCAACTATAAAAAGGTTGTTTTCTCAATACAATTTTCAAGAAAACAACCTCTAAAACATACGAATACAATGTACCAATAATTACTTATATTGTATCATATTCAAAAGTTTAAAACTATGAAAAGCATAGATTTTAGCTATCTTTATGTAGTTTTTGGAGATTTTCAGTCTATTTAAATCAGACATAAAAATCAATTAAATAATACGTAAATATTTCCTAAATAATCTTGTGATTCTCATTTATTTTTAATTGAATCATGATGCCCATAACAATCCAAAACATGCGGATCCCCGATGAATTTCCCCATGTATAATCTATAGATCCAAACAAGAACAAATAGCTAATAAAGCCAAACATTATTGATAAATCATAAGGGTTTCTTGATTTAACATAATGTATCAAAGATTTACAGAATATAAAGAATGAAAATCCTAAAAATCCAATGAGCCCTAATATGCCAGATTCAGAGGCTATTTGCAATAGATTATTATGAGAATGGCCTAGATCTTGAGTTTCTTGTTTTAATTTATAGTGTTCTCGATATGTTTTTTGCCATAATCCAGGACCAACACCTGTTACAGGATGATCCATAATCATTTGCTTATCTGCTTCCCATACATAAATACGGCCCAAATTTGAACCATCTGTGCTTATATTAAAAGTACTTTCAAAACGAGCTACATAGGCTTGACTACTAAATGCATATCCTATACCTACAACGGCTACAAGTAGTACCAACATATAGCGAATATTAACAAAGCAATAAAATGTTATGAGTATACCGTTAATACCATTAAATAACCAAGAACCACGACTTTGATTGCCCCACATCCCCAATAACATACCAAATAAAGAAAATACAGCTGATTTTCTCAGATATGAAGGAAATGCTTTATCATAAGCAGTAATTAAAGCCAATGGAAAGGCCAATGTTAACAACATGGCTAGCCCCATCATAGAGCCATGAATAACACCACCTGCACGACCTCCTGGACCTAAATTATAGCCCAATAGATACTGTGCAAAGGCAGATAAAGCATCGATACCCATATATACAAAGAATACGGATAATATGGCGTATAATTTGGGAGAACTTTTAATAAATAACAGAATTGGTACGATGACTAATACCTTCCAAACCCAAATATTAAAGAAATATTTTGTGGTCACCGCTATATCATTGCTGATTAATGCGGACGGCAATACGCATAGTAACATGCCTATATAGGCCCATCCATATTGTCGTATGGTCTGTGGTACAGAGATTTCATGTCGTCTATACCAACAAGTTACTAAGGTCATCAATATAATAAGGCTATATATTAAATTCCCTAGTGCCATAGATGACCGTGTCATACATATCATCAGTGAAATGAGTACGGTCAGCACCATTTCAGAATGCTTAATTATCCAAGATTGCATACTAACCCCTTTTCACCTACATAGTTACAATCTAATTTTCATCATATTAACATCTATTTTACACGTAACAATGGTTTCAGATGATCTTGAATCTCTTGCTCATATTGATCAAGTAATTCATAGCGTTTTCTGTATTGGCTACGTTTTTGTGATTTAATTTCTTCAATAGGTTTACGATATTCCTCTAATGGAATGTTGAAGAAACGTTCATCACTACATACAACACCACCAGATTCCTCCCACAATGGATCTAGCTCAGCTACCTTAGCGCGATGACCGCGAACTTAATGGGTATTTGCATAGAAGCCTTCATCAGATACGGCATAAATGGATTCGACCTTACAAAGGACCGCAATATGGCGTAATAGGAACATAATAAAGTTTTTTGGTCGATACCCAAACATCTTTTTAGTAACTGTTTTAGCATTATCAAGGCCATCTTTATATCCTTGAATCGTGCCAATCCACATAGCAGGCTCCCCATTAAAACCTTTACCAAAGCGGAAGTTAGCATGGTATACGCCTTGTTTACCCAAGGTTAACAACAAGGTTAAAAAACCTTCTTTTCGTTGACCCGGTCCATAATATAAACGGGCCACCATATCAAGGTCTTCTGATTCCCATACGATAAAACCACGATTCATACGACTTACATCGTCATAAATATTATCTGGATCTACAGAGTACATTTCGCGAATGGCTTCATCTGTAAATACATCTTTCAAATAATCAAAATGATTAATAATAGCCTCTAATCGTTCCTGTGGTGTTGAGCTTTTAAACAAGAAATATCTCGTCATTAACTCAAATAGACCAACTTGACGGTCTAATAATGTTGGATCTGGCGTATAGCGTGCAAAATAGCTCTCTAGTGCCTCTATTTCTCGTTTATTGCGGATAGAGCGCATTGTATGAAGGAAAGTGCGTCGCGTTTCCCTCCAACTACGTTTGCCGTAAATCTTACGACCTCGCTGCCATTGTGTTTCTAAATATCCCATCTCAAACTCCTATCCACTAAAAACTATCAAACTTTATCATTACTTATGGAATGGAGTGTAAATTATCTATAATCGTAACTAATTCATCTGCCACTTACGATTAACAATAAATCGCTGTTCCACAACTTGTCGTGCCTTT
>SCPO01000273.1_pt1 | contig 19044 bp, 14 predicted proteins | sample 6106821 | NCBI WGS metagenome assembly SCPO01 (sample SAMN10720448, study PRJNA508395) | human gut metagenome | isolation source: Participant 2 stool, 0 month | host: Homo sapiens | collected 2017 | reverse complement strand
CGACTGCGATGCTTCTGCAATCTTATTACAGAACGGCAGAATGGCAGGAAGAGATGATCTGGTATACTATAACAATCTGACACACAAATCCGGAACCGTCCGTCACATGGGTGATAACCTGACCGGCGAAGGAGAAGGCGATGACGAGCAGATCGTGATCGACCTGGACCGTGTGCCGTCTGAGTATGACAAGATCGTGATCGTTGTAACGATCTATCAGGCACAGCAGAGAAAGCAGCATTTCGGACTGATCGAGAATGCGTTTATCCGCCTGGTAGACGGAAAAAATGACCAGGAGATCTTAAAGTACAACCTGACAGAGGACTACTCCGGAATGACGGCGATGATCTTCGGTGAGATCTATCGCTACAACGGTGAGTGGAAATTCGGTGCCATCGGACAGGGAACAAGGGACGGCGGCATCGGTGAGATGGCAGCAAGATTTCAGAAATAAGAGCGTACCGGTATGACATGGTGCGATATGGGAGAGACTATATCTGAGATGAAGTGATTCATATAGTTTCTCCCTGCTTATAAGCAGAAAAACAAAAACAGGAGACAAAAAGATGAAGTATAATGGTTTGACAGACAAACAGGTCGAAGAGTCCAGAAGTAAATTTGGTTCCAACGAGATCCCGGATTCCGAGCCGACTACATTCTGGGAAGAGTTCAAAGAGACGTTCAGTGATCCGATGATCAAGATCCTGCTGGCGATCGCAGCACTGATGATCGTGATGTTCTTCTTTGGGTATGCGGAGATTTACGAGCCGCTCGGAACGATCGTTGCAGTGCTGATCGTGGCAACCGTATCTGCAAAGACCGGTGTTGCAAGCGATACCAAGTACCGTGAACTGAAAGACAATACCGAGAAAGACAAGTGTAAAGTTCACAGGAACGGCGTGATCACGGTGATCGATGTGGATGATGTTGTAGTCGGTGACAAAGTCCTGCTGCAGTCCGGTGATAAGATCCCGGCAGACGGTGTACTGATCGACGGGGCACTGCGTGTGGACAACTCCGCACTGAACGGCGAGGCAGAAGAATGTAAAAAAACAGCGGCATCCGAGGATTTTCAGCTGGAAGATGACATCACAGGCGATACCTTTGTCGATGCACACTCCCTGTTCCGCGGAGCAGTGATATTTGACGGCGAAGGTATTCTTGATGTACGCAAGGTCGGACTGAAGACCATGATGGGAAAAATGGCAGAAGAGATGCAGGAAGACGAGCCGGATTCTCCTTTGAAAGTAAAACTTGCCAAACTTGCAAAACAGATTTCCACGTTTGGTTATATCGGTGCGGTATTGATCGCCGTACTTTACCTGGTCTACTTTGTGCAGGGGCGGAGTTTCTCAGTACTTTGCAATGGGGATTGAACCGGTTGTCAAAGATGTTGTAAGAGCTCTTTCTCTGGCAATTGTCATCATCGTCTGTGCAGTTCCGGAAGGACTTCCGCTGATGATCTCCCTCGTACTGATGCAAAATACAAGCAAAATGCTTGACCACAATGTCCTGGTAAGAAAAGCAGAAGGTATCGAGACAGCAGGTTCTTTAAACATTCTCTTCAGTGATAAGACAGGAACGATCACAAAAGGTATGCTTGAAGTGGTCGATTTCTTTACCGGCGACGGCAATTCCATTGATATTGCACAGCTGAGTAAACACAGCAAGGTAAAAGGTCTTGTGGATCTTGCCATCGGTAAGAATACACAGTCCATGTTTGATGCATCCCATAAAGTCATCGGCGGAAATGCAACCGATCAGGCACTGATGAAGTTTTTGGGTGAGGAGACATTCAAGACGCTGGAGAACAGCAGCGAATATAAAATAACAAAACAGCAGTCTTTCAACTCTGCAAATAAATTCAGTCAGGCACGCATCGACAGCACCGGTAAAACTTTCTATAAAGGGGCACCGGAAAAACTTCTGGCAAATGCAGTGAAATATCTGGATGCAGACGGCAATATCTGTACCATGGACAACGCCATCCTGAACCGCAAGATCGATGAACTGGCAGCAAAAGCAATGCGTGTGCTGGCCTTTGGATATTCAGAAAAAGACATGGTTGAAAATTCAATCAATGATGATATCGTGATCATTGGTCTGGTGGGCATTCGTGACGATGTACGTCCGGAAGCAAAAGAAGCGATCCGGGAAGTACAGGGAGCCGGTATTCAGGTCGTTATGATCACAGGTGACCGCCTTGAGACAGCGGTAGCGATCGCAAAAGATGCAGGACTGTTAAAAGGAGGCAGCGACCGTGCACTTTCCTCCGCACAGCTCAATGAGATGAGTGATGAAGAAGTGAAGAAGATCATACCGAATATCCGTGTGATCGCAAGAGCACTGCCGACCGACAAGTCCCGTATGGTACGCCTGTGCCAGGAGATGAACCTGGTAGTCGGCATGACAGGTGACGGTGTCAACGACTCACCGGCACTGAAACGTGCAGATGTTGGTTTTGCCATGGGAAGCGGAACAGAAGCAGCAAAAGAAGCAGGTAAGATCGTTATTCTGGATGATAATTTTAAATCCATCAAAGATGCCATCCTTTATGGAAGAACCATCTATCATAACATCCTGAAGTTCTGTAAATTCCAGCTGGTGATCAACGTGGCAGCCGTTGTGGTCAGTGCGATCGCACCGTTTTTCGGTGTGGATGAACCACTGAAAGTAACACATCTTCTCTTTGTAAATCTGGTCATGGACGGACTGGGAGCGATGATGCTTGGCAATGAACCGGCAAAAGAAGAATATATGGCAGAAGCACCGCGAAAACGTGATGAAAGTATTGTAAGCAAAAAAATGATGGGACAGATCCTCACAATGGGAATCTGGCTTACCGTGGTAAGCTTTATCTATCTGAAAGTGCCGTTCTTTGTAAATCTGTTTGCAAATGAGGAACAGCACCTGACGGGTTATTTTGTACTGTTTATTGTGGCAGCTTTGTTCAACGGCTTTAATGTGCGTGACGATGGATTTGCAATTTTTGCCGGTCTGAATGAGAATAAAGATTTTATTAAAGTATTTCTGATTATTATAATCGTGCAGGCATTGCTCGTAAATGCGGCGATCGTTCCGCTGGCCCCGTTCCAGTGGATTGGAGAAATGTTCAGCTGTGTTCCGTTTGGAATCAAAGGCTGGATTGCAGTTGTTCTGCTGGCATGTACCATGATTCCGGCAGATATGGTCAGAAAACTGTGCGTAAATAAATAACAGGTAATCCAACAGGAAAAGTGCGGTGTCACGTATGGGATCGCACTTTTTCCGTTGATATAACAGGGGTTTGTACATGAGAGAATTCAGAAGATAATTTCCTTTATTGGCCGAAAGGAGTTTCATGTACTTCAGACGACGACAAACCAGTATATTGCATGTGGAAATGCAGCGAAGCAGCTGCAGAACAGATCCGATTATCTGACGGAGCAGGTCAGGCTTTATGCGATGACCGGGCAAAGTAAATATATGGATGCTTATTTTGAAGAAGCAGAAACAAAACAGAGCAGAGAGAAAGCTCTGGATATTTTGAAAAGATATTTTGACGGGACAGAAACTCAGACCGCCCGAATAAAGGAGAGAGTATTTTTAAAGATGCAGACCAGGCACTCTATTATGTAAAAGAATATGGCAGAAAGGGCTGCAGTTTTTATGAATAAATAAAAAGAAAAGAGGTTTTTTCATGGCAATAAAAGAATTACAGGCGTACGAACTTTTAAGGGAAGAGGGGCTTTCCGATATTCAGTCAGTCGGCTATCTGCTGCGTCACAGAAAAAGCGGTGCACGCATCATGGTCATTGCAAACGATGACGATAATAAAGTATTTCATATTACATTTCGTACACCTCCGGTAGACAGCACCGGGGTAGCACATATTCTGGAACACTGTTCGCTGTGTGGAAGCGAAAAGTTTCCGTCCAAAGATCCGTTTGTGGAGCTGGTAAAAGGTTCGCTCAATACCTTTCTGAATGCGATGACCTATCCGGATAAGACCATGTATCCGGTTGCAAGCTGCAATGACAAAGATTTTGCAAACCTGATGGATGTCTATATGGATGCCGTTTTTCATACCAATATTTATAAAAAAGAAGAGATTTTCCGCCAGGAAGGCTGGAATTATCATCTGGAAAATCCGGAGGATGAGATCACCTACAATGGTGTGGTATACAACGAGATGAAAGGAGCTTATTCTTCACCGGAAGATGTGCTTGATCGCGAAATTTTAAATGCACTTTATCCGGATACACCGTATGGATTTGAGTCCGGAGGAGATCCGCAGTGTATCCCGGATCTGAAATACGAAGATTTTCTGGCTTTCCATGGAAAATATTATCATCCGTCCAATGCCTACATCTATCTCTATGGAAATATGGATGTTGAGGAACGCCTTACCTGGCTGGATCAGGAATATCTCTCTAAATACGGAGAAAAAGAGGTAGATTCAAAGATCAGTATGCAGAAAGCGTTCGATGCTCCGCATGAGATCTATAAAAAATATTCTATTTCCACATCCGAATCGGAAGAAGACAACACCTATCTTTCCTGGAATGTGTCCGTTGGCACAAGCAGCGATGTACGTCTTGTGACTGCCATGGCAATCCTGGAATATGCACTTTTGTCAGCACCTGGGGCACCGCTTAAACAGGCTCTTTTGGATGCCGGGATTGGAAAAGATATCCTAGGCTCTTTTGAGAGCGGCATTCAGCAGCCATCCCTTTCGGTAGTCGCTAAAAATGCAAATGTCGGTGACAAAGAAAAGTTCCTGGCAGTGATCCGCAAGGTACTGGAAGAACAGGTGAAAAACGGCATCGATAAAAAAGCACTGCTGGCAGGTATCAATTCTTCCGAGTTCCGTTTTCGTGAGGCAGATTACGGCTCTTATCCGAAGGGCCTGATGTACGGAATCGACATTATGGACAGCTGGCTGTACGGCGAGGGTGATCCGTTTGCCTATGTCAAACAGCTGGATATTTATAAGGAACTTCGTGATGCAGTAGAGAGTGATTATTACGAGAAACTGGTGCAGAAATATCTGCTGGATAACACACATGTGGCGGTTGTTGTCGTTGCACCGGAAAAGGGACTGACTGCAAAACTGGAGGCAGAGACGGCAAAGAAACTGGCAGATTTTAAAGCAGGTCTCAGTGAAGAACAGGTAAAGGAGCTGGTAGAAAAAACAGCAAAACTGCAGGAATTCCAGGAGACACCGTCCACACAGGAAGAGCTGGAGAAAATCCCGATGCTTACCAGGGAGGATATCACAAAGAAATGCAGACCGATCTGCAACAGAGAGCTTTCTTTTGGCAACACCAAAGTTCTGTGGCATGATGTGAACACGAACGGCATCGCTTATCTGACCCTTTATTTTGATCTGTCCGTTGTCAGAAAAGAGGATCTGCCTTATGTCGGACTTCTGAAAAATGTGCTGGGCATGATCGACACCGAGCATTATGCTTACGGAGATCTGTTCAATGAGATCAATATGCAGACCGGAGGTATCGGTACCGGGATGGTCGTATTTCCAGAAAAGGACACACAGAAGATGTATCCGATGTTTACCGTATCAGCCCGCACACTTTATGATAAAATCGACTTTGTGTTTGATGTGATCGAGGAGATTTTATTCACATCCAAACTGGACGATGAGAAACGCTTAAAAGAGATCGTTTCCGAGCAGAAATCAAGGACACAGATGCGGCTGACAACGGCGGGACATTCGGCAGCGGCAACCCGTGCCATGGCTTATTTCTCCGAGACAGCTGCGTTCAGTGATCGCAGCAGCGGGATTGACTACTATCGCATGCTTGATGACCTCGATGCAAATTTTGAAACGAAAAAAGAGAATCTGAAGAGTAAATTGAAAGAGCTGATGAACGTGATTTTCCGACAGAATGCCATGGTATTTTCCGTAACAGCGGAAGAAAAGGGGCTTGCCGGATTGGAAGAGAAAGTGACAGGATTATGCGAAAAACTTTCGTTGGATAAGAGAACACCTTCAGAAGAAACCCTTGCATACGGAAAGCTGAACGAAGGCTTCCAGACCTCCGCCAAGATCCAGTATGTGACACGTGCCGGAAATTACCGCGAGGCAGGCTATGATTATACCGGGGCACTGCGGATCCTGAAGGTGATCATGAGCTATGAATATCTCTGGGTGAATGTGCGTGTCAAAGGCGGGGCGTATGGCTGTATGAGCGGATTCGGTAGAAATGGCAATTCCTATTTTGCTTCTTACCGTGATCCGAACTTGCGTCAGACCAACGAGATCTACGAAGGCGTGCCGGAATACGTGGAACATTTCAACGTCGAAGAGCGTGATATGACAAAATACGTGATCGGAACGATCAGTGAGATGGATACGCCACTCACAGCAAGAGCACAGGGAGCACGTTCTGATGCTGCTTATTTCGGACATGTGACTGAAAGCGACCTTCAGAAAGAGCGTGACCAGGTACTCTATGCGACACAGGAAGATATCCGTGCCCTGGCACCGCTGATGCGTGCAATCCTGGCAGAAGACTGCATCTGCGTGCTCGGAAACGAAGATGCACTGGAAAAAGAGAAAGAGATGTTTAGAAATCTCGGACCACTTTAAGGAGGAATCATATATAGATGGCAGAGAAAAGTTACAAATCCGGTTTTGCGACCCTGATCGGCAGACCAAACGTAGGAAAATCCACACTCATGAACCACCTCATCGGGCAGAAGATCGCGATCACGTCCAACAAACCGCAGACAACGAGAAACCGGATCCAGACCGTCTATACAGACGAAAAAGGACAGATTGTATTTCTGGACACACCGGGTATCCACAAGGCGAAAAACAAACTGGGTGAATACATGGTCAATGTGGCAGAACGCACCCTCAATGAGGTCGATGTGATCCTCTGGCTGGTGGAGCCGAGTACCTTTATCGGAGCCGGCGAGCGTCACATTGTGGATCAGCTCAAAAAAACAAAGACACCGGTCATCCTGATCATCAACAAGATTGATAAAGTAGATAAAAAAGAGATCATAAAATATATGGATGCTTACCGCAAAGTCTATGATTTTGCGGAGATCATCCCGGTGTCGGCACTTCGCAGTGTCAATATGGATACTGTGATCGAGAGTATTTTCAAATATCTGCCGTACGGACCGCAGTTTTATGATGAAGATACGGTGACAGACCAGCCGCAGAGACAGATCGTGGCAGAGATGATCCGCGAAAAGGCACTTCGCTCTCTGGAAGAGGAGATTCCGCACGGTATTGCCGTTTCTATTGAAAAAATGACAGAACGCAAAAGCAAAGGCGGCAGCATCTGTGATATCGAGGCGACGATCATCTGCGAGCGGGATTCTCACAAAGGAATCATCATCGGAAAAGGCGGACAGATGCTCCGCAGGATCGGTTCACAGGCACGCCGTGATATCGAGGATATGCTCGAAGAAAAAGTCAATCTCCAGCTCTGGGTCAAAGTCAAGAAAGACTGGAGAGACAGTGACTTCATGATCAAAAACTTCGGATACGATAAAAAAGATATCTGAAATCAGAAACGACGATTCCGTACAGACATCAGCATTTGCTGACGGGACTGTAAGAATATGAGAGAATATATGGATGATAAAATTGCACTGACAGGGATTGTGCTTATAGCGGCACCGATCGGAGAATCAGATAAACGGCTGGTGCTGCTGACAAGAGAACGGGGAAAGGTGACTGTATTTGCAAGAGGAGCCAGAAGACCGGGCAATCCCTTTCTGGCTGCCGCAAACACCTTTGCTTTTGGAACCTTTTATGTAAAAGAAGCAAGGACTGCCTATCAGCTTGTGCAGACAGAGATTCGAAATTATTTCCGGGAGATCACAGAAGATGTGGAGGCTGCCTGCTATGGAAGCTATTTTCTGGAGTTTGCCGATTATTATGCCAGAGAGAACGATGACGGCACACAGATCATCCAGCTGCTCTACGGGGCACTGCGTGCAGTGCTCAATCAAAAACTGGACCGGGAACTGATCCGTTATGCCTTTGAACTGCGTATGATGGCGGCAGGCGGAGAATATCCGCAGGTGTTCGAGTGTGCAGTATGTGGAGCAAAGCATGATCTTTGTGCCTTCCTTACAGATAAGAACAGCGTACTGTGCCGCAGCTGTGTCTCAAAAGTACAAAGGAGCACACCGGTTCTGGAATCAACAATCTATACGATGCAGTATGTGATCAGTACGCCGGTCGAACGCCTCTTTGCCTTTGCACTATCAGCACAGGTAAAGAAAGAGTTTATCAGTCTGGTTGAGAAATTCCGAAGGCGTTACATAGACCGGGATTTCAAATCTCTGGAGATTCTGGAGATCATGCGGCATACCAGAAACGCTCTTTACAAGGACGGTCAATAATGGTATGATGAAAAATGCCACGCGAACAGGTGGCGTATTCTGTACTTTATCTACAGAAGGGTATATGGTAAGTTTCAGGAAAGGCAGGGCAGCGAAGGAGATTTTGCTGTGTCTGGATGGGGAATATTATGAAGAAATGGAAGGGAATTCTGGCAGTCATCCTGATAACTGGATATCTTGGCGGCTGCAGTCAGTTTCAGGCAGAGCACAATGCAGTAAAAGTGAAACGGGACGGCAGTGTACAGGCGGCGGTGATCGACACGCTGGACAAATCCTACTACAGCGAGGATGAGCTGAAGCAGACGATCGATGATTCTGTGAGTGCGTACAATCAGTCACAGGAAGGTGATCCGATCGTTGTCAAAAAATTTAACGTCACAGACGGAAAAGCAGAGCTGTATATGAACTATGCGGCTTCCAGGGATTATCAGGATTTCAACAATGTGACCTTTTATACGGGAGACCTGCAGGGAGCATACGATCAGAAGTACGAATTCCCGGATGAATTTCAGAAAGTGGAAAACGGAAAAGTTACAGGAAGTGTGACAAGATCCGATATTTTGGGCGGTCTGAACTACAACGTTGTAATCTGTTCGGAAGAGATGGATATCGAAGTTCCGGGCAAGATCCTTTACGTTACGACGGATGCAGTTGTCACCGGAAAAAAGACGGCAACCAGCATTTCAGAAGAGCGGGAAAAGGCAGCAGAATCCGAGACGGAGACAGCATCGGAAAGTGAGAGCACAGACGGCGGATCAAAATCCGATGGCAATGCGGAGAAAGGCCAGTTTGAAGTAGAATCCGAAAGTAAGTCCGCAGCAGGAAACGAAGCTTCCGATACCGCAGATGACGCAGAAGAAGTAAAACATACACTGACATTTGTCATATACGAATGATGTCAGGGAAAAGTCTGAGATCACAATATGTCTGCACAGAAGTATTTTCAGGGTAGCACATTTTGATATAACACGATAAACAGCGAGCAAAGAAGTAAACATAAACGGCTTCTTTCAATATATGCATATGCCGCAGAGACGGCCGACAGGAGGAGACAAATGGAAAAGACAATGGACAAAATTGTGGCAGTAGCAAAATCCAGAGGTTTTGTATATCCGGGTTCCGAGATTTACGGAGGTCTGGCAAATACCTGGGATTACGGTAATCTTGGTGTAGAGCTGAAGAACAATGTAAAACAGGCATGGTGGAAGAAATTCATCACAGAAAATCCATACAACGTAGGTGTTGACTGTGCGATTCTGATGAATCCGCAGACATGGGTAGCTTCCGGACATCTCGGCGGATTTTCCGATCCGCTGATGGACTGTAAAGAATGTCATGAGCGTTTCCGTGCAGATAAGCTGATCGAAGATTTCTGCGATGAGAAAGACATTGCACTGGAAGGCTCTGTCGATGGATGGACACAGGAACAGATGCGTGATTTCATCGAAGAGCATCAGATTCCATGTCCGACCTGCGGAAAACATAATTTTACCGATATCCGCCAGTTCAACCTGATGTTCAAGACATTCCAGGGTGTAACAGAAGATGCAAAGAATACGGTATACTTAAGACCGGAAACAGCACAGGGTATCTTTGTAAACTTTAAGAAACGTACAGAGAACATCCAGAAAGAAGATTCCCGTTCGGTATCGCGCAGATCGGAAAATCTTTCCGTAACGAGATCACACCGGGTAACTTTACATTCCGTACGAGAGAGTTTGAACAGATGGAACTGGAATTCTTCTGTGAGCCGGGAACCGACCTTGACTGGTTCCAGTACTGGAGAGCATTCTGCATCGACTGGCTGAAGAATCTGGGCATGAAAGAAGACGAGATGAGAGCACGTGACCATTCACCGGAAGAACTGTGCTTCTACAGCAAAGGTACAACCGACATCGAGTTCCTCTTCCCGTTCGGATGGGGCGAGCTGTGGGGAATCGCAGACCGTACCGATTACGACCTGACCCAGCATCAGAATGTATCCGGACAGGATATGACCTATTTTGATGATGAGAAGAAAGAAAAATACATCCCGTATGTTATTGAGCCGTCTCTTGGTGCAGACCGTGTGGTTCTGGCATTTCTGTGTAGTGCTTATGACGAGGAAGAGCTGGAAGGCGGCGATACACGTACGGTTCTGCATTTCCATCCGGCACTGGCACCGGTTAAGATCGGAGTTCTGCCGCTGTCCAAGAAACTGAACGAAGGTGCGACAAAAGTATTCGAACAGCTCTCAAAGAAATGGAACTGTGAATACGATGACCGCGGAAACATCGGAAAACGTTACCGCAGACAGGATGAGATCGGTACGCCGTTCTGCGTAACCTACGACTTTGATTCTGAAGAAGACGGAGCAGTTACCGTACGTGACCGTGACACCATGGAGCAGGAGCGTATCAAGATCGAAGATCTGGCAGCCTATTTCGAAGAAAAGCTGGCATACTAAGAAGCGAGCAGCAATTCTGACAAGAATTGCCTGAAAACTGTACGAAATACACAAAAATGCATAAGTAAAATAGAATAAACTATACAAAAAGCAGAAAGAACCTTGTGAGTCTTTCTGCTTTTATGTTATAATGATTTATAGAATTGCGGGAGTTACTTTGTAACGGAGCAATCCGCAGGCATCGGCCGGGGTCAGAAGACGGAAATATGATATGCCTGCACCGGAATAAAGTATTAAGGAGGATTTGTGTTATGGGAATGCGAAACATTATTGTAGGACAGTCAGGCGGGCCGACTTCGGTTATCAATTCCAGCCTTGCGGGGGTTTACAAGACAGCGATTGAACGTGGTTTTGACAAAGTATACGGTATGCTTCACGGCATCCAGGGATTTCTGGATGAGCAGTACGTGGATCTTTCCACGCAGATTCATTCGGATATGGATATCGAGCTGCTGAAGAGGACACCTTCGGCATTTCTTGGTTCCTGCCGTTACAAACTTCCGGAGATCCATGAGGACATGGAGATTTATGAGAAAATTTTCGGTATCCTGGACAAGCTGGAGATCGAGGCATTTATTTACATCGGCGGCAATGACTCCATGGACACGATCAAAAAACTTTCGGATTATGCGATTGTCAAAGGTCATAAACAGAAATTTTTAGGTGTGCCAAAGACAATCGACAACGATCTTGCACTGACTGACCACACGCCGGGATTTGGAAGTGCAGCCAAATACATCGGAGCATCGACAAAAGAAGTGATCCGCGATGCACTGGGACTCACATACAAAAAAGAGATGATCACGATCATTGAGGTAATGGGAAGAAATGCCGGATGGCTGACAGGGGCGACCGCACTTGCCAAAACGGAAGAATGCGAAGGCCCGGATCTTATTTATCTGCCGGAAGTGCCGTTTGATATCGATGCATTCCTTTCAAAGATCAAAGATCTGCTCAAAGAGAAAAAATCCATCATCGTAGCGGTGTCTGAGGGAATCAAACTCCCGGACGGACGTTATGTGTGTGAACTTTCCGGCGGCGGAGATTATGTGGATGCATTCGGACACAAGCAGCTGACCGGAACGGCCGCATATCTGGCGAATTTCCTGGGAGCAGAGATCGGATGCAAGACAAGGGCAGTCGAATTTTCCACCCTTCAGCGAAGTGCTTCCCATATGGCATCCCGTGTGGATATCAACGAAGCGTTTATGGTAGGCGGTGCAGCCGTCAAAGCAGCAGATGAAGGAGACAGCGGCAAGATGGTCGTTATTGACCGCGTATCCGACGATCCGTACATGAGTGCGGCTGGCATTTATGATGTCCACAAGATCGCAAACAACGAAAAAACGGTTCCGAGAGCATGGCTCAACGAAACAGCAGATTATGTGACAGAAGAATTTATCAATTACATCGAACCGCTGATCCAGGGAGATTATCCGCCATTTATGGTAAATGGTCTTCCACAGCATCTTGTTCTGAAAAAATAACAAAAAAACTTCTTTTTTTGTGGACAATAGCTTGACTGAGAACAGATTTATGTTAGAATATTACTGTATGAAAGTTAAAAAGTTCTGACTGAACTGTATACAATTACTTTTGAGGAGGAAATAACACAATGGCAACAAAATGGGTTTATATGTTCAAGGAAGGCGACGCCACCATGAGAAACCTGCTGGGTGGAAAAGGTGCCAACCTTGCTGAAATGACCAACCTTGGTCTGCCGGTACCACAGGGCTTCACAATCACAACAGAAGCTTGTACACAGTACTATGAAGATGGCAGAAAGATCAACGACGAAATCATGGGACAGATCATGGAAGCGATCGATAAAATGGAAGGCATTACAGGCAAAAAGTTCGGAGATAAAGAGAATCCACTTCTGGTTTCCGTTCGTTCCGGAGCAAGAGCTTCCATGCCTGGTATGATGGACACGATCCTGAACTTAGGTCTGAATGAAGAAGTTGTTGAGACACTGGCACAGGCATCCGGCAATCCACGTTGGGCTTGGGACTGCTACAGAAGATTCATTCAGATGTATTCTGACGTAGTTATGGAAGTAGGTAAAAATACTTCGAAGAGCTCATCGACAAGATGAAAGAAGAAAAAGGCGTGAAACAGGACGTAGACCTGAATGCTGATGATCTTAAAAACCTGGCTGAACAGTTCAAAGCTGAATACAAAGAGAAGATCGGTAAAGACTTCCCGACAGATCCGAAGGAACAGCTGATGGAAGCTATCAAAGCTGTATTCCGTTCATGGGACAACCCAAGAGCGAATGTATACCGTCGTGACAACGATATCCCATATTCATGGGGAACTGCTGTTAACGTACAGATGATGGCATTCGGTAACATGGGAGATGACTGTGGAACAGGTGTTGCATTTACACGTGACCCGGCTACAGGAGAAAATGGTCTGTTTGGTGAATTCCTGACAAACGCACAGGGAGAAGACGTTGTTGCCGGAGTTCGTACTCCAATGCACATTTCCGAAATGGAACAGAAATTCCCGGAAGCATTCGTACAGTTCAAAAACGTATGCGAAACTCTGGAAAACACTACAGAGATATGCAGGATATGGAGTTCACTGTAGAACATGGTAAACTGTACATGCTGCAGACACGTAATGGTAAGAGAACAGCAAAGCTGCTCTGAAGATCGCTTGTGACCTTGTAGATGAGGGAATGAGAACAGAAGAAGAAGCTGTAGCTATGATCGACCCACGTAACCTGATTCTCTGCTGCATCCACAGTTCGATGCTGCTGCACTGAAAGCTGCTGAACCACTGGCAAAAGCACTGGGCTTCACCGGGAGCTGCTTGCGGTAAGATCGTATTCACAGCTGATGATGCTGTAGAATGGGCTGCAAGAGGAGAAAAAGTTGTTCTGGTTCGTCTTGAGACATCCCCAGAAGATATCACAGGTATGAAATCTGCACAGGGTATCCTGACAGTTCGTGGTGGTATGACATCTCATGCTGCTGTAGTAGCTCGTGGTATGGGTACATGCTGTGTATCCGGATGCGGCGACATCGCTATGGACGAAGCAAACAAGAAATTCACACTGGCAGGAAAAGAATATCACGAAGGTGATTGCATTTCCCTGGATGGTTCCACAGGTAATATCTATGACGGCATCATCCCGACCGTACCGGCAACAATCGCTGGCGAATTCGGAAGAATCATGGGATGGGCTGATAAATTCAGAACTATGAAAGTTCGTACAAACGCAGACACACCGGCAGATGCTAAGAAAAAGCACGTGAGCTGGGAGCAGAAGGTATCGGTCTTTGCCGTACAGAGCATATGTTCTTCGAAGGCAACAGAATCGATGCATTCCGTGAGATGATCTGCGCTGAGACCGTAGAAGAGAGAGAAGCAGCACTTGAGAAGATCCTTCCGGAACAGCAGGGAGACTTCGAAGCACTGTATGAGGCACTGGAAGGAAACCCGGTTACTATCCGTTTCCTGGATCCGCCGCTTCATGAGTTCGTTCCGACTGAGGAAGAGGACATCAAGAAACTGGCTGACGCACAGGGCAAGACTGTTGAGCAGATCAAAGCTATCATCGACAGCCTGCTCTGCACGAGTTCAACCCGATGATGGGTCATCGTGGATGCCGTCTTGCAGTAACTTATCCGGAAATCGCTAAGATGCAGACAAAAGCTGTTATCCGTGCAGCAATCGAAGTTCAGAAAGCTCATCCGGACTGGACAATCAAACCGGAAATCATGATCCCACTTGTTGGTGACATCAAAGAGCTGAAATACGTTAAGAAATTCGTAGTTGAGACAGCAGACGCTGAGATCGCAGCAGCAGGAAGTGATCTGCAGTACGAAGTAGGTACTATGATCGAGATCCCGAGAGCAGCACTGACAGCTGATGATATCGCAAAAGAAGCTGACTTCTTCTGCTTCGGTACAAACGACCTGACTCAGATGACATACGGCTTCTCTCGTGATGACGCTGGTAAATTCCTGGATGCTTACTACGATGCTAAGATCTTCGAAAACGATCCGTTTGCAAAACTGGATCAGGTTGGCGTTGGCAAACTGATGAAGATGGCTATCGAATTAGGAAAACCGGTTAATCCGAAACTGCACGTAGGTATCTGCGGCGAGCATGGTGGAGATCCAAGCTCTGTAGAATTCTGCAACAGCATCGGTCTTGACTATGTATCCTGCTCACCGTTCCGTGTACCGATCGCTCGTCTGGCAGCAGCTCAGGCAGCAATCGCTCAGAAGAACGCATAATTTGAGCTGTGTCACAGGGCAGATAAATGTCCTGAAACATAAACAGACCTGATTTGATCAGGTCATAGTCCAAGCGTAAATTAGGACTCCTGGAACTTCGGAGATAATCTGAGGTTTCAGGGGTCTTTTTTGTTGCGGCAGTGAGAAACTATGCAAAAATCGACAAAATAGCCCCTTCTGGTTGGGAAAAAAGGAAAAAGCTTGTGCTATAATAGGAAAAACAGCTTGTAAATGTAATGCCAGAATTTCCAAAGCAGGGAGATTCTGGCATTTAAAGACAAGGCAGGAATTGCAGATGGAGTTTGACATCCTTGGATTGATAACATACAATAAGAAAATATGTAACGATTTATGCCAAAAATATATAGGTTTTGGCAGGCAGTTATACATAACGTAAAATCAAAAGATAAGGATAAATAGATATGGCACAGGTATCGTTTCAGGATGCAGGCGGCAGACTGTATGGTGAAATGCAGAAATGTATAATTTATATACAGAATCATCCGGATCAGGATATTACCATGGAAGATCTGGCAGGAAGAATGGCATATGCTCCGATACAGCTTTCTTACCTGTTTGATCTGTTTTTTGAAAAAAGTTTAGAAGAATGGGATATAGAGAAGATCAGAGCCTATCAGGGAAAAGGCAAAATACCATATGAACGGGTCATAGATAAAGAAAATACAGAGATTTGTTTTGTTCGAAGAAGAGAACAGAAAATAGTGGCAGAGTCCATCTTGTCCGAAACAGTAAAATCCCAAAAAGCTTCCTTTTTAGAGGCAGCCATGGAAAAGGTTGAAGAACATGCCAAAGACAACTGGAGAAAGAGAACCAGTACAGAAGAGAGAATGTTGTTCTGGTGGCATGACAGTGAATATCGGTTTCACTTTCTTTCAGGAAGAGAGCAGTCAAAGAACGAAGGAAAAGAAAGAGGGGAAAGAGAAACATTTGAAGTGGTACTGGAGGCTTCAGATTATGCTGTATTTACCTGGAAAGAAAATTTCACAGGAAGGGCGGCAGAAAGCATGCTGAAAATGGTACTGAAATATGCCCTGTGTGACTGGGAAACAGAAAATCAGATATGGTATGACCAGAATAAAATTTATTTTATTTCGTATGAAAATGGAAAATATTATGTTTATATGCCTCTGCAAAAGAGGATATAGGAAAACTATAAGATAAAATCTACAAAACAGGAAAGAAAAATATATGGTCTGAATGAATGGATCGATTATATAGATGAACATATTAAGGAGGAACTGACGGCCAAAAATCTTGCGACCGTATTTGGGTATTCCGAACGTCATTTTCGCAATGTGTTTCAGATTTATTATGATATAAAATTAAATGATTATATACGCAGGCGAAAATTATATTTTGCAGCACAGGAACTGAAAAAAGGGAAAAAACCGGAGACAGTGGCCAGACAGTATGCATTTAAAAGCAGCAGCAGATTCAGCAGAGTTTTTCATGAAGAATATGGTATGACGCCGGAAAAATATTATAAGGAAGAATTTCGAAATGAAGAGTGGATTCGCTACATAGATGAGCATATGAAAGAAGAGCTGACCGCAGAGCAGCTTGCAAAAGAGTTTCATTATTCAAAGGATCATTTTCGCAAGGAGTTTCAGGATGTCTTTGGAATGGGACCGATCACTTATATCACACAGCGAAAAGTACAGTTTGCTGCAAAAGCACTCAGAGAAGGAAAACTACCGGCGGAAGTTGGAAAAGAATATGGGTTCTGTTCGAGAAACGGGTTTGACAAAGCATTTCGCAGAGTGTTTTATACAAGTCCGGCGAAATACGCCAGAGCAGGAGCAAAGGTTGTCAATCTGGACCGCTATTATTCTGAATATAAAGATAAAATCAAAATTTCATATATAGATATGGACGAGATCAAGATGGCCGGATGGACCATCATTGCCAATCGGCGGGAGGCAGATATTCCGGCACAGCTGGCATTCTGGCTGGATGAGCATTCTCCGCAGTACCGGAAACTGAATGCATTGACAGGAGAAGAAAAAGGAAGAGATAAGATTGCATTGTGGTATCAGGAAAAGGAAAATATTGAATATATTCTGGGACCGATCGTAGAGTCCTTTGACAATCTTCCGGAAGATGCTTTTCAGGTAACGATCGCAGCCGGAAGATATGCTGTTTTTGAGTCAGATCAGGAGAACGATATGGAAAATCTTCCGGAGACGGTGCGTATGTTTGCAAGATGTGTGCTGTATGGCTGGATTCGGGAACACAGAGATGAGCTGTCTTTGCAGAGGCTTACCTTTGAATGGTATACCAGTCAAAAAATGTATCTTTATGTTCCGGTCAGTGAAAAAGGGACCGGAGGAAACGAAAGAAAGGATGAGAAAAACTTTGAGAAACAGAGTGAAAAATAAAAAAAGAAGAATAGCTTATATGCTTGTGGTTGCGGTACTGCTCTCTTCTTCTCTTGGTGTTTCTTATGCAAAGACAGATGAGATATGCCAGCAGGCAGAAACAGAAAGCGAAAAGCAAACCGAATCGCAGAAGGAAAGTGAATCTCAGAAAGAGACAGAAAGCGAAAAGCAGAGTGAATCACAGAAAGAAACAGAGAGCGAAAAGCAAACCGAATCGCAGAAAGAAACGGAGAGCGAAAAGCAAAGCGAATCCCAGAAAGAAACGGAAAGCGAAAAGCAGAGCGAGTCACAAAAAGAAACGGAGAGTGAAAAGCAAAGCGAATCCCAGAAAGAGTCTGAATCCGAAAAAGAGACAGAAACGAATCCAGGAGGGGAGAATCTTCCGGCGGAGCGAAGTACGGTGCTTTCTTCTGTGAGAAATTATCTTCTGACAAAAGATGCCAATCCGGATTTCAGCAGTATCTGGAATGTGATCGGACTGCAAAGAAGCGGATTATATGTTCCATGGTCTTATACAGCAACCTTTTATCAGAATGTGTATGCTTATTGTGAACAGAAAAACTGGAAACTTACGAGAACAAAATATTCTGACTATTCAAAGCTGATCATGGCACTGACTTCCATCGGCATCGATGTACAGAATGTCGGAGGACACAATTTATTCGACTATCTTTCAGACTATGAGAATGTCCGTATGCAGGGAATCAATGGACCGATCTGGGCACTGATCGCACTGAACTGCCATCCGTCTTATTCTATTCCAAAGAACAAAGATGCGGCGGTGCAGAATACGGAAGAAATGCTGCTTCAGGCAGTTCTGGGGGCACAGTGTGAGGATGGCGGATGGAATCTGGCAGGTGGTCAGGGAGATGCTGACATGACCGGTATGGCATTGCAGGCACTTTCCTTTTATTATGGAAAACGCACAGATGTAAATGCTGCGGTTGAAAGAGGACTTGCGTGGATTTCGAAAAATCAGCTGGAAAGCGGCGGGTTTGGCACGCAGGGAGTTGAGACTTCCGAGAGTGTGGCACAGATTCTGGTGGCACTTTCCGGACTCGGCATTGACGGAAGCAAGGATGCACGTTTTCTGAAAAACGGGAAAAGTCCGCTTTATGGATTATTCCAATACTATCTTCCGGAAGGCGGATTTATGCATGTTGCGGCAAATGCCGGAAACAATGGCGGCGGTATCGGCGGTATGCTTGACGGTATGGCGACGGAGCAAGGCTTTTATGCGACGGTTGCATACCAACGTTTGCTGGACGGACGCAGTTTTATTTATGATATGCACGATATAGAGCTGACACCTGGCAAAAAGGTGGAGACATCCCAGAATGGCGGGACAGACAAAACAAAAAAACAGGAAGAAACCGAAAAGAAAAACAATAATAAAAAAGATCACAAAACAGATCACAAGAAAAAAAACGATAAGAAAAATAAGAAGAGTAAAAAGAGACGGAAAAAGAATACGGAGAGTGAAAAGAAGCAGACAGGCTCTCCCAATGCTGCAAAAAGACCGTCCGGGCAGACAAAAACACTTCCGTCTGTAAAGAAAACAAGCACATCCACGGAAAAA
>SCPO01000429.1_pt1 | contig 19245 bp, 12 predicted proteins | sample 6106821 | NCBI WGS metagenome assembly SCPO01 (sample SAMN10720448, study PRJNA508395) | human gut metagenome | isolation source: Participant 2 stool, 0 month | host: Homo sapiens | collected 2017 | reverse complement strand
ATTCGATAACGAACATTAGCTAGTCAGAAGAGAATGAAAATCAATTTGAAACGTGATAGATTAACAGGTATACTTCTCGTGGCGATGATGTTCGTCGGTATGAATGTATCCGCCCAACGGATCCGCGTGCAGGGGCATATCACAAACCCGCAGGAAAAAGTGTTCCGAATGTAAATGTGTTGAATCCGGTCAATGACGAACGTATAGAAATGTCCGACGAGGATGGTCGTTACAGTGTCTTGGTTGAGAAAAACGGCTCGTTGAAGTTTACATGTGTCGGTTATGAAGACAAAACAGTGAAGGTGGCAGGAAAGCAGATTCTGAATGTAGTATTGAAAGATGCCGTCATCGAACTGGACGAAGTAACGATTACTTCCAAAGTGAAGGACAAAGTGATTCCGGAACCTACGGACATCGAAATCAAAGGCAATTATTTCCATCTGAAAACCCGTGTCCCGGTGCCTAAGGAGATGTTTAACTCACATCGTCGCTTGGTATTGCAGCCTTCCATTTATGATGTGACACTGAAAAAGCGTCTGTTGATGCGTCCTGTTGTATTCGACGGGGATACTTATAATACAACGCAAAATCGAATGTACGATTATGATATGGATAAAGATCCTTTGCACGATTACATCCGTGTGAAAACTACTTCTTCACGCAAGGGGGATATTATTGCTTACCATGATTCTATCTATATAGAATATCTGCAACATGACTACCGTGCAGATGTGCATCTGGCGATGGAAAATTACCGGAATATCATTTATCGTGACTCTTTCTCCATTGCACGCGGAACGGTCAACCCGCTTCGCTTCTTGGAGTATAAATTCTCCGCTTTCAGCCTGACGGACGAGAAATACCTTCCGAAACCCGTGATGCAGTTGCGGGATACGAAAGGTGAGGTAAACTTAACCTTCCGTAGGTAAAGCCGACCTGGATGATAAGAATCCACAGAATCAGGTGGAACTGAACCGGTTGAATCAGGAATTACGTGCTATTGAGACGAACCCGGATGCCTCTTTGAAGAGTTTTCATATTACGGGGGTGGCTTCGCCGGACGGTTCTTACGCGACGAATCTTCGTCTGGCAAAATTGCGTACGGATAAGGCCCTGGAACGTATACTGGCACAACTGGACCCGGAAACACGTAAACTGTTGGAGGTGAAATCGGATGCATCGGTTGCCTCCTGGAAGGAGGTAGCTGAATTGCTGAAAAAAAACTCCAAGCCGGAACTGGCTAAAGAAGTAGAGGACTTAATCAAACAATATGCAGCTACTCCTTACCGGTTGAATGGGGTCTTGAAATCGAAACCTTTCTACAAGGAACTTGCGGCTACTTATCTGCCTAAATTGAGAAAGGTGCAATATACCTATGGTTATTCAATCTTCCGTTCTTTGACGGACGACGAGATTAGAGAACTTTACAGAAAGAATCCGAAGCAACTGACCCGTTTCGAATATTACCGTATGATTACGACAGCAAAAACTCCCGACGAAAGGGAAAAGTATTGCAGGGAAGCTCTTGAACTTTATGATAACTTTACGTATGCAGCCAATGAACTGGCAGTGGCAACGATACAGAAAGATACTCCGGATTCACGTATTCTCGAACCGTTTGTCAGTAAATCGGCACCGGCGGAGTTATTGTCCAATCAGGCTATTGCCTTGCTGCATGAAGGGAAATATACAAAAGCAGATTCAGTCTTGACCTTGGTTCCCGAAGAAGCGGTTTCTGAAGATTTGCAGGCCATTGTTCAGGCATTGGCCGGTTATTATAATGATGCTTTCGAAAAGGTGGCGGCTACCAGCCCTTTCAATGAGATGGTGATGCTGCTGGCAATGAAGAAGAATCAGGAAGCATGGGATAAGATTTCTACCATGGATGTAGAGACCGCCCGCGAATATTATATAAAAGCGATTGCCGCCAACCGCCTGAGAAAATAGGTGATGCGATTATGAGCATTGAGAAGGCCCTTGAACTTGATCCTTCCTTATTGGAAGTAGCGAAGGTGGACGGTGATATTATTGACTTGCTGCCGGAAGAGCAGAAAATTAAATAATGATATATACAACAAGAGTAAACGATGAATATCTTCAGAATCAACAATAAATATGTAGCAGTGGCAATCTTCCTGATGCTTGCTGTTACCTTACAGGCACAGGATTATGGTGCATTGCAATATATGTTACAGAAACGGCCTGCAAATGAAAAGTTCGAGAGCAATAAATTCAATGAACATCTCTTTTTCTCTGCCGGAATAGGGCCATACAGCTTGTTAACAAGTGGAGATAGTCAGGATGGAATGGGAATGACCGCCCATCTCTTTATGGGAAAGTGGATTACTCCGGTTCATGGACTTCGGATAGGGGTGAATTTAGGTTATCTGCCGTCGAGTATCTACGATTCTAAAATAAAAATGGGTGGCGGCAGCCTGGACTATCTGTTGAATATGTCCTCCCTGGCATACGGATACAATGCAAACCGTTGTTTTGAGTTAGTAGGGATTGCAGGTATAGAAGCCGGTTATTCTAAGGTGGGCGACAATAGCGATCGTTCCGAAAAGTATCCGGATTTGAAAGGCGGTGGTCAGCTTTATTACGGCGCTCATCTCGGTTTACAGGGAAATGTACGTCTTTCTTCTACATTGGATTTGTTTGTAGAACCGCGGATCGGATGGTATAATGACGGTTTTGCGTATACGGAAAGTTGGAGAAACTATAAAATGGCTGGTTCGGTTCTGGTAGGTCTGACCTATATGCCTGCTGCTCCGATGGGAACTAAGATTCATTTCGATGATTTCGATAAAAGTTCCTTCCTGAATCATATGTTTATCTCTTTATCCGGTGGTATCAGTACACTGAAAGTTCCGGGAATCAAGAATACGATTAAAGGATTAGGTCCCCAGTTCTCTGCCGGAATCGGTAAATGGTTCAGTCCTTCTTCCGGTCTGCGTTTGTCCGGGACGGTTGGACTTTCAGACACCCCTTCGGGCAGTGCAAGCGGCTACTTTAAACATGTCGATCTGCATGCGGACTATCTGTTGAATATCAATAATGTTCTTTGGGGATATGATGAAGACAGAATATTTAGTCTGATCGGTATTGCCGGAGTTAACCTGGCAGGTACGAAAGGAGTGGATAAAACCGCCAAGTATGCTCCGGGAATAGGAGTCGGTGTGCAAGGAAGTTTCCGTATCAACCGTTCTGTGGATTTATTTATAGAACCTCGCCTCAATGTGTATAATAAGAGATATGCAGGAGGTCGCGGAGTAGGTGGCAATACGGATCAGCTCGGAGAGTTGAATTTTGGTTTGACTTATCATACGATTGACCGTGCGGCACGTCCGAAGAACGGATTCTCAAGCAATCACATCGCAGACAATCTGTTTATGACTTCGGGAATCGGTGTGCAAATGTTCCTGAATAAGACGAATCTTGAAAACCTTGGTTCTTTAGGTCCGCAGGCTTCTGTCTCTATCGGTAAGTGGTTGAGCCCTTATTCCGGTTTGCGCCTGGTGGGTACGGGTGGATTCTTTACGAACTATGTAGTTCCGGGAAGTGTTAAAGCGGGCAAACTTAGACATGCCAGCGTCAGTGGTGGTCTTGATTACTTGTGGAACATAACGTCTACCATGAGTGGATATAATCCCGATCGTATCTTTGATTTAATAGGTTCGGTAGGTGTCAACCTTGCTTATACTTCCAAATCAGACCATAAGTTCCAACCGGGTATTAATGCAGGCATACAGGGATTATGGCATGTGAATGATTTTCTCGGTTTGTACATTGAACCGCAGATTCGCTTGTATGGAGATAAATTCATTGAAGGTAATCTGGGCTTTATGCAGAAAGACGTAATGGTAGGAGTCAATGCAGGTTTCCACTATCGCTTTGTTCCTTATTCAAAAGCAGCCAATCGCAGCGTGTTTGGTCAGGATGACAAGCGTTACTTCATCTCCGGTGCACTTGGATTGGGTAGCTTGCTCGTAGCCAACAAAGATTTGGTGAAGAATGCAGGTGTAGAAGCAAAAGGAAGCATAGGTAAATGGTACACCCGTTATCTGCATGGCGGGTAAATGGAACAATTATGTACAAGGCCAAAACGTCGTCGAAGATGAATCTTCATTATGCCGGTTTGGGTATGGATTATATGATGAGTCTGGCCACATTGGCAAAAGGATACAGCCCCGACCATGTGATAGATGTTGTTCCTTTTGTGGGAGTTACGGCCGGACTGGTACGCCGTTACGGTAAGTTCCGAGCAGTGCCGGGACTGGATGCCGGTGTGCAGGTAAAGCTGAAAGTGGCTTCTTCTTTGTATCTGTATGCCGAACCTAAAGTCGGTATCCGTACCGATACATACGATGGCTCCGAACAGGGAAGACCTGACCGCGTAGCTTCCATGGTAGGTGGATTATTGTACAGATTCAAGATGCCTACTTTCCAATAAGAAGAAAAATAAGAAATCGAATAAAAAGGGTTGCGCAATACCGGATTAGTGATTGTGCAACCCTTTTTGTATTCCATTTCCAAGAAATTACGGTTACATAAACGTTACATTAATATTACTTCCATTTCTACCTGATAATGAATAAAATGAATCTTTAGAATTCATTTTCTCCCTTGCTATTCTCCTCTACTTTTGCTCCAGAAATTAAAACGAAAACGTATGAAAACGATTACTGAAGCAATATCGAAACAAAGTTCAAACAGAAGATTAGCCGATTTCCTCTTTATTCTATGGGCAGGTGGAGCAGCCCTTCTTTCTTACTCACTGGTTTATACATTGCGCAAACCTTTCACAGCTGCTACTTTTGACGGGATAGAAGCATTCGGCTTTGATTATAAAGTACTGGTTACTATCATTCAGATAGCAGGTTATCTGATAGCCAAGTTTATAGGTATCAAGTTGATTTCCGAATTGAAGAGAGAGAATCGCCTGAAGTTTATACTCGTTTCCATTGCCGTAGCGGAATTGTCATTGGTTGCGTTCGGAGCACTTCCCACTCCTTATAATATGTTTGCCATGTTCTTCAATGGATTGTCATTGGGCTGTATGTGGGGAGTTATTTTCAGTTTTATCGAAGGTCGCCGCACTACGGATATTTTGGCCAGTCTTTTAGGAATCAGTATTGTTATCAGTTCGGGAACGGCAAAATCCATCGGATTGTTCGTTATGAATACATTGAACGTCAGCGAATTTTGGATGCCGGCACTTATCGGTGCTTTTGCACTTCCTTTATTGGCTCTTTTGGGATATAGCTTAACCCGTTTGCCACAACCTACGGCACAAGATATAGAACAAAAGAGTAGTCGTGTAACTCTGAATGGCAAGCAACGGAAAGAACTGTTCATCGACTTTATGCCATTTCTTGTATTATTGTTTGTAGCTAACCTAATGTTGGTAGTGCTTAGAGATATTAAGGAAGATTTCCTGGTGAAGATTATTGATATGAACGGACAGTCCTCATGGATGTTTGCGCAGGTAGATACAGTCGTTACATTAATAATTCTGGCGTTATTCGGAGCGATGGTCTTTGTGAAAAGTAACATAAAAGTTTTGGTTGCCCTGCTGGGATTGGTCGTACTTGGGACAGCCACCATGAGTTTTATATCTTTCAATTATGATTCTCTGCAATTGGATGCAATCACCTGGCTGTTTGTCCAAAGTCTCTGTCTGTATATTGCCTACCTCTGTTTTCAAAGCATTTTTTTCGACCGCTTCATTGCCTGCTTCAAGATTAAAGGAAATGTGGGATTCTTCATTGCCACCATCGACTTTATCGGATATACGGGAACTGTACTTGTCTTGATGTTCAAAGAATTTGCCCATGTAGACATAAACTGGTTGGAATTTTATAATATATTATCCGGTTACGTAGGACTGATCTGTACGGTTGCTTTCACCTGCTCCATGATTTACCTGATACAGCGCTATAAAAAAGAGAAACAGCTGAAGAAAGCGAAAGAAGCCGAAATGAGCAACGGGATAAAATTTACGGGAGAAGGTATGGAGCCAACTACTTTTCACAAATTTGATAAAAGGTGGACGATGAAAATAATAGGACTATATTTGAAATTCTCCTTCCTTCTATCTCTAATACTAACGACTTCCCGGATAACGGCACAGAATCTGCCCGATGGCATACAATATAAAATCACCGGGCGTCTATTAATGGATGGAGGAGTGTATCTGAAGAATCCGAATAACTTTGGCAACGGCACGGAATTTAATGACCTTCGCATCGGTGTAAAAGCTACCTATCAGAACTGGGGAATGAAACTGGAAATGGGATATGCCGGAAACAAAGTAGCCATCAAAGATGCTTTTGCCACCTATTCCTATAAGAATAGTTCCATTCAGATAGGACAATTCTATGAGCCATTCAGTCTCGATATGATTTGTAGTACATTTGATCTTCGCTTCAACCAATCTCCGGGAGCTGTGCTGGCATTGACAAATAGCCGACGTATGGGAGTAGCCTATTCCTATCGTACCCAATATTACTATCTGTGTGGCGGATTCTTTACCGATAATGATTTGAGCAACCTGAAAAACGCATCGCAAGGATATGCCATTGACGGACGTTTGGTTTACCGTCCACTTTATGAGCAAGCGAAACTGATACATATAGGATTAGCAGCTATCCATCGTACACCGGACGGCACGCTTCCCGAAGATGAGAACAGGAATACGTTTACTTATAAATCTCCGGGCGTGAGCACGATTGATAATCGTACATTAATACAAGCAGATGTAGATCATGCAGCATCCCAATTTAAAATAGGAACCGAACTGCTAATTTACTATCATAAATTCTTTCTTCAGGGTGAATACATCCGCGCCCATGTAAAACGGGAAAAGGGTTTTGAGAACTATACGGCACAAGGAGCTTATCTGCAATGTTCCTGGCTATTGTTGGGACAGAATTATCTGTATGACGAAGAAGTAGCCTGTCCCGGAAGACCGGAAGGAAAAGCACTTGAACTATGTGCCCGTTTCAATTATCTCTCTCTGAATGATGCCGGAATAAAAGGCGGAACACAGAAAGACCTCTCCTTCGGATTGAATTACTATATCAATAAACACATTGCTGTCAAATTGAATTATAGCTACTTCATCCCCGGCTCGCATATCAAAGAGATCGAAAGCACAAACTTTAGTGTAGTACAGGGACGTTTTCAATTCATATTCTAGTACTTGGCAGTTCCGTTCGAATAAAGCTATAATAAAGAATAGGAAGGTGTATTGTATACTAGTTTTACTAAATGTTTCAAAGACATATCGAGAGCACTGCCGACTCAATATGCAGAACCGTATGTAAAAAGTAAAAAATAAGAAGACAGAAAAAACTGGAATGTTCTAGGTAAATCTCCTTTATTGTTCGTAATAGACAATAAAGGAGATTTTTTGCATTGGTTATTTTTTCTATAGTTTCTGTTACCAGTTTGCCAACCTGGGTGGAATAGAAAGTATAGTTTTAGAAAGAACTTCAATAAACAGAATAATTAAAATATAACATAGTTTAGTGATATGAATATAGTAGGAGTTTTATCAGGTAAAAGAAAATGTTTGTTAGCAATAGCTATTGCATTTTCGACATTCGGGAATGCCCAATTAGTAACCTATCCGGAAGGATTGAAAACAGGTATGCCTCATAATGATGATTATACAGTCAAAGTACGTGAAGCAGGCGGTGAATGGAAAGATGTATTCGAATATGAAGTCCAAGTAGATATGGATCGGGTACAATCTGCTTCAATGGTACAGTTTGATATGGGCAGTCCCGTAGAAGTGATGGTGAAAAAGAACAATGGCACCATTCAGGATGTGAAAATCCGTCCGTTAGCAATAGGTATACAACATACGGTAAACCACAATGCTATCTTTTTTACACTCACTAGACCTCAATGCCTGTCGATTGAGTTTAACGGTGATCGTTTGCATAATCTTCATTTGTTTGCTAATCCTTTGGAAACAGAAACTTATACTGAAAGCAGTGACAAAGTAATGTATTTCGGACCGGGTGTCCATCGTCCGAAAGATTTGCCGAACACACAGATACAGATTCCTTCCAATACTACTGTTTATTTAGCTCCCGGAGCTGTTGTAAAAGCTAAATTATTGATTGACAAAGCTGAAAATGTACGCATTGTCGGGCGTGGTATTCTCGACCATCCGATCCGTGGAATAGAAGTTACTCATTCTAAAAATATATGGATTGACGGTATTACAGTTATAAATCCAGATCACTATACAGTATTTGGTGGTGAGTCTACAGGGTTGACCATCAATAATTTAAAGTCTTTTAGTTGTAAAGGATGGAGTGATGGCATAGATCTGATGTGTTGCAGTGACGTATTAATAGACAATGTTTTTATGCGGAACAGTGATGATTGTATTGCCATCTATGCCCATCGCTGGAACTATTACGGAGGAAGTCGTAACGTGACTTTACAGAATTCCATTCTTTGGGCGGATATTGCTCATCCGATCAACATTGGAGGACACGGTAACCCGGACGATAAGGCTGGAGAGATTCTTGAGAATATAACTGTCCGTAATGTCGATATTCTGGAACATGATGAAGATGATCTTCTTTATCAGGGCTGTATGGCAGTGGATTGCGGTGATAAAAACTTGGTACGCAAGGCATTATTTGAGGATATCCGTGTAGAGAATATCCAGGAGGGAAGATTGTTTCATATTAATGTTCGTTTCAATTCAAAGTATGATAAGCAACCCGGCCGGGAATTGAAGATATTATTTTTCGGAATATCATTTATAATGGAGTAGGGGAGAATCCATCTCTATTGAAAGGGTTTGATAAAGAACGTTCCGTCAAGAATATCATCTTCGATAATGTGATTATCAACGGCATGAAGATGAAAAATATAGATGATTTTATCACGAATGAATACATAAAGAATATCACAGTCAAATAGCATAATCTGGTATATGAAGTATGAATGGAAAAATCTCTTTGTATTAGGTGCAAACTTCTTTTCTTCTAATATCAAACTTTCTTTAGGTTAAACATAAACTATAAATGCAAGTTTCATTTATATAATTAGAACTTGCAATTATATAAATGAAACTTTCGTTTTTATAATCAAAGCTTGCAATTATAGATTTCTATTAGATAAGAGTAACTTTAGTATTAGAAGGAAAGAACTTTGCAATAGGAAGATAATAACTTATCTATTAATAGATGAGAGCAAAGCTGCACTGGAATCAGAATTAAGGAGTCTGGAAGAGAACCATGAGTATAAATACAAGAGTTTTATTCCCGGGTTTATGCTAATCAAAGTAAATGTTTCATTCACTTTGAACTCCTTTTTATTACTAAATACTATCTTTGCTTATCACTTGTATAAAAAACGAATCGCACTATGATTAACAAAATTATATGGATTATTGGGATTGTATGGATTGGGAATATTCAAAATGGAGTGCAAGCGCAACGACGTAACTTTATCTATCCCGGAATCACCTATACCCAAGGTGATTTAGACCGGATGAAAGCTATGGTCAAGGCGAAACATGAGCCTTATTATTCTACTTTTCTGAAATTAAAGGAATCTCCCTATTCTTCACTCAATACGCAAGTTATCAATCGGGGAAAACAAATCAGAGAAGGACGTTTTAATGCTACTATCGGAGTAGATGGCAGGCGGGCACATGACTTAGCATTGCTTTGGCATCTGACGGGCGATGAGGCTTATGCCCGTAAAGCGGTCGAATATCTGAATGCTAATTCTTATTATACCAATACAAGTAGTCGTGGAACAGGACCATTAGATAACGGAAAGATTTACCTTTTAATTGATGCCGCCGAATTAATGCGTGATTATTCCGGTTGGAAAGTAGAAGGCCAGCAACGTTTTAAAAATATGTTGGTCTATCCTGGATATAGCAATACGGAAGATTTCTCTTCCAAATATGCAAATTACTGGGATGATTCAAAGAACGGAGTTACATTCTATTGGAATATTTTTAATTTCGATGCCGCAAGGTTTGGTAATCAAGGACTTTTCGCTGCTCGTGGAATGATGGCAATGGGGATTTACTTAGATAACGAAGTAATGTATGACCGTGCTTACCGTTATTTATTGGGAATGAAGCATCGACCGGATGATTTACCTTATCCTTCAGGACCACCGGTCATTAGCAAAGAACCGATTAAGAAATCACCAACCATGCTTGATTATAAATTGGAAGGAAGAGAAAACAAGATTTCAGATTATGGATACGATGAACAGCTACAGTATTATATCTATCCAAACGGTCAATGTCAGGAGTCGAGTCGCGACCAGGGACATGTATTGGCAGGTATCCACAATTATGTAGCTATCGCAGAAATGGCATGGAATCAGGGAGATTCTTTGTATAATTGTCTCAATAACCGTTTGCTTCTTGGTTTGGAATGGAACTATCGTTATAACCTCTCTAAAGTCCAGACCTATGAAGAGCAAAAAGAGCCTTGGGAACCGACAAGTTATAGTAAGAATTCAAATGAAGTTACCTTTGAGAACGGAAAATTTCTCCAGATAAAAAGCCGTAGTGGACGTTGGGAATCCGTAGCCGTATCTCCTCACGGACGTGGAGACGTAGCAGGTAGTGGCGGAACTCGTGAAATGGCATTGGCGCATTATGCAGTACGTGCTGGATTGCCGGAGAACAACTATACCTGGTTGAAACGTTACCGTGATTATATGATAGAACATCACGGTTGCGAAAACTGGGGGATAGCACCCAACTGGTTTTATGAATGGACTGACTGGGGAACATTGACCAAGCGATTGACTCCCTGGATGGCAGGCGATCCCGTTTCTTTCTCTACGGGAAAGCGTGTATCAGGAATTCATTTGCTACCTAGTGAAATATCGGCTGCCGATTACGATTATTATTGTCTTGCGGAAGATCCCGAAGGGCATACCTATCACAATGTAGGAAAGAAACGTGGCAACGAATACAGACCTGACGGAGCAGTAGAGCTACGAAAAGAAGAAGATAATTACGTCGTTACCCAAATAGAAGATGGAGAATGGATGAATTATACTGTAAGTATTCCTACCGATGGAGATTATACCGTTTATCTTGTTTATCAATCAAAAGGAAATTCTTTATTGTCCGTAGCTTCTGATTCAGAAGTAAAGACAGAACCCATGCAATTACCCAGTTCTATACAATGGACGGAAAGAGAAATAGGAAAACTCACTCTTCCCGCAGGAGCTTGTGTACTTCGTTTACAGATAGAGCAAGCCGGAGATAAACTCGAAATTCAGAAAATAATAGTAAAGTAGGATAAGGGGATTTGATTCTTCGTTCGTACTTAATAATAGTACTACAAAAAAAGATGGCCATGAAAATTCGAATATGTTTGTTAATCATACTAATGGGATTATTGTATCCGGGTTATATTAGCTCGCAAGAATCCCCTTATGTATTCCGCCAGATTGGAGTTGTCGAAGGATTACCGGATAACTATGTAAAAAGCGTTTTCCCCATTCCCGACGGACGTATCGGTGCGAAGTACTGTGTTATTAAGCCTGTATGATGGTGCGAACTATTCAAATTTCCCTTTCAATATTCATGGCGAATATTCGATAGCATATAACCATATTATTCCCGAACAATATATTGATGCCGACAAACGTTTGTGGATGAAAGAACGCAAGAGCCTACGCGTCTTCGATTTGACTACCGAACAGTACATCTATAACGTAGATTCTTTATTTCAACAATTCGGCTTAAAGGATAAAGTGGCGGACCTGATTATTTATTCAGAGAAACATTGTTGGTTTCTGACGCCGGGTTCCTCTGTCTATATGTACGATGCAGAGACAAAATCAATCGAACAGGTTTGTAGGAATGATGAGTTTATGGAATACTATGGAGGATTACTCGGAGTAGAAAGTCATGGAAAATACAGTTGGATGGTTCATCAGAAAGGGGCTATCCGTTGCTACGATTTAGAAAAGAAACGTTTCGTGTATCAACTTGATTTCCTAAGACCAACTGAAACCGGATGACCGTGTGGTTTTGAAGATACTCGATAATGGTGACTTTTGGTTGATGTGGGATCGTGGAGTAGGCTATTATGATGTCTATAATAAAAAATGGAACCAAATTTCAGGTATCCAACTCGGACACTATTCATGGTTTACTTCTATGGATGTGGATAAAGGTGGAAATGCATGGGTAGGAACCGTTATCGATGGATTCTATGTCATTGATATGCACAATTTCTCTGTAACCCGGACACTGGATATTCCTTTATTATCAGGTAATACAGTACGAAACGGTATTCAAAGCATCTATTGCGACCGGGAAAATAATTCCGTTTGGATAGGACTTTATAATCAGGGAATGTGTTATTATCATCCCAGCATGAATAAAATAGTGCTGTACAATAAGAAGATGATAAATGGCGACTGGAAAGGAGAGGAAATCCGCTGTATGCTCGAAACATCTAAAGGAGAAATTCTGATGGGTACTACGCAGGGTGTCTATCGCTATGAACCGGAGACTAAAAGCATGAACAGATTCTATCATGAATTCAGTCAGAAGAATTGCCGTGTACTTTATGAGGACAGCAAGAAGCGTGTTTGGGTCGGAACATACCACGATGGGCTCTACTGCATAGATCATGGAAAGGTACAATCTTACGATTATCCCGATACGGATTATCAGAATGAATTGGATTTCAGTAATATCCGTGTCATGGTCGAAGATTCTTCCGGTCGATTGTGGGTAAGTATATATGGTGGTGTAGGATTATTCAATCCTGAAAACGGGCAAATAAACTTATTGTCCGAACAGTTTCCCGAACTCAAAAAATATAAAGTAGCGAATGCATTGGCCATAGATAATCAATCCCGGTTGGTCGTAGGCAGTGATAACGGACTCTACATTTACGATCCTGCAACGAATAAAATATGGATACCGGAGGAAGACGGCCAGGCTAATTCTATTTTCAATCAGGGAAGTATCAAGTATAATCAGATACTCAAAGACCATGAGGGAACTTTATGGTTTGCTACACAATATGGCTTGAGCGTTTTGACTTACAATGGGCAAAGCTACACATTAGGGAAAGAAGAAGGTCTGTCTAAAGCTATCCTGAACGTAGTGGAAGATAAGAACCATGATATATGGATTTCGACAGTCACTTCTATTTATAAGATAAAAGTAGACAGAAGAGCAGATAAATACAGCTTTCATGTAATCAGCTGTCTGTCGGAAGATGAAATCCGTCAGGATGATTTATATAGTTTCCCTTCGTTAATGACCAGGGACAATCAGCTTTTCCTGGGGCTGATGAACGGCTTTATTGCTTTCTCACCAGAAAACATGATAGATAATCAGTGCCTCAATCGTCCTCTGTTTACCTCATTCCGCTTGTTTAATGTTCCGGTTGTTTCGGGCGAAATATATAACGGACGTGTCTTATTTGATAAAGCATTAAGTTATTCGGACGAAGTACAATTAAAATATGATGAGAACTATATCACACTTGAGTTTTCTGGTCTGAACTTCCCTAATCCTTCTCAAACCTCTTTCCGTTACCAACTGGAAGGATTTGACAAAGAATGGACGGAAACCCTTTTTGAGAATGGACAAGGACGTGTGGTCTATAATAATCTCCCTTCGGGCGAATACATCTTCCGTGTGTCCGCTGCCGGAAACGACCGGATATGGGGACCGGAGTCTGCATTCAAAATTGTAATTCATCCCCCATTCTGGGATACACTGGCCGCTCGTATTTTCTATGCAATTTTAGTTATTCTCTTAATCTTCGGGCTGATCTACGTAATAAACCGCCGCAACCGGCAGAAGATGATTCGTATGCAAGAAGAGGAAGCGTTGAAGCAGAAAGAAGAACTGGATCAGATGAAATTCCGCTTCTTCACAAATATAAGCCATGAACTCCGCACTCCGCTGACATTGATTATCACGCCATTAGACATGGTGATACGTCGATTGACAGACGATGCGATGAAAAAGCAACTGAATACCATCTATAAGAATGCTCAAAACCTATTGTCATTGGTGAATCAGCTACTCGATTTCCGCAAACTGGAAATGAAAGGAGAGAGGTTGCATCTGATGAACGGCGATATGGAGGAATTTATTGTTTCTGCCTATAACAACTTCATGCCAATGGCAGTAGAGAAGCACCTTAACTTTGTGAACCAATCTGAACATAGAGCGCTTTATATGTTCTTCGACCGGGATAAGGTACATAAGATTATGAATAATCTCTTGTCCAACGCCTTCAAATATACACCGCAGGGAGGCACAGTGAACTTACAGCTCGCGACAGAAGAGATAGAAGAAAGAAACTACGTGAGAATATCCGTATCTGATACTGGAATCGGAATATCCGAATCAGACCTTCCTTATATCTTTGACCGTTTCTATCAGGTAGGAAATGAAGGGGACGAAAAAATAGGCAGTGGCATCGGACTTCATTTGGTAAGGGAATATGTAAATATACATGGTGGCCGTATTAAAGTGGACAGTCAGATAGATCGTGGATCAGTATTCACCGTTTGGTTGCCGATGGACCTGAAACCGGAACCGAACGAACTGCCGGAAGAAATCATCGGAACGGAAACACCAGACATTAAAGAGAAAGAAACCACTACATCTACAGTCGATGATAACCTGAAGAAACTGTTGTTAGTGGAGGACAATCAGGAATTCCGTACTTTCCTGAAAGAACAGTTAGAAGATTTTTATCAAATCATTGAAGCGGCAGACGGCGAGGAAGGAGAGCGAAAAGCGATAGAGGAAAATCCGAACCTGATTATCAGCGATATTATGATGCCGAAAGTAGACGGTATCGAACTTTGCCGTCGGATCAAGACGAACGTGCAGACTTCCCATATACCTGTGATATTATTGACAGCCCGTACTGCCGATGATATCAAGATTAACAGCTATGAAGTAGGAGCAGACTCTTATATGTCGAAACCTTTCAACTTTGATATGCTGATGGTACGCATTGAAAAGCTGATAGAGCAGCAGGAAAAGAGAAAACAGGAATTCCGTAAAAACATAGAAGTAAATCCGAGTGCTATCACCATTACTTCAGTAGACGAACAGCTCATACAGAAGTGTCTGGAATACATAGAAAAGAACATGGACAATCCGGAATATGGCGTAGAAGAATTGAGTGGCGATTTGGGTATGGTGCGTATGAGCCTTTACCGCAAGCTGCAATCCATCACCGGACACACACCGACAGACTTTATTCGCAGCATCCGTTTGAAACGGGCGGCACAATTATTACAAGGAAGTCAGTTGCCGATTGTTGAAATAGCGAACCGGGTAGGATTCAGTTCACCCAGCTATTTCTCGAAGTGTTTTAGAGAAATGTTCGGGATGCTTCCCAAGCAATATGCCGAGGAATCGGGAAGAAAAGAATGACATTGTGTTTGTGTTTGTAGTTTAATTATTACATTTGCGCTCAATAAGTGAGATAATTGTAAGATCTTGTTCACATTGGAGCAGAAAAAGTTTTATTTTATAATATATGTTGATATGAAAGTATTAGTTTTAATTTCATTGGTAGGAGGTTTGATGTTATCTTCTTGCGGAGGTAGCAGTTCAAAAAATAATGCAAATGTTAAGGAGGTAAATCCTGCAGATACCATCTATTTGGGAGACTTACGTGAAAAATTTGCAAATGATAGTGTTTTCTTTAAAATAGTGGCACCGGATTTGATGTTGATGGATTATCAGTATCTTTGGGCAGTAACAGAATCGGAAGCAGTAGAGAAAGGACTGACAAAAGAATACTATAAACGTGTGAAGAAAGAAATCAGCGATACGAATGAAGCGATCAAAAGAGGTGTGATGAAAGGTGCGAACGTAAAACGTATACCGGATTTCCAGGCATCACAGGAAAATAAATAATGAATCCTTCCGGATGAAAGCTTTCATCCATGCAAATATAAGAACAGGGGAGTCGTCAAATGTAACGACATCCCCTTTTTTATTGGTGTAACGGTTAGATTTATCCCGATGAAATGGGAAGTTTTTGCAAAAATACACGCTTGTTACGATAGTTTTGTTATCTGTTACTTTTGTGGTATTTGAATTTGAAACTTGTTCCTACTTTTGTATCATCGTTAAACGGATAAATTTAATGCCATGAATAAACAGCAAGCTACATTTGACGACTTCTTCTCTGAATGCTATCTTAAATATAAGGAGTATATCAAGAACTATATCGCTATCCGCATTTGCCATCCGCATGAAGCGGAAGATTTGGCACAGGATGTCTTTGTCCGCTTATGGGAACACAGGGCATTCGTGAACAAAGATACAGTCTGGTCTTTGCTTTTTACCATCGCTCGCAATATAGTAACCGATAAAATCCGTCGTTATTATAAACAGGAAGATTTCGTCGCCTACATATATAATAGGATGGAAGACACCAGTCGGAATACCACAGAAGATACCATTCATTTTCGTGAACTAAAGAAGATGCATGACCTGGTTATGGAAGCTCTTCCTGTTAAACGCCGTCAGATTTATGAACTTAGTTTCAATCATGAACTCTCTTGTCCTGCCATTGCAGGAAAGCTGTCCTTATCTCCCCGTACAGTAGAATGTCAATTATTACTGGCTCGTAAAACGGTTCGTACTTATTTGAAAAATGAATTCTCCAAAGTCGGTTAAATACCAGATTCGGAAAAACACATATTAACTTTAACAATTTAATAGTATTATGGAAATTAAATCCAAATTCTTATGTTCAAAAGGAGTCGCATTGGCTTTCGCCATGCTGCTGGGTGGTTCGCCCGGTGTATTGCTCTATGCAAATGATTCTGTAGAAGAGAGTTTGATGGTAGTCCAGACGGGCCCATCATCAAAGGACTTGTGACAGATGCGAATGGTGAACCACTGATTGGTTGTAATGTAGTGGTCATAGGAAGCAATGCAGGAGTAATTACCGATATTGACGGTCGGTTTACGCTGAATATTCCTGCTGATGCCAAACAGATAAAAGTTAGCTATATCGGATATGTAGATCAGATTATTAACCTTCATGGCCGCTCTGATTTTAAAGTGGTATTAAAGGAAGATAATAATGCACTGGACGAGGTTGTTGTAGTGGGTTATGGCACGCAGAAAAAAGCGACGTTGACAGGGGCGGTAGAACAAATTGGTAGCCAGGTATTGGAAAGTCGTGCCATTACCAATGTCGGTGCTGCTCTGCAAGGAGCCACTCCGGGTTTGGTAGTCACTCGTTCTTCCTCACGTCCGGGTAATGAAGGTTTAAATTTCCAGATTCGTGGTCTGACATCTGTCAATGGCGGTAGTCCGTTGATTATTGTGGATGGAGTACCCGTATTGAATTCAGAGTCATTCCAAAATCTAAACTCGGATGATATTGAGAATATTAGTGTATTGAAAGACGGTTCAGCTTCCATTTATGGGGCGAAAGCAGCTAATGGCGTTATCTTGGTTACTACCAAAAAAGGTAAAGGCAAGACAACGGTTGATTATGGCTTCAATATGCGTTTCACTACCAATGGTATTATGGCTTTCTCTCCCAGTATGCAGGAATATGCTTCCATGTGGCTGGAAGCCAATAAAGAAATGCCGGAACATGACTGGTGGGGCTGGGGAGAAGAAAACCTGAAGAAGATGGCTCAAGGCATTGAAGGTATTTATGAGTCGACTGTAGCCGATTGGGGTACGATGTTCGTTGGTAATGCCAATCGCCTGGATGAATTGTTTGCCCGCCGTTATTCTTACCAGCATAACTTGAGTGTAGCAGGTTCTACGGATAAATCCGATTACCGCATTTCATTAGCTTATGCTGATAACCAGGCTAATCTGGCTACAGCCTATGACGGACAGAAACAGTTGAACTTGCGCTTAAACTACGGCATCAAATTGACTGATTGGTTCAAACTGGAGACTTTAGCCAGTATGATTAAAACAAATACCGAAACACCCACACATGGTATCGACCGTACACTTTACGGAAACGATGCTCCGTTTTTCCCGGCAAAAAATCCCTATGGACAATGGTACGCTAACTTCGGTAATGTAGGTGATCGCAATGCGGCAGCAGCTACAACGGATGGTGGACGTGACGAGAGAGAGAAGTTGACTACTCGTGTCGATTTTAAAGCATTGGTGGATATTTGGAAAGGAATCACTTTCGAGGGTACTGCTTCATTTCAAAATGAGGAATATCGCAGAGAACGCTATTCGCTTCCGGTACAGTGTTACAATTGGTTCGGCGAGCAGACGGCGAAGTTAGTATATGAAACAACACAAACCCTTAGTACTCCGCAAGATGTGCTGAATTTTAAAGATTCCCATCAGCCGGGATATTTGGTACAGGCAAATAATGCCCGGTATCAGTACTATTCAGGGTTATTGAAATATAAGCGTACATTTGCCGAAGTACATAATATAGATGCTATGTTCGGCATCAATGCCGAGAAATGGGTGACTAAGAAAGTTGTTACCGCCCGTGAGAAGTTTGAGGATGCCGGAATTTACGATTTGAATTTGGCTACGGGTACACAGGGTAACGGTGGAGGAAAGACTCATAATGGTACCTATTCATATATTGCCCGTTTGAATTATAACTATGCGGAAAAATATATGGTTGAATTGATGGGGCGTCGTGACGGAAATTCCAAGTTTGCTCCCGGTTATCGTTTCAAAAGCTTTGGTTCTGTCTCTTTGGGATGGGCATTCTCGGAAGAACAATTTGTAGAATTTTTAAAACCTGTTCTTTCTTTTGGTAAGTTGCGTTTAAGTTACGGTAGTTCGGGTAATGATGTCGGGCTGGGTGATTACGATTATGTGTCTACTGTCTCTCTTGGAACAGCCGGTTTTGGAACTATACCTGCCAATCAGGTATCTTCAGGTTTTGGCGGTTTAATTTCTTATGACCGTACTTGGGAGAAAGTTTCACAGAAAAACTTTGGTATCGATCTTAACTTTTTCGATAATCGTTTGAAAGCTACATTCGATTATTTTATAAAAGATAATACCGGTATGTTGGTAAATGTCACATATCCGGGTGTTTTAGGAGGTAAAGCTCCTAAAACGAATAGTGGTCATTTGAATGTAAAAGGTTGGGAATTCACTATTGGATGGCGCGATCAGATTAAAGACTTTTCTTACTATGCCAACTTTAATATTGGTGATACAAAGAGTCTGTTGAAAGAGATGGAAGGACAGATTCTTATGGGGCT
>SCPO01000360.1_pt1 | contig 19303 bp, 17 predicted proteins | sample 6106821 | NCBI WGS metagenome assembly SCPO01 (sample SAMN10720448, study PRJNA508395) | human gut metagenome | isolation source: Participant 2 stool, 0 month | host: Homo sapiens | collected 2017 | reverse complement strand
AGAAACTTTATCGGCTACACTTTCTGTCGGATGGAAGTGACCGGTATCCAACGTAATCATCTTGTTACGAGAAGCACCATAACCAATATAGAAGTCATTAGAACCTACTGTATAGCTTTCCAGACCGATACCGAACACTTTAGATTCGATACAATCCTTCATATTCTTATATTCGGTAGCGAAGATCTGATCCAAAGAATCTTTCAGCAATGCACGATATTTCATACGGTTTACCGTAATATCCTTGCTTCCGTCATGTACCCATAGATTCATGATACACGGATCACCCTGTGCTTCACCCATTGCTTCTGCAACTGCACGGCAACGTTTTGTATGTTCAATCCAGAACTGACGGATGCCCTCATCCGGATTAGACAGTGACAAATCACCTGATTTTGGATGAGAGAAAGAGGTAGAGTTAAAGTCAAGCTTCATGTTGTGTTCTTTACCCCATTCGATCCAGCTCTTGAAATGTTCCGGTTCTACCTCATCACGGTCTACCACCTTCCCCTGAAAATCTCCATAGATCTCGTGTAAGTTCAGACGATGAGTACCCGGAATATAAGAAGCAGCTTTCAAGATGTCAGCACGCAGTTCGTCAATATTACGAGCTTTGCCCGGATAATTACCAGTTGCCTGAATGCCTCCGGTCAATGAACCGGCCTGTACTTCAAATCCTGCAACGTCATCAGCCTGCCAGCAGTGAAGTGACAGATGAAAATCCTGCATCGTTTTCAATACTTTTTCGGTGTCTACACCTACTGCTGCATAACGTTCAACAGCAATCTCATACGCTTTCTGAATCAGTTCTTCTTTTTTCATGATATTCTATTAGTTTAAAAAATGATTATTCTGTCGGTTGTTCAATATATTATCGAACGCAATTCTTAAAATGAATATAAGCCGCATCCCAAGCTTCCGTATCTTGCGGCTGATAAGTTTTCAACGGGATAGAGCGATTGATTAACTGGCGCATACCGGCAACATCCGTCGCTTCGCCTGCTGTCATTGCCTGAATCATCACATTACCGATAGCTGTCGCTTCAGACGGACCGGCTACCACAGGGATTCCTATCGCATTGGCAGTAAACTGGTTCAGCAAATCATTCCGGCTACCGCCGCCAATTACGTGCAATGTATCAATCGGACGAGGAGAAAGCGAACGTAAATTCTCCAATACCTGACGATAACGCAAAGCCAGACTTTCAAAAATACAACGCACCACTTGTCCACGTTTCTCGGGAACTGCTTGTCCGGTAGCCCGGCAATATTCAGCAATAGCTTTTTCCATGTCTGCAGGATTCGCGAAACAGTCATCATCCGGATTAATCAGACTACGGAATGGCTCGCAAGCATCCGCCTCACTGATTAATTCAGGGTAGCTTGTATCTCCCCAATTCAAACGGCAACGTTCCAACAGCCACATTCCGCAGATATTCTTCAACAGACGGATGGTTCCTTCCACCCCGCCTTCATTGGTAAAGTTCAACGCTTCCGTTTCGGCATTAATCACCGGAGCATCCGTTTCAACTCCCATCAGTGACCAGGTTCCGCTACTCAAATAAGCAAAGTTGCGATCCAATGCCGGAACGGCAGCAACAGCAGAACCGGTATCATGACCGGCTACCGCAATCACAGGAATTGCACCCAGTCCGGTTATCTTTTGCACTTCTTCCGTCAATACTCCCACCTTTTCACCCGGAAATACAAAACGTCCGAAATTCTTTTCACTCAAACCTACTGCTTTCAGCAACTCCGGTTCCAAACGGCGTGTCTGCGCATTCACCAACTGGGCTGTCGAAGCAATCGTATACTCCGTCACCATCTCTCCGGTAAGCATATAACTCAACGCATCCGGCATAAACAGAATTTTATCTGCCGCCTCCAATGCACTGTCATGATTGCGACGCAAAGTATCTAATTGGAAAAGTGAATTAAAATTCATTATCTGAATGCCAGTTTTACCATATACTTCGCTACGCGAAATACGGGAGAAAAGGGCTTCCGGTGCTCCTACCGTATGAGGGTCACGATACGCATAAGGCTGACGAAGCAAGTTACCGTCTTTTCCAACGCATACAAAATCCACTCCCCAGGTATCAATACCGATAGAAGCAATGGACTCTCCACGGTGAGCAACCAACTTCAACCCGTCAATAATATGACGATATAATGCATAAATATCCCAATAGAAATGTCCACCTACTTCAATCAGGTGGTTAGGAAAGCGATTAATCTCTTCCAGATTTAATCCGCCTTCAATAAAAGTTCCTAAGATTGTACGGCCGCTCGTTGCGCCCAGGTCGACTGCAAAAAAGTTTTGTTTCATGGTATTCTGTCTATATATTTAAGGTATCCATTTACCTACATGGCAAAGATAGGCGATTCCCTCCTCCCTTTCCTTATGTATTTTGATTGAAAGGGTATACATTTTGACACAAAACAAAAAAGCAGGCTCTCACCGTTTAGCATATTTTTCACTTTTATGCAAAAAAACTTTGGTTTTATGCATCTTTTCTCCGAAATAATGCATACTTTTGCACCGTTCTTAGAATAATTATACAATGAAGAAGAAAGCAAATCGGTTAGACGCCATCAAAATGATAATCTCAAGCAAGGAAGTCGGTTCGCAGGAAGAACTGCTGCAAGAGCTGAACCGCGAAGGCTTCGAACTGACACAACCCTCTCCCGCGACTTGAAACAACTGAAAGTAGCCAAAGCTGCCAGTATGAACGGAAAGTACGTATATGTACTGCCGAACAACATTATGTATAAACGTTCTACCGACCAGAGTGCCGGTGAAATGTTACGCAACAACGGATTTATCTCTTTGCAGTTTTCCGGTAACATCGCCGTTATCCGCACCCGTCCCGGTTATGCCAGCAGCATGGCTTATGACATCGACAACAATGAATTCAGTGAAATTCTGGGAACCATTGCCGGTGACGATACGATCATGTTGGTGTTGCGTGAAGGAGTTGCAACCAGTAAAGTACGTCAGCTTTTGTCGCTCATCATTCCGAATATCGAATAACTATACCTATATTATATATAAAGAAATGGACACTCAACAAATAGATGTTATGGTAGCCGACGCCTCACATGAGGTTTACGTTGACACTATTTTGGAAACTATCAGAAATGCTGCCGCCGTACGAGGAACAGGAATTGCGGAACGCACACACGAATACGTAGCGACAAAGATGAAAGAAGGTAAGGCGATTATTGCTCTTTGTGGCGATACTTTTGCCGGATTCACCTACATCGAATCATGGGGAAACAAGCAATATGTGGCTACTTCCGGTCTGATCGTTCATCCCGATTTCCGTGGATTAGGACTGGCAAAGCGCATCAAACAAGCATCTTTCCAACTGGCACGTCTCCGATGGCCGAAAGCTAAGATTTTCAGTCTGACATCCGGAGCCGCAGTGATGAAAATGAACACCGAACTGGGTTATGTGCCTGTCACCTTCAACGAACTGACAGACGACGAAGCTTTCTGGAAAGGATGCGAAGGCTGCACCAACCACGATATACTGGTAGCGAAAAACCGTAAGTTCTGCATCTGCACAGCCATGCTGTACGATCCGACAGACCCGCGGAACATAAAAAAAGAACAAGAAAGAAATAACATTTAATATATACAGCACTATGGAAGAAAAGAAGAAAAAAGTAGTGGTGGCATTCAGCGGCGGACTGGACACATCGTTCACCGTCATGTACCTCGCTAAAGAAAAAGGTTACGAAGTATATGCAGCTTGTGCCAATACGGGCGGTTTCAGCGAAGAACAGCTGAAAACAAACGAAGAAAACGCCTACAAACTGGGAGCAGTGAAATATGTAACATTGGACGTTACTCAGGAATACTACGAAAAGAGCCTGAAATACATGGTTTTCGGAAATGTGCTGCGTAACGGTACTTATCCTATTTCTGTTAGTTCCGAACGTATTTTCCAGGCACTGGCCATCGCACGATATGCCAACGAAATCGGTGCGGATGCCATCGCACACGGTTCTACCGGAGCAGGTAACGACCAGATTCGTTTTGACATGACTTTCCTTGTACTGGCTCCGAATGTAGAAATCATCACATTGACCCGTGACATGGCATTGAGCCGCCAGGAAGAAATCGACTATCTGAACAAACATGGTTTCAGCGCGGACTTCACCAAACTGAAATACTCTTATAACGTAGGTTTGTGGGGTACCTCCATCTGTGGTGGCGAAATCCTCGACTCTGCACAGGGACTCCCGGAAACAGCCTACCTCAAACATGTTGAAAAAGAAGGCAGCGAACAGCTCCGCCTGACTTTCGAAAAAGGGGAACTGAAAGCTGTCAACGACGAGAAGTTTGACGACCCGATCAAAGCCATCCAGAAAGTGGAAGAGATTGGTGCAGCATACGGTATCGGCCGTGATATGCACGTGGGCGATACGATTATCGGTATCAAAGGCCGTGTAGGATTCGAAGCAGCAGCCCCGATGTTGATTATCGGCGCCCATCGCTTCCTTGAGAAATATACATTGAGCAAATGGCAGCAATACTGGAAAGACCAGGTAGCCAACTGGTACGGTATGTTCCTCCACGAAAGCCAATACCTCGAACCGGTGATGCGTGACATCGAAGCGATGTTGCAGGAAAGCCAGCGTAACGTAAACGGTACGGCTATCCTCGAGCTTCGCCCTCTCTCCTTCTCTACCGTAGGTGTAGAATCGGAAGATGATCTGGTGAAGACTAAATTCGGAGAATACGGTGAAATGCAGAAAGGCTGGACAGCCGAAGACGCCAAAGGCTTTATCAAAGTCACTTCTACTCCGCTACGTGTTTACTATAATAACCATAAAGACGAAGAGATATGATTAAAGCAGGAATCATTGGTGGCGCAGGATATACAGCAGGCGAATTAATCCGTCTGCTGCTCAACCATCCGGAAACTGAAATCGTATTTATCAACAGCAGCAGTAATGCCGGAAACAGAATTACCGACGTACACGAAGGCTTGTATGGAGAAACGGATTTAACGTTCACCGACCAGTTACCTCTGGACGAAATCGACGTTCTTTTCTTCTGTACCGCCCACGGAGATACAAAGAAATTCATGGAAAGTCACAACATACCGGAAAACCTGAAGATTATCGACCTCTCCATGGACTACCGTATCAAAAGTGACGATCATGACTTCATCTACGGTCTGCCGGAACTGAACCGTCGTGCTACCTGTACGGCGAAGCACGTAGCCAACCCCGGCTGTTTTGCAACCTGCATCCAGCTTGGTTTGCTTCCGCTTGCCAAGAATCTGATGCTGACAGATGATGTAATGGTAAATGCTATTACAGGAAGTACGGGAGCCGGAGTGAAACCGGGTGCTACCAGTCATTTCAGTTGGAGAAACAACAATATGAGTGTGTACAAAGCATTCGACCACCAACACGTTCCGGAAATCAAGCAATCGCTGAAACAGTTGCAAAACAGCTTCGATTCGGACATCGACTTTATTCCGTACCGTGGAGATTTCGCTCGTGGTATCTTCGCGACGCTGGTAGTCAAGACCAAAGTAGCGCTGGAAGAAATCGTTCGTATGTATGAGGAATATTATGCAAAAGACTCCTTTGTACACATCGTAGACAAGAATATTGACTTGAAACAAGTCGTTAATACTAATAAGTGCCTCGATACATCTGGAAAAACATGGTGATAAGCTATTGATTATCTCTTGTATCGACAATTTGCTGAAAGGCGCCAGTGGACAAGCCGTTCATAATATGAACCTCGATGTTCAATCTGGAAGAAACCGTAGGACTACGTTTGAAGCCTTCAGCTTTTAAAAACAGAAGAATTATGAATTTATTCGACGTATATCCTTTATACAATATCAACATTGTCAAAGGTGATGGCTGTAAAGTATGGGATAAAACGGAACGGAATATCTGACCTCTACGGAGGCCATGCCGTTATCTCCATCGGACATGCACATCCCCAATGTAGCGATGATCAGTAATCGGCTAAACTTGGTTTCTACTCAAACTCCGTTATCAATAAGCTCCAACAAGAGGTAGCCGAACGACTAGGAAAGATTTCCGGTTACGAAGACTACAGCCTGTTTCTGATTAACAGTGGTGCCGAAGCAAACGAGAATGCTCTGAAACTTGCTTCTTTCCACAACGGACGTACTAAGATTGTATCTTTCAATAAAGCATTCCACGGACGGACGTCTCTTGCAGTAGAAGCGACTCACAATCCTTCTATTATCGCTCCTATCAACAATAACGGTCATGTCACCTATCTCCCACTCAACGATGTGGAAGCGATGAAACAGGAATTGTCTAAAGGAGACACATGCGCTGTTATCATTGAAGGAATACAAGGTGTAGGCGGTATCAAGATACCAACCACCGAATTTATACAGGAACTCCGCAAAGCTTGCAGCGAAACAGGAACGATCCTGATTCTCGATGAAATTCAGAGCGGATACGGGCGTAGCGGTAAATTCTTCGCTCATCAATATAATGACATTAAGCCGGATATCATCACTGTAGCCAAAGGAATCGGTAACGGCTTTCCGATGGCAGGTGTCTTAATCAGCCCGATGTTTAAACCGGTATATGGCCAATTGGGAACTACTTTTGGAGGAAATCACCTGGCATGTTCGGCAGCTCTCGCTGTGATGGATGTCATTGAACAGGAAAATCTGGTAGAAAATGCTAAGGCAGTAGGTGATTACTTACTGGAAGAGCTGAAAAAATTCCCGCAAATCAAAGAGGTGCGCGGACGCGGACTGATGATCGGACTCGAATTTGAAGAACCGATCAAGGAACTACGCAGCCGTCTCATCTATGACGAGCATGTATTTACCGGAGCAAGCGGCACGAATGTACTTCGCCTGTTACCTCCTCTCTGTCTCAGCATGGAGGAAGCGAAAGAGTTCCTCGCCCGGTTCAAAAAAGTACTCTAATCGCTCATTTGATTAATAAACAGCCAACGATAAAAGCAGCCTTTATTAGAAATTTATTTCTTATTCCGGCTGCTTTTTGTTTTTTCGTAATTAACTGTTACCTTTGCCTTTAACAACTCATTAAAAATAAGCGTATATGAAAATAGCCATTATCGGTGCAGGAAACATGGGCGGTTCAATAGCCCGTGGCCTGGCAAAAGGAAGTCTGATAGACGATTCGGACATCATTGTGTCCAATCCGAGTGCCGGAAAACTAGAGAAACTGAAAAAGGAATTTCCGGGTATCTCTATCACCAACAGCAATGTGGAAGCTGCCACAGGTGCAGATATTGTCATCCTTGCTGTCAAACCGTGGTTTATGGAACCGGTGATGCGCGAATTGAAACTGAAAAGCAAACAGATACTCATCTCCGTAGCTGCCGGCATCAGTTTTGAAGAACTGGCTCATTACGTCGTAGCACCGGAAATGGCCATGTTCCGCCTGATTCCGAACACCGCTATCAGCGAACTGGAAAGTATGACGCTTGTTGCCGCCCGCAATACGAACGATGAACAAGACAAATTCATCCTCCGGTTGTTCAGCGAGATGGGAACCGTGATGCTTATTCCCGAAGATAAAATAGCGGCAGCCACCGCATTGACCTCCTGCGGTATCGCTTACGTATTGAAATACGTTCAGGCAGCCATGCAAGCCGGAATCGAAATGGGACTTCGTCCCAAAGATGCCATGCAGATGATAGCACAATCTCTAAAAGGAGCAGCCGCACTGATTCAGAACAATGACACCCACCCCAGTGTAGAAATCGACAAGGTCACCACTCCGGGCGGAATCACGATCAAGGGGATCAATGAACTGGAGCACAACGGATTCACCTCCGCTATCATCAAAGCCATGAAAGCCTCCAAATAATACCATAGAATTATTAATCATAAAAAAACAACCACTTGTATGAATGACCAAATTAAACAGATCGCAGAACGCCTTCGCGGATTACGTGACGTACTGGAACTAACGTCTGAAGATATCGCCCGCGACAGCGACATCTCTGCCGAAGAATACCGACTTGCAGAAACCGGAGACTACGATATCTCTGTCAGCATGTTACAAAAGATAGCCCGCACGTATAATATAGCCCTCGACGCTCTGATGTTTGGCGAAGAACCTAAAATGAGCAGCTACTTTGTGACTCGTGCCGGCAAAGGTATCAGCATCGAACGTACCAAAGCTTATAAATACCAATCACTGGCTTCAGGATTCATGAACCGTACCGCCGATCCGTTCATCGTCACCGTTGAACCGAAAGCAAACGACGAACCCATCCATTATAACCAACATAACGGACAAGAATTCAACCTTGTCATCGAAGGACGTATGCTTATCAACATCGAAGGCAAAGAAATCATCCTGAACCAAGGAGACAGTATTTATTTTAATTCAAAACTTCCACATGGCATGAAAGCGCTCGATGGCAAAACAGTACGTTTTCTGGCAGTAATTATGTAATAACATCATGGTAGAAAGATTTTTATCACAGACCTCTTTCAGTTCACAAGAGGATTTTATCAAAAACTTGAAAATAAACGTCCCGGAGAATTTCAACTTCGGCTATGACGTAGTAGACGCCTGGGCTGCCGAACAACCTGACAAGAACGCTTTACTTTGGACAAATGACAAAGGCGAAAGTCGCCAATTCTCATTTGCCGACATGAAACGATCTACGGACATGACCGCTTCTTACTTCCAGAGCCTGGGTATCGGCCGTGGCGACATGGTGATGCTGATTCTGAAACGCCGTTATGAGTTCTGGTATAGCACCATCGCTCTTCACAAACTAGGAGCAACCGTTATTCCGGCCACCCACTTGCTGACCAAAAAGGATATTATCTATCGCTGCAACGCTGCCGACATCAAAATGATCGTAGCTGCCGGTGAAGGAATCATCCTGCAACATATCAAAGATGCTCTTCCCGAATGTCCCACGGTTGAAAAGTTAGTCAGTGTCGGTCCGGAAATCCCGGAAGGCTTCGAAGATTTCCATCAGGGTATCGAAAATGCTGCTCCGTTTGTACGTCCGCGCCATGCGAACACTAACGACGACATCTCTCTGATGTATTTTACTTCCGGCACTACCGGCGAACCTAAAATGGTAGCACATGACTTTACGTATCCGTTAGGCCATATCGTTACGGGTAGTTTCTTGGCACAATCTGGACGAGAACAGTCTTCACCTCACCATTGCCGATACCGGCTGGGGAAAAGCAGTATGGGGAAAACTCTACGGACAGTGGATTGCCGGAGCCAATATCTTCGTCTACGACCACGAGAAGTTTACCCCGGCAGCTATTCTGGAAAAAATCCAGGAATATCATGTCACTTCTCTCTGTGCGCCTCCTACCATCTTCCGGTTCTTGATTCACGAAGACCTGACAAAGTTTGATTTATCTTCACTAAAATACTGCACCATTGCCGGAGAAGCACTGAACCCTGCCGTATTCGAAACCTTCAAGAAACTGACAGGCATCAAGCTGATGGAAGGTTTCGGACAAACAGAAACAACCCTTACCATCGCCACCATGCCTTGGATGGAACCGAAACCGGGAAGCATGGGGCTTCCGAATCCTCAATATGATGTAGACTTGATCGACCATGAAGGCCGCTCTGTTGAAGCGGGTGAGCAAGGACAAATTGTAATCCGTACCAGCAAAGGCAAACCTCTCGGACTTTTCAAAGAGTACTATCGGGATGCGGAACGTACACACGAGGCTTGGCACGACGGCATTTATTACACCGGCGATGTTGCCTGGAAAGACGAGGATGGCTACCTTTGGTTTGTAGGACGTGCAGACGACGTAATCAAGAGTTCCGGTTACCGCATCGGCCCGTTCGAAGTGGAAAGCGCGTTGATGACTCATCCGGCTGTTGTGGAATGTGCCATCACCGGAGTACCCGATGAGATTCGCGGAAGGTAGTTAAAGCTACTATCGTATTGTCCAAAGACTATAAAGCACGTGCCGGAGAGGAACTGATTAAGGAATTGCAGAACCACGTGAAGAAAGTGACTGCTCCTTATAAATATCCGCGTGTCATCGAGTTCGTAGAAGAGCTACCTAAAACAATCAGCGGTAAGATCCGCCGGGTGGAGATTCGCGAAAACGATAAGAAGTAAATTATAAACAACTCTAATCAATAGAAGAACGATATTACAGATGATGTAATATCGTTCTTCTCATATCTACCCAACAATAAAATTCAACAGAAATAATATGATAGTTCCTGTTTATTTAAAACTCTCTTTTTTCCAATAATTATGTCCTTCAATAATATGACTGTTATTAGCTTTATAAAAATCCTTCACAGGAGTCATCTGAAAACAATTATTAATAATAGCATTATCGACATCTTCAAAAGTAACAATCGGGTGTTGGTTTACAGGATACTTCGATCTAACATTATTCAGAACAATCTGCTTACACTTACTGAATTGCCACGGTGAACCAGTCTGCGAAGAGAAATCCACATTATCAAAACGAATATCTTCAGCAATATCAACTATAAATCCAACCTCTGCCTTCATATTAATATTTGAAAAGGACAAACCTTGTACAGGCATTTCTTCAATCCCTTTAATATAACCAATTTGCTTGATATCAGAACCTGTGATATTACTCAAATGAATGTTCCGGAAAACAGGAGTCCGTTCACTGACAGGTTCCACTTTTGATTCTTTATCATAGAACAAATCAAAGATGAAGGCATTCCGCTGAATATTCTTCATGACGATATTATCTACCCGAAGCTCTTCAACAACTCCTCCTCTCCCACGAGAAGATTTCAAGCGAATACCGGAATCCGTACCATCGAAAACACAATTAGAAATTGTCACTCTCCTTACACCGCCTGACATTTCACTACCAATAACTACCCCTCCATGACCGGAAAGCATAACACAATTAGTTATCGTTATATTTTCACATGCCTTTCCATATTTCCGTCCATCAGCATCACGCCCCGATTTAATTGTAATACAATCATCCCCTACACTAATAAAACAATCAGAAATACGCACATTCCGGCAAGAAGAAGGGTTTATTCCATCCGTATTGGGACCTTTTGGGTCTTTTGAAGGGTTATATATCGTCACTCCATGCACTGTTACATTATCACAAAAAGCCGGATTTATGGTCCAAAAAGGAGAATTGACAATTTTCACATTCTCTATCAACACATTGTTACATTCATAAAACTGAATAAAAGGAGGCCGAAACATACGACGCTCTAAAGAAGGTTTATAATAATCCGAAATTTCCAGTTCTTCATTAGCCTCTTCCCACATTCGTTGTAGTTTATTCAAAGCAGGCAATTTTCCTCCGTTCTTTTTAATCAGCTCCCGTGTTTCTTTCTCCCAGCTCCACCATTTGAATCCATTACCGTCCAACGTTCCACGCCCGGTTATAGTCAAATTCTCCGCATCATGCGCATAAATCAGGGGAGACAAAGTATTCATCACTGTACCTTCCCAACGAATCTTCACAAAAGGAAGATAATCTTCAAAACGATCTGAAAAACGAAGAACAGCTCCGGACTCCACATACAAAGTTATATTATTTTTCATGTAGATAGTGGCTGTCAAATAAACACCTGCCGGGAAATAAATAGTTCCTCCACCTTCAGAAGATGCTTTTTCAATCGTTTGGTTTATTAACTCCGTACAAGATTCAATACCTCGGGGATCAGCTCCAAGCTCCTTCATATTAAAGGTACGAGACCATGCGGTTACGGCTATAACAAGTCCCACTACACAAATAAATAGACGTTTCATTTATAGTTTTCATTTAAAATTTTACCAGTTCTAATTGTCAAAACAAAAGTACGAGGTATCTTCTCCCCTTATAGGGTAATAATTGTGCTTGATAGAGGATAGACAGGTGGATTAAATATGCAAAAGCGTGCATTTTATGTTCAATCACTATTTTAAATTTCCTTTTTAATCCAGTTTTATTTATTTTTGCTCTACACATAATTTATAATATCATGAAGACACTCTATGTTTTCCTTTTATGCTTATACACCAGTCTGACTGTAGCAGCTCAACCTCTTTGCCAGATTAAACACTTCTCTGTCAATAATGGTCTTTCGCAAGGAGTAGTAGTGAATATAATGCAAGACAAAAAAGGATTTCTTTGGTTCGCCACCTGGAATGGCCTGAACAAATTTGACGGATACACATTTAAAAATTACAAAGCATTTCCGGGAGACGGCTGTACTTTAACGACTAACCGTTTCTCTTATATTACAGAAAGCAAAGACGGAGATATATGGTGCAAATCTTATGATAACCGTGCATATCTATTTGATATTCAGACAGAGAAGTTTATTGACATACTCCTTCCTATTGAATCATCCCTGCAACAAACCAACATAGTCAGCAATATCTATACCTTAAATAAAGGAATTACGTGGATCACCTGTGAACAAGGTTATGCTTTCAGAATCAATGAGCAAACCTGCAAAGAAGGAAAAGATATCATTTTATACAGCAGTTTCAACCAAAATTTAAAAGGAAACAAGATATTCGACATTTACGAAGATTCCGACGGGGACGAATGGATCATGACAGATAAGGGAGTAACCATCATCGGAAAAAAACGAATCAACAGCGATTATCCGTTCAAAATGGTCAAAGAATATAATAAGAGAATATATCTTATCTCAACTTCCGGAAAAATCGCAATATATGATCCCAAGAACGGAAATATAAAATTCCAGGAGCTACCATGTCCTGTCACAGATATCTATTCCATATCTTCCATTTCCCCTTCTAATGACAGGATCGGCTTAGGAACTGACAACGGATTTATAACATACGATACAGAAAAGAAAAAATTCCAGCATTTTAATATACAGACAGCCACCCAGCCATCCAATGAAGCTCATTTTTTTTATCAGGACAAAACCGGAGAAGTCTGGATCTTTGCCAATACCTCCGGTGTGATAAAGCTAAATCTGCAAACAGGAGATAAACAGCACTTCACAGCTCCTATACAAAACCTGATCCAATATGAACGCGACAACCGATACATGATCTTTGAAGACCATGAAGGTACACTATGGATGAGTCCTCAAAAAGGGCATTTGTGCTATTATGATCGCGACAGTAATCAACTGAAACTATACTTTGCAGATGAAAACAATCCCGCTTCCCTATTTGCCCCCTCTATTCGTTATTATTATACCGACCGGCAACAAAATGTATGGATTACCAATGACCGGGGCGTAGACAAAATATCTTTCTATCCCAATAAATACAAAATACGCCCCATAGACAATGGATTGGAAATACGTGCTTTTCTTGCCGACAAACAGAAACGTCTCTGGGTTGCTTCCAAAAAGGGAAACGTCAGAATTTACCGTCCGGATGGGACATTAGAAGGCTACCTTTCTCCACAGGGTATAATCACCCCTCAAGAGGTTACTTTCGGAAAAAGTGTGTACTGTTTTATGGAAGATAAACAAGGAAATATATGGATGGGAACCAAAAAAGACGGCCTCATCCTTCTAAAGAAGAAAAATGAGCACTCCTATCTTTTACAACAATTCGTCCATCAGCCACAAGATACATACAGTTTAAGCAACAATAGTGTCTATAGTATTATTCAGGATAGTCATGACAATATATGGATCGCATGTTATGGAGGTGGCCTCAACCTATTATCACACGCACCTGATGGTTCTACCAACTTTATCCATAGCGGCAACCGGCTGAAAAACTATCCTATTTCTACTTCACTCAAAATAAGACATATCGCAGAAGCCCCCAACGGAGTGTTATTGATTGGCACAACCAATGGTTTACTTACATTCTCCAATAAGTTCGATCAGCCTGAAGAAATTAAGTTCTATCACAGCAACCGTATCCCTAATGTAGATTCCAGCCTTAGCAGTAATGATGTCATGCAAATATTTACTGACAGTCGAAAAAACACTTATGTAATAACATTCACCGGAGGAATCAGCCAGATTATCTCTAAAATCTACTCACGGAAGATATACAATTCAAAGTTATACAATCAAAGACGGATTAGCTTCTGATTTGGTACTTTCAATGCTCGAAGATACTCAAAAACAATTATGGGTAATCTCCGAAAACACCATATCCAAATTCAATCCACAACAAGGAACATTTGAGAATTATGGAAGTAATTACTTTCAGAGAGAACTGAACCTCACCGAAGCAGTTCCCACACTAACCAGTCAAAAGAAAATCGTTCTCGGAACCAATCAAGGGATACTTGAAATCGACACAGAACAAATGAAAAAAAGTTCTTATGTACCTCCTATTGTATTTACCGGACTCAAAATACAAGGAAGTCAACTTCATGTAGCGCTTGATGACATAAAAGAACTGGAACTAAATCCTTCGGAACGTAATGTCACCTTTCAATTTGCAGCCATTGATTATGTAAATCCCGATGCCATCGAATACGCTTATCGCCTGCAAGGTCTGGAAGAAGAATGGAACGAAGCCGGTAATAACCGCTCTGCAACATACATAAATTTACCTGCCGGAGAATATCAACTGCAAATCCGTTCCAGCAATAGCGACGGAGTATGGACCGATAATATACGCATTCTCCCCATTCATGTTTTACCCACTTTTTGGGAAACATATTGGGCATGGTTATTCTATATTGTCATGTTCGTGTTATTCACTACTATCATTGTATACATTCTGTTCTATATCTACCGTTTGCGGCATCAGGTTGACTTGGAACAACATTTATCCAATATCAAATTACGCTTCTTCACTGATATTTCACATGAATTACGCACTCCTTTAACTTTAATATCCAGCCCTGTATCAGAAATTCTAGCGCATGAAACAATCTCTCCGACAGTTCGGGAACATCTAAATTTGGTACATAAAAACACAGAACGTATGCTTCGTCTGGTTAATCAACTACTGGATTTCCGCAAAATCCAAAATAAGAAGATGAAAGTGTTGGTAGAAAAGACAGAACTCGTTTCCCAATTACAGAAGATAATGGAAAGCTTCCACCTTATAGCAAAAGAAAAGAGAATTGATTTCCAACTTCAAACTAATACAGACAAAATATACGCATGGGTAGACCGTGACAAATTTGAAAAGATATTCTTCAATCTACTTTCAAATGCCTTCAAATATACACCGAACGGGAAGAAAGTAACGGTAAATATGATAACAGGTTCGGAGCAAGTCACCATCTCCGTATCTGATGAAGGCATTGGCATTGCTCCCGAAAAGCAACAATCCCTATTTTATCGATTTGAAACACTGGCACAATACAATATCCTGCAGCCCTCATCCGGCATTGGGCTTTCACTGGTACGCGAATTAATAGAATTACATCACGGAAATATCCAAGTGAGAAGCGAGCCGGGAAGTGGAAGTGAATTCATTGTCACACTTCCTAAGGAAGAAAAAGCATTTGCAGACGATCAACAAGCCGAATTTATTTTATCCGACAGTGACAATAATTCACCGACGATACAAGCTACTGAAGAAGATTCGGATAGTACATCCTTCAAGGCAGCATACGCAGAGAATGAAAATAAAACCGACGCAGAGGATGAAAAACTTCCATTCTTATTGTCGAAGACAACAATGAATTACGTCATTTCCTATGGAATATCCTGTCAGAGACTTACACTGTTCTCGAAGCAGCAAATGGAAAAGAAGGATTAAAATATGCACAGCAGTACATTCCGGATCTGATAATCAGTGATGTCATGATGCCGGTCATGGATGGATTAGACATGGTGAAAGCAATCAAAGCCGATCATAACACCTGCCATATTCCTATTATATTACTATCAGCAAAATCTTCTTTAGATGATCGGATAGCAGGACTGGAACAAGGCATCGATGACTACATCACCAAACCATTCAGCTCTACGTACTTAAAAACCAGAATTTTGTCGCTGCTCCGTCAACGTAAACAGTTACAAGAGCTATATTTATCGAAACTGTCAGAGCATACTCAAGAAGAAGATCATATAAATGGGTGGGAGCCTTCACAACCTCAAGTGACTCCATACGATGAACAATTCATGCAACAAGTAATGGCGTTTATGGAGGAACAAATGGACAATACAGATATCACCATCGACGACTTCGCCAACAAACTAATGTTAAGCCGTACGGTATTCTACCGAAAATTAAAATCTATTGTTGGGCTGACTCCGGTAGATTTCGTATGTGAAATGCGCATCAAACGAGCCGCCCAGCTAATTGAAAAAAGTGAATACAGTTTCTCCCAAATTGCTTATATGACCGGTTTCAATGACCCGAAGTACTTTAGCAGGCGCTTCAAAAAAATCATGGGAGTCACTCCTACAGAATATAAAGAAAGAAAGGGAGATGCCTCATAAGCACCTCCCCTTTCCTTACCAGTTTTCTATATTCAATTACAATACACCTTTTTTACCTTGCGTTCCATATTGATTCACGGCAGATACCTTCAAAGCATAATTCACTTTCGACACCGGAAAAGAGGTATCAGTAGTCGTCCCGAGAATCTGTTCTCCATCATATACAATATATCCGATCGCATTCTTCACAGGGTTCCATTTAAGAGTGCCATGCTGATAAACCAGACTGCGCGGACTTCCTAATTTCTCCATCATAATACGCGGATTCCAGCCATCATTACCCGGAATCATATTTTCGTACGTATATTTGTCCGCCTCCTCTTTCGTTATAGTTGCCTGACAGGTACCCGATACTTCCTTACCGGTTTGGCGGTCTTTATATTGATATTCCGTTTTGCGTTTACTTAAATCCAACACATTACCCTGTGCATCACGACTATTGTATTCGGCAAAAATCCCGGGAACCGTTCCCATATTCGTCCATCCTTCATCAGCGACAGGGATAAGCATGATGGTATTGATATACACCGTCTTCGAATTATTATGCCATGGACGCCCCAACTTCAAACGTCCGTCAGCCGCTTCACTGTTTCCATCTATAGTGCAATTACGAAAAGCATAACCATATTTGGCATTTTTATGGGAAGGAGCCACTATTACTGCTCCACTCCGTACATTATAAAGCGTACAGTTTTCCAGCAACACATCACCACTACCATAAAAATAGTCTACCGCGCCTTCTATCCAGCAATCTTTCACATAGTGCCGACTGACATCATTATTGGCAGTCATCCAAGTATCTTGAAAAGAACGGAACTTACAATTATAAAAGGAAGCACAATCTGCCTGACTATTCATAGCCAAAGCCTGCGGACCATTATCTGATAAAACTCCCCAGTCATTCACATACGAAATGTTTTCCGTATAAAAGTGGTCTCCTTTTACCACCACTACCGATCCCTCGTATTTATAAACTGGAGAGGAAGGATTATGAACCGAGTGTTCCCAATAAGCTGTTTTTCCACCTATTTCTTTACCGGTCAGTTTACTACCAACATTCAAGTTTAAATGAATAATGGTCTTATCCTTATCCTGGCCTATTAAATGTACGTATGGCTTATTCTTAGGGATAATCACCTGCTCATTATACAAGCCATTCTTTATCAGAATCAACCAAGGTTTCGTCTGTCCGTCAGGAACAGCATTGATTGCTTCCTGAACCGTTTTATAATCTCCACTACCATCAACAGCTACAATAGCCTGATAAGGCGATGAGCCCGCCTGTGCATAAATCATTGCACAGGCACTCATCAATAAAATTGATAATACAATATTCTTCATGATATTCTTTATACCTAACAATTATAGGATCAATTAATACCAACGTGGATCACCAGCATTACCCGTTCCGGCAAACCCGGCTCCCGGTTTAATATGGAAATCACCGTTTAATGGATCAACGAACAAGTCATCCGAGCTTTGTTTTATTCTCGTTATTTCTTCAAACCTGTTATTGCCTTCCTGCAGGTCGGAAGTGATATAACAATTATCAGAGAAGTTCAAAATGTCATAAGCACCATTTCCACTATTCATTTTCTTTCCTTTGTTCGGACCGGAGAAAATCAAATTCCGCATTGTAGCAGATTTCGGAGAAGGCGGAGTACTTGCCGCATTATCGAAACGGAAAACCTTAGGCAATTCCTTCTTAGCATCCATAGAATTATAGAAAGTACAATTTTCCAATATCACATCACCGATTCCCCCTTTCACGTCCATCAACTGGTCACCAATATTAATCAATGTACTATTCGTTATAGAAACCTTTTCCAACTGATCGATATTTTTTCCGAAATTAATCATTCCATATCCGTCCGTACCAACTTCGGATATGACACAGTTATCGATCGTAATATCCGTCATGAACACACCACTTCCATCGCTAATACGTACAAGCGTACGTTTTATGTTCTGTATAGCACAGCCTGTGAATGAAATAGACTGGGCATAAGAACTATTTTTCCAATCCGTCATATAACTGGCCTCGCCATTTCCATTCAGGCAAACAAACTCGAATGACAGAGACTGTATCGGAGAAGCCAATGATATTTTATTAGTCACAATAAGCTGTGGACGATTATTTTCATTAGCTTCCGTACTGGTAAACAAAATATTATCCAATCCCGGAATCTTTAGTTCACTTACCTTATACACCGCCCCCGGAGTAAGTTGGACAGTTACATTGCTACATTCTTTCTCTTTCACAAAATTAGATAACAATGTACTTAAATCAATGACTCCGGTTTCCGTAGCCTCCACAAAAAGGATTTCGCTACCACCCAATCCAAGTGTTTTGAATACATACGAACCACGTAATGCATCATTATTATAAATCCGAACACGATAGGTCGCTCCATTCTCCAATTCGGAGAGTGTTTTCGAACAAGCCGCTATATCTTCCGAAGTCAAATCAATCTGTTTTTCCTCACCATATTTCGTATCCACCATTTGAGCCAACGTCAGATGAGTTACTCTGTTCGTTTCTTCCCATATCAAGGTTGCGGAATTAGCTGTAACTTCCACTCCGGTAAATAATTGCTCATCCGGAGTTTTAAATGCTACACTGACATAAGTGCTTGCCTTTCCCTGCGCATCTTCTCCTTTCATACGAACAGAATATTGCGTAGAACCGTTGAACTCCTGAAACAAAGTACGATATTCCACCCTCATAGGCGTATTACTCTCTGAAAATACAGTCAATGTATCTTTCAGAATCGTATCTGTCCTTACATAATTTTCCGCATTAAACTCTAAGCTGTCCGTATAAAACTCAAAAATATAGACTTTTGCATTCACAATCTGCGAATATCTTAATGTAACCGAAGTCGCATCGGTAGCCGACTTATCGAACGTCAACGGACGGAACAAAGCATCATAGTTCTTA
>SCPO01001302.1_pt1 | contig 19340 bp, 37 predicted proteins | sample 6106821 | NCBI WGS metagenome assembly SCPO01 (sample SAMN10720448, study PRJNA508395) | human gut metagenome | isolation source: Participant 2 stool, 0 month | host: Homo sapiens | collected 2017 | reverse complement strand
ATGTGGCAAGCTGGGCCAGCGGCAAGGAACTGAAAGAATTGAAAGATTCGATGGATACGATTCGATTGACCGCTGCTGATTTTCTTGAAAAACTGGAAACGGCGGTGGCAGAAAGGAGTGTGGCGCATGACGGCGATGGAATATGCTGAAAAGCTGATTGCGGACAAGGAACGGGACAAAACCGTTTTGACAACAGCCAGCGAAATCTCATTGTAAACTTTGCTTACAAGCTGGATGACCGGGCGGCAACGGAAGAACTTGCCAACAATCTGGCGGCTGCTGTTGCGGCTGAAAACACGGAAGAAATCAATCGCCTGATGTGGGAAGCAGAGGAGAAGATCGAAAGTCTGCCGGATGGCATGATCGGTCTTTCGGAAATGCACGAATATGGGTATCTGAAAGATGATGTTCTGCCGCTGACAAAGGAAGGCGCACGGGAGTGGCATCGGCTGGGCGAACGGATTTACCCGCTGTTTCAGGATGGCACGGCAGGAGATTTCGCCAGTCAGGAAGAGATCGAACAGCATGATGGCATTTTCGAATCAAGGCTGACGCATGGAGTGCAATTTTGCTGGAAAAGAACGAAGAGTATCTGGAAGATGAGTATGCCCGCCCGGATGCCGCACTGACGGTGATAAGTCGGGAGCAGGCTCTGCGGCTGTTTGATGAGGGCAAGCAGATTTATCTTATCCGTATCAGCCCGTGGCCAGTTCTTGTCACAGGGCGTGAAGAAATCGAACGTGGAAGTGACTATTTCCAGATTGCAATAGCTGACTTGGAACAGGAGCGAAACATGACAGAACAGGAAAATATGCTGCTGTATGGCAGCGAAAAGCAGTTCGGTATTTATCAGATCACAGAGCGTGACCCGGAACACGACTACCGCTTCATGGGACTTGATTTTGTGCGGAAGAAAGGCATAACGGTTGCCCATGCAGACTACAACCTGATTTATACCGCCTCTTACGGAAAAAAGATGCTGGAAGCCATTTACGAACGCTTCAATATCCAGTGTCCAGCGGATTTTACAGGGCATTCGCTTTCCGTTAGTGATGTTGTGGTGCTGAACGATGGCAAGTCGATCAAAGCCTGCTATGTGGACAGTATCGGTTTTGCGGAACTGCCGGATTTTTCAAGGAAAGGAATATGGATTTGCAGAAAGAGAACCTTTGAACGAAAAATTGCAGGAAATCGAAATCTTTGATAAGCCTGGTCTTTTCAGCAATGGCCGACTGCGGGATGAAGATGTGCCGGAGGGCTTATATCGCTATGATCTGCGCGGTTCGGACTATGACCCAGGCCAGCCCATTACAGTTGAGAAAACTGTGGTGGTGAACCATGCGGCATCTGTTCTGATGGCAGAAGAACTTGACCTTGGCGCAGAGGGCGGCTGGAACTTGGCGAGGAAGGACTGAACTTCACAGGCGCAGAGTTGACCGTGCGAGAGTTCATGGAGGAACAACAGCAGAAAACAATGCGCTGATCCACGGCGATTCCTACCATATCGCAGTCGAGGGGCATATCGGCACATGGTACGCCATTGATGAAACGGAAATTGGTGGCGAGAAGTTCTTCCTGCTGGAGCATGAGGAACACGGCGATATGGCGGCCTGTGTTGCAGTCAAAGAGCAGGGTAAGCTGGTGGCAGAGGATTTGTGGAACGGCTTCGATGAAGATTTTCAGGAGGCCGTGCAGAAATATCTCTGAAAAATGGAATATGCCGAAAAAGAAGATGTGGTATCGGAGATTATTGAAAGGCTGCGCCTGTGCTGGACAACAGCGCACAGGACTATTCGGATGTGCCTGTCTACTATGAGCCGTTCAGCTATGCCAAAGAAAATGACGAGGTGGATTTATACCGTACATCCTATCGGCTGAACAGCGAGTGCAAGCAGGCAATCCATGAAGCAATTGCGGACAATTATGACGGGATGTACCTTGGCGATGGTGCAGTCGATCAGGTGGTGCGGCAGTACGGCATGGAGCGTGTGGGCTACATCCTGGCGAACACTCTGCACCATAAAAGCTATGATGGCCGCTTTCTCACAGCAATAAGGAATGGGCAGAGCAGGTCAGCACCCCGGAACACGATGCAGACCGCATGACCTTCCGCACGGATTGGGTGGTTGACAGCCACCCGGCTGTGCTGGATGGCTTTGTAACGATGTTCAGAAAGAACTGGAAGCGCAGAAAGAACAGGAACAGCAGCCTTTGTAAAACAGTTCTATGTGGTCGAAAATTTGCAGGCCGCGCTTTTGAAAAGTGAGCGGTTCGGCAATTTGGACGATGCAATGTCGCAGTATCAGGCACTTCCGAACCATTACATGAAAGTCCTAGGTGTGGAGAAAATCCTGATCCTCTGCCGGGTTCACTGGATGTTTTGCAGTGCAGGAACGGCATTGACACCATCGTGGAGGACTACAAAACGGTTCCGGGCTGATAACCCGTATATCCAGAATCATGTGGTACAGCCGTTGCAGGGGCTTTGGCTGTGCAGGACGTGGAACTGGCTTACGAATTGCCGGATGCCTATTTCCACATTCAGACCTGTGACGATGGTTTCGACTATACCTTATATAATAAGGACTTCACGGAGCGGGATGGCGGCATCCTTGAAACGGACGGAGATAAATCTGTGCAGTCGGCTATGACGGAGTTGTTAGCAGAGTTTGGCTGCGATGCTGCACAGGGCAATGTCATGGACGCGGCAAAGCTGCGGGAACAGGCCGATACGGTGGCTGAACAGCAGGCTGAGGTTTTGAAAGAAAAACTCGCAGCAGAAAGACCTACGCCGAAAGAAACGCTCAGCTTTTATGTTGCGGAGTGTTTGGAGTTCACGTTTGCTGGAGAGTTCCACGACCATCTGACAATGGAAGAAGCCTTGAAGCCTATGACAAGATTCCGTCCGAACGGATGAATGCTGACAAGTGCATTGGATTCTGCATCGAGGAAGATGGCGGCTTTGTTGGAATGTATGAGCTGGTTGTGAACGACAAAGTGCAGCGTGAGAACATCAACTCTATCAACTATTTCAGGGATGATAGGTTGGTGCAGCAGGCAATCTCCGATATGGAAAAACTGATGACGGCACGGCAGCAGAGTAAGGAGCAGGAATGCAGCAACACGAAAAGTCTGTTCTGATGCCCTGCGCAGTCTGAAAGCCAAGAAACAGGAGCAGCCTGCACAGGAACAGGATAAGCCGAAGAAAGCAAAACGAAAGGAATGGAGTTATGAGCAATGTACGCTTTGATGAACTGGAATTGATGCTGATGGCGATGTTTGAGCAGCCGACGCTCAGGGATGCGATTCAGGTGTTGACGGAGATCCAGCCGCTTGTGGCAGAGGATGCAGAGATGGCTGCGCTTGTCCAGCAGACCATCCCGAAGATGCAGCAGTTGAATGAGCAGCAGTTCAAGGGGCTGGAACTGGAATGGCATAGGCCGGAAGAACCAAACAAGAAAACAGGGGTGGCAGAGAAATAATGGCAACAGATATGTTTATGATCTACCAGATTAATGATGCTGAGAAAATCGGGAATACCGCTGCCGCAGTTATGCGTATCAGATCGAACACGGCTTTATGATAACAACGGACAATTATGAAATCAGCTATTGCGGCAAAGCATCGCAAGGGCTGGTTCCGGCGAAAATTCGTGAAAACATGGAAAGCCTGAATCCCGACAAATTCAAAATCAGAAAATTTGGTGTCAGTGATGTCATTGCAATCACAGCGGCAGGAAAGACCGCATTTTACTATGTGGACAAAGAAGCACTGGTAAAGTTCAATGGCTTTTGGCACCAAAAACTGAGGGAAGCTACCTGATCTTGAATGAGGGCGGCTATCAGATAGAAGGCCAAACAGATACATGGAAAGTCATTGACGAAAAGAATGTGCAGGAGCAAAGATTTGTACAGCTTGTCTGTGAACAGACAAAAGCAAAGGCCGGATATTATTCTCCATGACAGCGGAGTTTTGGTGGCGCAGACGATTTACGGATTTGATAGTTCAGTGATGAAGAAAATCGAAAAGTTTCTTCGAGAACAAAGCCGGAACTGCTGCATCACCAGAAATTTTGGAGAATGGCACCGCAGAACGGGCCAAAGAATCCGGCACAGAGCAGAATTACAACATGATTGATGGCTGTGTTAACAATAATCCGAAGAAACCGCGTATTATCGGAAATCGGGTTTCAGTCCTTGACCGCCTGCACATCAAGCTGGAGGAGCGAAAACAGAAAAGTCAGCCCCAACAGCAACAGCAGGAGAGAAGCCGGAGGAGTTAAAATCCGATACAGTGCAGAGTGGTGGTTCCCTAAAAGGAGCCGCCACTCTTATTTTAAAGCTAAAATGGAAACAAAATATTACAAAGGCTAAAAATAGTTTCCGAATGATTGATATTCTTGGTGAGAGAGCGTATAATATAAGTACAAGAATAGGAGGCGATTATATGCTGGATGTAAATATGATAATTGCAAACAACATTCAGGCTGAACTGAAAAAGAAAACAAAAGCAAGTTGATCTGGCAGAAGGAATTGGAGTCTCCAAGCAGACAATGAGCAAAATTATGAATGGTGCAAGAGCAATCAATGCGATTGAACTTCATAAAATTTCTGAGTACCTTCATGTGTCGATGGATTCTCTGATGAAGATGCCAGAAAAGCCGATGGACACAAACGTGATTCATGCGTTTATGGGGCGTGTTAAAACTGAGGAAGCAAGAAAGGAATCCAGCTTGCGGATGAACTGTCCGATATGATTCTGTTCCATACTAGGTGTGCGAGAATGGCAAAAGATGGAGCAGCCCTGGGAGGATAAGTGATGAACAATGTTCTGGAAGATAGTCTCTTTGTAAGCCAAAACAGGAAATTTGATGAAATACAATCCATCGTCAGGCAATTTTGGCAGAGTATGTCGGCAATTCCATTATCAAGGATAATATCTTTGCCGTTATACAGAACTATGCCAGAAAGAAAGAAATCGCGCTGGAAATGCTTCGTTACCCGATCCATGATGATGAATTATGGGCGTTGACTTTTGAAGCAGGATACGATTTTTGTGTGCGTAAATACAGCACTTCCGCTTTGTAAGCAGTTTTTGCTGCGGCGCATGAACTGTATCATATCTACTGCTATGTGGAAAATGCAGATCAGAGCTATATAAAAAATGGTTCTATGCTGGATTCGGCAACTGGTGATGAAACAGGAAAAACGCAGGAGGACTTGGAAGCGAACGCCTTTGCAGGACTTCTTCTGATGCCGGATCAACTGCTCCATGAGCAAATTCTGCTGTATGGGCTTGATAAAGATTTAGTTTCGGTAGATTCTGTCCTGATGTTAATGGATATGTTTGCAATGCCCTATAAGGCAGTTGTACTGCGCTTGTTTGAAAGCGGGAACATATCTCATCAGCAGGCTGAAAAGCTGCTGGAAGTAGGCTCTGCGGATGTAATGGAAGAGTATCGCTGACAGGTAAAGCAAAACGCTGGCAGCTCGATGGCAAAGGAACAGAATCTTTTGGTACACTCCTTGAGAAGGTTGAGTACAACAGACAGCATGATTATCTGACGGAATCCAGAGAAAATGAAGATGTGGCCTATATTGCTCAACTGAAAAGAGTACGGCTGGATTGAGGGGTGTCAGATCGAAGTGAAAAGATACGCACTGCTGGATACTGACTTCATTTCCAAAACGCACTCTGTTCAAGATGATGGCGGCAATCATTTGATTGATCGGGTCATGGAATTGCCGGGGTATGAGTTCTTTGCCATGCGCAAATCGTAACGGAACTTAATCGGTATAATGCTGATGCGCCAGTATGGTTGAGAGAAAAGATTGAAACGCAAAAGATAAAAAGCTACACAGATCAAGAAATCCTTGAAAGCCTGTCACTTGTACGAGGGCCGCTGGCGTGTGCGACTTATACGCAGATGTTAAAATTAGCCTGCGATGCCTTTTCTAAGGATTACTTTCGGAACACTATCGGGCATTAGAGGACGCTGATTACGCGGCAATATCGAGAGAGGACTATTTGAAAGAGCTTGAACGACTCGATATAGAAGTTGGTAAGAAAAATAATCTAGGAGAAATCAAGTCGTTTGTGCTATTACAGGTTTTGTCGGTGATGCTTGGCGAGCAGATCTATGTGTTCTGCCCGATGACAAAATGCTCGGAATGGAGCTACAAATTTTGAAGATGTTCGTGTCAGCTTGGTATCGCTGTTCTCCCGTTTGAAAGAAGAATCAAATTGACACTTGCCGATGCCGAGCCGTACATTGAATCACTTATTGCATTTTATCAGGATCATCACCAAACCACTTTCCGTGTAATGGAAGCGTCTGAGGTTAGAAGATTGCAACGGATACCATGCAGGCAGGTGTTGCAGGAAATCTTTGATGGAAAATTTATTGAACTGAAAATGGGATGCTGCGGTACAAGCAGTAAGTGAACGAATAGCCAGCGTATTGTGTGGAATGTAACACATGATACGCTGGCTATTATTTTGTTTTAGGCGAATTTGAAAACTTGTTAGAGAGACGGTTCGTATTTTCGCGTGCTGCTGTTCGTGCTGCTGCACTTTTGTTCTGCGCCGAGGATGCTGTCTACATTGGCACACACGGTCTGGAGTTCTTTGTGATAATCCTTGAAATAACGGTAAGTATCGTATTGGGCGTCCTTCTGAATCGTAAGCTGCTCTTTTTCTGCCCGGAGGTCTTTCATGGTAGGAAACTTCCCATCAGGCGAGTGCTGCTTCAGAATTTGAAGTGCTTCCTCATATTGGGCAAGTTCGTCCGAGTGAGCTTGACGGAAAATCTTCTTATTCGGAGCTTTTAGAAATTCTCCGTAAATGGATTTTGTGAGAGATATTGACCAAGATAATGAATCTGCTCGTTTGTTTTCGCAGCTTGCTTTCAGTGAGCTTTGCATCGCCGCGCGCTTTTGCCATTTTGGTATAGATGGCATCCGCAGTTTCGGAAAGATTCTCACGAGAATCATATCCATGCTCCTGCACATAGGCAACGGTCCGGGCCATCTGCTGCAGATTGGAAATTTTTACTTTCTGTGCATAAGCGCGGCTCTGCTGGGCTTTTACACAGGTCTGCAAGTCAATCACAAGGCGCAGATCGGACTTGATGAACAGTATGGCCATAGGATCATCTGCCGTCCAATGAGGGTTGTTCTGCATTGCTGTCCGTGCGTTTTCTGTAAAAATGCGGAGAAGCCTGTCGCGGTCATAATTGGAACCCAGTGCACGGGCTGAGATATACTTTTGTCGGTCAGCAGGCAGATAGCTGAATCGTCCTCGATGGTCTTTTACGGAAATTCCGTATTCTGCTTTCAGCAATCTCTGAAATTCTTCAAAAGATGTGGCACGTTCCGCAATGTCCGAAATGGCGTTGCGGATTTTTCTTTGCCCGTTTCAAAGTGGTGTGCATGGCAGTGATGCCCTCGATCATAAGCTCCATGTTGGTAATGTCCAGATTCTGCTGACCGCGCTGTTTGGCGTAATACTCCTGCGGGAGATTCTGTCAGGGGCAGGGGAGAGCAGATCGACTTGATGCAGTCCCTCTCGCTGGCAAATGTTCATCAACGATTTCTGTAAGTGCTTCAAATAGTCTTTGGTAAGGTGGTGCTTGTAGCCAGCCTTACAGTCGATAGGCCGCTCTGTAAATGGCTGCGGGTCAACATCAGATTTGCGAAGGCTGTTGATTATGATGTGGGTGTGAATGTTGCCTGTGCCGTTTTTACCATCGGTGTGGGTACAGACCAAAGCCTGATGCCCCGGAAAATTGGCCTTTGCATATTCCATGCCGATGGCCTGCGCCCACTCACCAGTCAGGTTGTGGTGAGTGTTGTCTTTCGGATCGTGGCTAATAATGTAGTGGTGGCTTTGATTTCATCGTAAGTGTTGTTCTTGTTATACTCCTGGTTCAACAGTTCGCATTCAAGGTCGAATGTTTCAGGATCACAGTTCAATCCCTCAAGGTAAAATTCATCCCGGAGCATCATGTTCCCGTTTTCATCAAGGACGGGAACCAGATGAAACTCATCATGCTGGTATTTCAGATAGTCGATGGCACTCCCATAATTGGCATTTTACTTGCGATGTGTTTTAGAATTGCCACGATACACACCTCCAAGCTGAACGATTTCCTGCCGCAGTTCACGGATTTCCGCAATGCACTTCTTTAGTTCTTCCAACATTCCGCGCGAAGACAGACCGCCGCCGTGGAAATAGCGGGCAATCTGGTTCAGGTTATTCCCGATGCCAGCAGCCTGAGCAGTCAACTTTTGAATTTCACCAATATCGGCAACGATGTGGTAGTTGACAGTCACTTTTTCAGATAGAGCCTGCTTGCGCACAAAAGTGGAGATGGATAACCAGCATCTTTGCATATCCGGCCACCAGTTCATATTCAATGCTGCTGAAACGAACCATTACATTGCTGGTGCGTCTGATTTTCTTCCTTTTGGTCGTGCCATAGTGTGATCCTCCTGCGTTTTTATAGTTGCGAAGCAACTTCCGATAAGCCGTAGGCGTTCGGCTGCGAACACATTCATGTGGAGCCAGATAGCCAAAATCCAAGATTTTGTGCGTACCGTGGGAATGGGGAACGGAATCCCCATCAAGATTGCCGGGAACGAAAATCACGAAAGTGAGTTTTGAGTTACTATAGGCGAATCTTGCGCTAGAGAGAAAATCCCCAGCGTTTTACCGTTTTCCGCAGGCCCATCAAAAGATGCTTCTATAAATATGAATCCAGCCCCCCGATGCAGGATACACTTTTCAAATTTTTCTGTAATTTTTCAAACACTGTATCCCCTGATGCCTTTCTGAATTCATATTAGTAAAGGGGGATTGATTTCCATGAAGCAGAAAGAACGATTTGACGAAAAGCCAAAGCAGGAACATACGGAGCCTGTGCATCACAGAAAAGCCATCATCAAGGGCATCACCGTATATGAATCGTTCCGGCCAGAGGGCAGCGAACTGTGGGATTGCCTGCTGCAGAGTATGGGAAAGCACTGAAAAGAAATTTTGAAAAATGCGCAGCAGCTTGATTTTAGTGTCACAGCTTGGTAAAATACAGACGGGTTAAGTGAATAGTGCAATCAAAAGCCATTAACTTTCTGGATTTTACCATGCAATTTGCGTGGAGACAGGAGGTTTAATGGCTTTGTTTTTACAAGGAAAAGAATAAAGACATACGGGCAGCGGCCTATCTGAGATTGTCAATCGAGGATGGTGACAAGGCCGAGAGCAACAGCATCGGCAATCAGAGAGAACTGATTCGGGATTTTGCAGCAGAACGGCCAGGACTGCATTTGGTCGAAGAATACGCTGACGATGGCTATACGGGAACCAACTTTGAACGTCCGGGCTTTAAGCGGATGATGGAGGATATTAAATCCGGCAAAATCAACTGCATCATCGTCAAGGATTATTGTGCGATAATAGGACTAAATCAGAAAGACCTTGAAACCAAGGCATTCTGGCTTAGTCCCTTCTCTTTTGACCGAAAACAAAGGACTTTCACAATAATCAAGCAAGCCGGAGGGTGCTGCTGCACACTTCCGGCAGAAGGAGGATATAGTGGGTGCTATCAAAGTCTTCTTGAAGGAGGTTCTGCTTCCAACCGCGCTTGCGTTCTGCCTCGCGTCATTTCTCGCCGATCTATATGCCTGACGGCGTATGCGACTACCTTATGTGGATCTGCGTTGGATTACCATTCGGCATCCGGAGGATGTGCCTCTGGCTCGTTCCCAGCGGCTACGGTATCTCCGGCTCAGTCGGCATCTTCGCATTGAACTTAATCATAGGCGGTCTTATCGGAGGACTTGCCTTCTTCATCGGGCTGCTGCTCGGTGTCATTCATACCATCCGAGAAATCATCTGAACTACATCAAACGAAGAGGGTTTGTTTCTTCTCCAATTTGGAGTAAGAAGCAAACCCTCTTTTGTTGCCCAAAAGCCGGAATATTTGCTGGCGATGCGGCGACGGAAAGGAGTTTTAAGCATGAAACGCATGACAGCCGGTGATCTGCAAGCACTCGAATTGCTGATGCAGACCACACCCGGCTTTGAGCATTTTGACAGCGGCGCGGATGGCATTCTCCCTGAGTGCCGAAGCTGCCGCTTTCATCGCCCTTCTGGAAATATCAGTCCTGCGTGTTTGCAGAGTGTCCCTACTGCTGCAATCCCGTTTCTACCCTCAAAAATCAAAGTGGCACATCTGCTGCCGGAAAGGAAGTCAATCATGGATAACAAAATCGAAGTCTTCAAGAATGAACAGTTTGGAGAAATCCGAACAGCCCTGATCGAAAACGAGCCGTGGTTTGTGGCGGTAGACGTGTGCAGGGCTTTGGAGATCGGCAATTCGTCACAAGCCATTTCACGGCTGGATGCGGACGAGAAGATGATTACCCTCATTTCAAACGAGGGTAATAAACGAGGCAATCCCAACATGACGGTAGTGAACGAACCTGACTTTACACGCTTATTCTGAGCAGCCGTAAGCCCGAAGCCAAAGCCTTCAAACGCTGGATCACACATGATGTCATCCCCATGATCCGCAAGACCGGCGGCTACATGACGGACTCCTTCTGGAACGTATTCAGAAGGAACCGGCGGTCATTGTGGAGTTTGCTCAGGCGTTGATTCTGAAAAGAATCGCGTGAAGGCTCTTGAGTGTGAGCTGAACACGGCAAAGCCCAAAGCCGATTACTACGACGCCTTCATCAATCCGGATGACTGCACCAATATCCGAACGAAGGCGAAGGAACTGAAAATCCGGAGCGCAAGTTCGTCCAGTTCCTTCTCAAAGAAAAGTACCTGTTCCGCTCTCCTTCCGGGCAGCTACTTCCCTACAACAAGGACAGCAATGCCGGACTGTTCATCGTCCGCGATTTTGTGACGTTCTGCTACACCGGTTCTCAGACCTACTTCACGCCGAAGGGCAAGGAGGTCATCCGAATGAAGTTCCAGAAAAGTGCGGCGAAGGACTGCTTTCCAAGATGGCAAGGTGATTTTCGTGGCAGTCTATCGCGTAAATAAAAATCGTGGCTATACCGTCATGGCGAACTTCCACCTCCGAGACAAGAGCCTGTCACTCAAGGCGGTCGGTCTTCTCTCAAAGATGCTCTCGTTCAATGATGGCTGGAAGTTCTCAACCAAGGGACTTTCTGCAATCTGTAAGGAAGGTCCGATGCCATTCTCTCCGCGCCCGTGAGCTTGAGAAACACGGCTACCTCGTCAGGCACCGGCAGAGACGGTAAGGGCAGGATGAGCAGCACAATCTTTGAGATATACGAAGAGCCGCAGGAGTCTACGCCAGAACGGGAAATGCCACACACGGAAAATCCATGTGGAGAAGCCAGATGTGGATAATCCACGCGGGATAAGTCCGCACAAATAAATACTGATCAAGTAATTCCAAGAAAGAAATACTCTCTCAAAGAACTATCAATCCATCAATCTTGATGGGATGGACAGGATGGATGAGCGAAGCGAGTATGAAGAGATTATCAAAGAGAATCTTACTACGACATTCTCTGTCAGGATCCGAAGTTCGATAAAGACCGCTTCCGGGAGATCATGGACATCATGCTGGATGCCGTCTGTTCCACTGCGCCGACCATCCGCATCAACGGTGAGGATATGCCGCAGCAAGTGGTCAAGTCCCGGTTTCTCAAACTCAACAGTAGCCACATTGAGTATGTTCTGGAAGCAATGAACAAGAACCCGTCAGACATCCGCAATATCCGGGCATACCTTTAACCGCTCTGTATAACGCCTCTCTGACGATAGACAACTTACTACTCCGCCCTCGTCAATCATGATTTCTACGGGCGGGATTACAACTATGATGAAGACTGCCTATGAGGACTTGTATCATTGGCAGAAAAATGAAAAGGAGGTCAGTGACATGAAGAACATCTATCGCCGGATTGTGCCGCCTTAGCTTCGGCAGCAGTCCCCAATCATTCCAATGAAAGGAGATAAACGCAGCAATGCAGGATGAAGTCAACACCAAAGTTGTTGCAATCATGATCAAGGGCGGCAAAATCTCAGCCGAAGTGCTGAAAAAGGCACTGGACAAGTTCGTTCAGGAGATCGAGAAGGCGCAGAAGCAATGCAGCAGCCCAAAACCTATCGCGGCAAGCAGTCCATCAAGCACCTGATGAGTCAGAACGCCGCCATCTCTAACATTGAAGTGACGGATGGCAATATCAAATCCTTTGAGCGGACTGCCAGCAAATACGGTCTGGACTTTGCGCTCAAGAAGGACGTTTCTGTGAGCCGCCCAGCTATCTTGTCTTCTTCAAGGGACGGGACGTTGATGTAATGACCGCCGCCTTCAAGGATTCTCCGCTAAGACGGTCAAGCAGAAGGAGCAGCCGTCCATCCGGCACAAGCTGGATCAGGAGAAAGCTCAGAGTAAGGCGCAGCACAAAGAGAAGGTCAAGGTCAAGACCAAGGATCGGGGTGTGGAGCTGTGAACAAACCCGATGTGAAGAAGCTCGTTCTTCTGAACCTACCGTATGTCTTCGCCTTCTACTTTGCGGATAAGATCGCCGCCGTTTTCCGACTTGCTCCCGGCACGGAGTTCATCGGCAAGCTGACAAACGGCTTTGCCGTGTTCGGCACTGCCTTCGCCAATCCGCCCCAGCTTTCATCCCGTCGATCTGCTCATCGGTCTGTCGGCTGGCGTGTGCTGCCAAGCTGGCGGTCTACGTCAAAGGCAAGAACCGCAAGAAGTTCCGGCAGGGCGAATAATACGGATCTGCACGATGGGGTGCCGGAGGACATCAAGCCGTACATACCCGGAGTTCTCGAACAACGTCATTCTGACGCAGACGGAGTTCCTGACCATGAACAGCCGCCCAAAGCAGCCGAAATACGCCCGCAACAAAAATATCGTTGTCATCGGCGGTTCCGGCTCAGGCAAACGCGCTTTTTGTCAAACCAAACCTGATGCAGATGCACAGCAGCTATGTTGTGACCGATCCTAAGGGTACGGTGCTGGAATGCGGCAAGATGCTTGAAAAGGGCGGCTACGTTATCAAGTCGCTGAACACCATCAATTTCCGGAAATCCATGCACTACAACCCTTTAGCTACATCCGCAGCGAGAAGGACATCCTCAAGCTGGTCAATACGATCATCGTCAACACGAAGGGGACGGCGATAAGTCCGGCGAAGATTTTGGGTCAAGGCTGAAAAGCTCTACTACACAGCCCTCATCGGCTACATCTGGTATGAGGCACCCGATCACGAGAAAAACTTTACTACCCTGCTCGAAATGATCAATGCCTCGGAAGCCAGAGAGGACGATGAGACCTTCAAGAACCCCGTGGATGTCATGTTCGACGAGCTGGAAGCCCGCGACCCTGACCACTTTGCGGTCAAGCAATACCGCAAATACAAATTGGCGGCAAAACAGCCAAGTCGATCTTAATTTCTGCGGTGCAAGGCTTGCGCCCTTCGACATCGCAGAGCTGCGGGAGCTGATGAGCTACGATGAGATGGAGCTGGACACCATCGGAGACCGGAAGACGGCGCTGTTCGTCATCATTTCCGATACCGATGACACCTTCAACTTCATTGTGGCAATCATGTATTCCCAGCTCTTCAACCTTCTCTGGGACAAGGCAGATGACGTTTACAACGGACGGCTTCCCGTTCATGTACGCTGTCTGCTGGACGAGTTTGCAAACATCGGTCAAATCCCGAAGTTTGATAAGCTCATCGCCACCATCCGAAGCCGGAAATTTCGGCGTCAATCATCTTACAGTCCCAGTCTCAGCTCAAGACCATCTACAAGGATGCGGCGGACACCATCACGGGCAACTGCGACTGCACACTTTTCCTCGGCGGAAAAGAAAAATCGACCCTCAAGGAAATCAGCGAGGTGCTGGGCAAGGAGACAATCGACCTTTACAACACCTCGGAAACCCGTTCCAACAACAACTCCTATGGCTTGAACTATCAGAAGACCGGCAAGGAACTGATGTCTCAGGATGAGATCGCCGTCATGGACGGAGCCAAGTGTATTTTACAGCTTCGAGGCGTGAGACCTTTTCTCAGTAACAAATACGACACACGAAGCATCCAAAGTACCGGCAGCTCTCCGACTATAACAAGCGGAACGCCTTTGACATCGAGAAATACCGGCAGCACAAGCTGGTAGTCAAGCCCGATGACACATTCGACCTCTATGATATGGGCGAGGTCGAAGCGGATTAAAGCCCCGTCGCTGCACTGCGCAGTGGGTAAAGCCTGATGGCTCCCAAAGCAGAACAGCGACGGGGTTTTTATGCCCATTTTCAAAAATACACAACCAATCTTTTCAAATCAAGGAGGAAAATCTATGGCTTTCATCAATCAAGCTGTCACGGTTCTTCAGACGCTCGTTATCGCCCTCGGCGCAGGTCTCGCAGTGTGGGGTGTTGTCAACCTCATGGAAGGCTACGGCAACGACAACCCCGGCGCCAAGTCTCAGGGCATCAAGCAGCTCATGGCTGGCGGCGGTGTGGTGCTGATCGGCACGACCCTCATCCCTCTGCTCTCCGGTGTGTTCGGTTAATCCGGCAGTCGCGCAGAAGTAACCATCGGCGGGTGCTGAAAGGCACTCGCCCTTCACCACCAACGATTTAAGGAGGAAATCAAGCATGGCATTTATCAATCAGGTTACGGTTCTCCAGACGCTTGTTATCGCCCTCGGCGCAGGTCTTGCGGTGTGGGTGTTGTCAACCTCATGGAAGGCTACGGCAACGACAACCCGGCGCTAAGTCTCAGGGCATCAAGCAGCTCATGGCTGGCGGCGGTGGTGCTGATCGGCACGACCCTCATCCCCTGTTTCCGGTTTGTTCGGCTAATCCACGGCAAGCCCAGTTAACCGAAGGGTGGTGAAATATTGGGCAGCATTTAGAAAAGATTGAGCAGGCTCAAGGATATGCTGATCGGATGGATCGAGAGCAACCTGACCAATATGTTCACCGATGTCAACGAGAAGGTAGGAACGATTGCCGCCGAGTGGGCAAACACCGTCCGGCTGGAACGGCGGCGTGTACCAGATGATCCGACTATCCGAAAACGTGATAGTCCCCATCGCTGGTATCATCATCACCTTCGTTTTGTGCTACGAGCTGATTTCCATGATCACCGAGAAAAACAACCTTCACGACATGGACACTTGGATGTTCTTCAAGTGGTTTTCAAGGCGGCTGTGGCGATCTATCTCGTGACACATACGTTTGACATCGTGATGGCAGTATTCGACATCGGGCAGAACGTGGTTTCCGGTGCAGCCGGTGTCATCCACGGCAACACCAGTATTGATATTGATTCGACGATTGCGCAGATGCGTACCGGCATGGAGAACATGGGCGTCGGAGAACTGCTCGGACTGTCGATAGAAACGCTCCTGATCAGCCTGTGCCTCAAAATCATGGCGATCCTCATTACGGTCATTCTCTACGGGCGCATGATTGAGATTTACTGCACCGTGAGCATTGCGCCTATTCCCATCGCAACCATGAGCAACCGCGAATGGGGCAGCATCGGCACGAACTATCTGAAAGGCTTGTTCGCTCTGGCATTTCAGGGCTTTCATCATGGTCTGCGTCGGCATCTATGCAGTGCTGATCAACGGCATGATCATCGCAGACAACATTCATTCGGCTCTGTTCTCTGTGGCGGCGTACACGGTCATTCTGTGTTTCTCGCTGTTCAAGACCGGAAGCCTCGCAAAATCCATTTTCCATGCGCACTAAGGAGGTCGGCAGCATGAAGAAGTACAGCATCATCTACGCCGATCCCCCTTGGGCGTATCGGACTTACTCCAAGAAGGGACAGGGGCGGTCGGCAGAAAGCCATTATCCGACGATGTGCATTGAAGACATCAAGGCACTTCCGGTTGGCGAACTGGCTGCGAAGGACTGCGCTCTGTTCCTCTGATCACGTTCCCGTGCCTCTGTGAAGCACTCGAAGTGCTGACGGCATGGGGCTTTTCTTATAAGACTGTGGCTTTTGTATGGGTGAAGCAAAACCGCAGGAACGACGATCTCTTCACCGGCATGGGGTATTGGACAGGGCAAACGCGGAAATCTGCATCCTTGCCACGAAGGGACATCCGAAGCGAGTTGACGCCGGTGTGCGTCAGGTCATCCTCAGCCACATCGAAGAGCATTCCAAAAGCCGGATGAAGCGCGGGAGCGCATTGTTCGGCTCATGGGAGACCTTCCCGCGTGGAGCTTTTGCCCGTCAGACTCCAGGCTGGGACGTTTGGGGCAACGAGGTCGAATGCACGGCTCATCTTCCTATGGAGGAAACACCATGCTGCGGCTAAGACCTATCTCTTCGAGATGCCAACGAGTACGTCCGCAGCATCACCGACATCACAAGCCGGTTGCCGGTCACAAGTTTTCCATCGGCTGTGAAGCAGACGGTGAGCTGGTCGGTGTAATCATCGCGGGCGTCCGTCAGCCGGTATCTGGATGACGGCTTCACATTGGAGGTCACAAGGCTATGCACCAACGGGGCAAAGAACGCTTGCAGCTCTACGGGCGGCGGCAAGAGCTGCTGCGGCTATGGGCTATAAGCGCATCATCACCTACACGCTGGAAAGTGAAAACGGTGCAAGCCTCAGGCTTCCGGCTGGATCTGTCAGGGCAAAGCGGGTGGACTTCGCTGGACGGGCAAGTGTCAGCCGAAGGAGGATCAATATCATGCACAAATGAAGCCGCTATGAAAAGCAGCTTAGAAAGGAGAAACAGTCAATGGCATTTGTTCCGGTCCCGAAGGATCTTAACCGCGTCAAAACGAAGGTCATGTTCAACCTGACCAAGCGGCAGCTCATTTGTTTTTCCATCGCTGCGGCGGTCGGCGTCCCGATCTTCTTTCTGGCGAAGGCGCATCTCGACTTGTCAACGGCGGCAATGCTGATGGTGGTCATCATGCTCCCGTTTATCTTCTTCGCGCTTTACGAGAAGGACGGACAGCCCGCCGAAAAGTATCTGTACCACATCGTACAGTCCATGTTTATCCGGGACAAGGTGCGTCCCTATCGCACAAACAATCTCTACGCTGAAATTCACCAGAGAATCAAAGAACAGGAGGAATTGCAGCTTGAACAACAGCATAGCAAAGGCAAAGCCTAAGATGACCGTCAAGAACGGCGTCGTTTACGGCGACGCCCTTTCCGCTCAGGAGAAGAAGCGGATCGTCGTGCAGAAGAAAAAGGACAGGAAGGCAAAGAAAGTCCGCAAGTCCGCCCAGCAGACCATCCCTATGTGGAGATGTGCCGCGACGGTATCTGCAAGGTGAACAGCCGCCTCTACACGAAGTCCATCGCCTTTGAGGACATCAACTACCAGCTTGCGCAGAACGAGGACAAACTGCCATCTTTGAGAACTGGTGCGACTTTCTGAACTACTTCGACAGCTCGATTTTCGTCCAGCTCTCCTTCATCAATCAGAAGGCAAGCCTCAATGAGTTCCGCAAGCGCATCAACATTCCGGCACAGGAGGACGCCTTCAACGACATCCGCTCCGAGTATTCCGGTATGCTGCAAAGCCAGCTCACCAAGGGCAACAACGGGCTGATCAAGAAGAAGTACATCACCTTCGGCATTGAGGCGGACTCCTCCGCACGGCAAAGCCGAAGCTCGAACGCATTGAAACCGACATTCTCAACAACTTCAAAACCCTCGGTGTGAGGACGGAACCGCTGTCCGGCTATGCGAGCGGCTGGCTTCATGATGTGTTCAACATGGACACCAATGAGCCGTTCCGCTTTTCCTTCATATTGCCCGGACGGGCTTTCCAGCAAGGACTTCATCGCTCCCACTTCCTTTGACTTCCGTGAAGGCAAGTGCTTCAAGATGGGCAAAACCATCGGTGCGGTGAGCTTCCTGCAACTCGCGCAGGAACTCAATGACCGTATGCTTGCCGACTTCCTTGAGATGGACAGCAACATTACACGGTCAATTTTCATATCCGGACGATTGACCAGGCGAAGGCAATCAAGAGCATCAAGATCGAAGATCACCGACCTCGACAAGATGAAGATTGAAGAGCAGAAAAGGCAGTCCGCTCCGGCTACGATATGGACATCATCCCGTCCGATCTCGCTACCTTCGGCGGCGAGGCGAAGCGTCTGTTGCAGGATCTCCAGACCCGCAATGAGAGACTGTTCCTGTGACTATCCTCATCATGAATACGGCAACCAACCGCCAGAAGCTCGAAAATGCGGTGTTCCAGACCGCCGCCATTGCCCAAAAGTATAACTGTGCGCTCAAGCGTCTTGACTTCCAGCAGGAGGAAGGGCTGATGTCCCTTTGCCTATCGGCGTCAATCAGGTGGAAATCGAACGAGGACTGACCACTTCCAGCACAGCGGTTTTCGTGCCGTTCACCACGCAGGAGCTTTTCAGGGCGGTGAAGCTCTCTACTACGGGCTGAACGCGCTGTCCAACAACATGATCATGGTTGACCGCAAGCAGCTCAAAACCCCAACGGGCTGATCTTGGGTACGCCCGGTTCCAAGTCCGCCAAGCGTGAAATGACGAACGCCTTCCTCATCACAGAGGATGACATCATCGTCTGCGACCCCGAAGCCGAGTATTTCCCCCTTGTGCAGAAGCTCGGTGGTCAGGTTATCCGCATCTCGCCGGTCAGCACGGATTACATCAATCCGCTGGACATCAACACGAACTACTCCGAAGAGGAAAACCCGCTGACGCTGAAATCCGACTTTCCATGTGCGAGCTGATTGTCGGCGGTGGCAAGGACGGCTTGCAGCCGGTTGAGAAGACCATCATTGACCGCAGTGTCCGCATGGTCTATCAGGAGTTCCTTGCAGACCCCAACCGGAGAAAATGCCGATCCTCGAAGACCTTTACAACATTCTGAGAAATCAGAAGGAGCCGGAGGCGCAGCGCATCGCAACCGCCCTTGAAATCTATGTTCACGGCTCTCTGAACGTCTTCAATCACAGAACGAATGTGGATGTCAACAACCGCTTCGTCTGCTATGACATCCGCGAACTCGGCAAGCAGCTCAAAAAGCTCGGTATGCTGATTGTGCAGGATCAGGTTTGGAACAGAGTTACAATCCGCGCGCCAGCACAAGGCAACTCGCTACTACATGGACGAGTTCCATCTGCTCTTGAAGGAGGAACAGACCGCCGCATACAGCGTGGAAATCTGGAAGCGTTTCAAAAATGGGGCGGCATCCCGACCGGAATCACGCAGAACGTCAAGGATCTTCTTGCCTCCCGCGAGGTGGAGAACATTTTTGAAAACTCGGATTTTGTCTACCTTCTGAATCAGGCGTCCGGAGAC
>SCPO01000165.1_pt1 | contig 19379 bp, 20 predicted proteins | sample 6106821 | NCBI WGS metagenome assembly SCPO01 (sample SAMN10720448, study PRJNA508395) | human gut metagenome | isolation source: Participant 2 stool, 0 month | host: Homo sapiens | collected 2017 | reverse complement strand
TGCTGACACAAAGAACTACAAACTGAACAACATCGAAATTTCTGCATACGCTTCACCTGATGGTGGTGTGGAACTGAACACCGGTTTGGCTGAAAACCGTGAAGCAAACACAGAAAAATATATGGAACGCCAGTTGAAGAAGGGCGATTGATACTAACCTGATGCAAAATACACTGCACAAGACTGGGAAGGCTTCCAAGAACTGGTATCTAAATCAAACTTACCGGGATAAAGATTTGATCTTACGTGTTCTTTCTATGTACAATGATCTGAACAAAGAAGCTGAAATCAAGAATATCTCTTCTGTATACAAAACTTTGGCTGACGAAATCCTGCCTCAGTTGCGTCGTGCCCGTTTAACTGCCAACTATGACATCATCGGTCGTAGCGATGACGAAATCAACGAAGCATTCAACTCTGATCCTAAAGTATTGAGTGTAGAAGAATTATTGTACGCTGCTACACTGACTAACGACAACGCTCGCAAAGAAGCTATCTTCACCAAGACAACTCAACTTTATCCGAACGATTTCCGTGCTTATAATAACTTGGGTGAATTGGCATTCGCTGCCGGTGATGCTGCTAAAGCAGAAAGCTTCAAACAAGCTGCTTCTAAGAACGCTAACGCTGAAGTAAACGCTAACAATCTTTGCGAATTGGTTAAGGGCAATGTTGCAGCTGCCGAAACTTACTTAGCAAAGCTACAGGTGCTAACGCTGCCGGCGAAGCTTTGGGTAACTTATATATCAAACAAGGCCAGTATGACAGAGCTGTCAACTCATTCGGTGACGCTAAGACTAACAGTGCCGCTCAAGCTCAGATTTTGGCTAAAGACTATAACAAAGCAAAAGCTACTTTGTCTGCAATCAAGAATCCGGATGCAATGACTGACTACTTGATGGCTATCGTTGGTGCTCGCACAAACAATGCTTCATTGGTAAGCAGCAGCATCAAGAGCGCAATCGCAAAAGATCCTTCAATGGCTGAAAAAGCTGCTAACGATCGCGAGTTCGCTAAATACGCTGATGCTATCAAATAATATAACTAGATATCATCTTGTCTAGTTTTTTAGATGATTATGACTGAAACCGGAGGCTTCGTGATGAAGCTTCCGGTCTTTTTATGTAAAATAACCTTCATTTATGCCTGCCTTTAGCCACAAAATGCGTATTTTCGCAAAAAATATCTTGAAATGAAAAAATTACTATTCTTTCTTTTCACTCTTGTTGTGCTGGCAAGCGGCTGCGGCAAGAAAAATACATTCACCTTGGAAGGAAGCATTAAAGGACTTCCTTCAGACACTATATTAGTATTTTATCAAGAACCCGATTACAAGCTGGATACCATACTCCTCTCAAAAGGTAAATTCACTTACACCATTACCCCTGACACATTTACTATCTTCTCATTACTATTGGGAGAAAAACAAATCTTACCGATATATGCTGATAAAGGAGAAAGTGTTACCCTAAACGGAATGGTCGGAAAGATAGAGGTTAAAGGAAAGGGAGAAAACGCACAACTGGCAAAACATATCCAGTACCTTAGCACCTTAGAAAATAACAAGGCAGCTGTTATGACTGCTGTGGATTCGTTGATTAAAACCAACCCAAGCTCGTACAGCAATATCTATCTGATAGACAAATATTACGTACAGGACTCGCTTCCTGATTACAACCACATAGATCAGCTGATAAAAGGACTAAGCGGTATTATAAAGACACACCTTATATTATAGAACTCCAGAATAAATTAAGTGAGAAAAAAGAACTGACAGAACATCGCTACGTTTCCAACATCTCGTGCACGGATAAAAAAGGAAAGACCGTCAACTGGAACAGTGTAAAGGGAAATATGTCCTTTTGGATTTTGGGCAAGCTGGAACAAAGAAAGCATTGCCACAAAAGATTCTTTAGTATCCGTACAAAAAAAAAAGACAAGTTTGTTATTATCAGCCTCTCCCTTGATCTGGATAAAAAGGAATGGATGGAGAAAATCATTCAAAGAGATACCACGCAATGGAAACAAGTTTGCGATTTCAAAGGCTGGAACAATTCCATTGTCAAGCAACAAGGCATAACCCGGATTCCTGCCAATATACTGATAGGTCCTGACAAGCGGGTCATCACACAAGATATACGGGGCAAAGAACTGATAGACAAAGTGAGACAGCTGACAGAACAAGATAAAGAAAAAAAAGCCGCCAAAGAGGCAGAACGTGCTCGAAAGAGACAAAATAAAAAATAAAAGAATGCTGGTAAAAGTCTATGGAGCAGCCGTTCAAGGTATCGACGCTACCATTGTAACTATTGAAGTAAATAGTTCACGAGGTATAAAATTCTTCCTTGTCGGTCTGCCGGACTCGGCCGTGAAAGAAAGTCATGAACGTATTATTTCCGCCTTACAGGTAAACGGATATAAATTCCCCACTTGTCAAATTGTAGTAAATATGGCCCCTGCCGACATACGCAAGGAGGGGTCTGCATACGACCTTCCGCTAGCAATCGGAATATTGGCCGCTACCCAAATCGTATCGGAAGAAAAACTTTCACGTTATCTTATTATCGGAGAACTTAGCCTGGATGGAAGCCTTCAACCAGTCAAAGGAGCCCTCTCCATAGCTATCAGTGCCCGCGAGCAAGGTTTTGAAGGCTTCATACTTCCCAAACAAAATGCGCGGGAAGCTGCTGTAGTAAACAACCTGAAAGTATATGGCGTAGAAAATATCAAAGAGGTCATCGAATTTTTCAATAATGAGCGCAATCTGGAGCCTAGCATCGTCAATACACGGGAGGAATTCTATGAACACCAAAGTAGCTTTCCATACGATTTTGCTGATGTGAAAGGACAAGAAAGTGTAAAACGCGCATTGGAAGTAGCCGCGTCCGGAGGACACAACCTGATTATGATCGGTTCACCCGGAAGTGGGAAGTCCATGATGGCAAAGTGCATGCCAAGCATTCTCCCTCCCCTTTCATTGGGTGAAAGTCTGGAAACGACTAAAATACATTCAGTAGCAGGAAAATTAGGAAAAGACAGTTCACTGATTGCCATCCGGCCTTTCCGTAGTCCCCATCATACAATTTCGCAAGTAGCAATGGTAGGTGGCGGCACCAATCCCCAACCAGGAGAAATCAGTCTGGCTCACAACGGTTTGCTCTTTCTAGACGAGCAATTCCAAAAACACTTTCATTGTTATAACAATCTAAAAATAAGCTAGATAGTTAAAATATCAAATGTTTAACCATCTAGTTTTTTTATACGAAAAGTCTTAAGTCTTAGAAAAAGATAAGATGACAATTATCTATATCATTATAATTATTTCCTATTGCCTCTCAATAAGTTATGTTCTAGCAACTTAGAGTGAACACTATCCCATAACTCTTTTTGCTTCTCATTCAACATATCTACAGATATGAACGTAGTACCACAAAACACAATATCGCTATATCTTATTACTGGTATTAGTCCGAATTTAGTCCAAGCAAAATAATTATCGTTATATTTATCAATACTTCGGTAAATTTTTACCGAAAAATTAAAAGTTAAACAATAGAACCGGCAAAAGTCGGTTCGAAAACACTAAAGAGGTCATTGAAATGTTGTCAAAACGAATGGTTAAGCATGAAGAAATGTACTGAAAAAAGTGTACTAACCTGCTGATAATAAAGATAAAAAGTATTGCATAATTCGTTGGTTTTTAGTAAATTAGAAGTCTCCTAACTCTTCTGATTATGACTAAAGAAACACTCCTTATGCAATACCAATCCGAGTGCCTGTCGGCTCTCAAATCAATTGCGAATATACACAAACCTTTTGAAAAGACCTTTATGGATGCAATGAAATTATTCATGGCCATTCCAGATCGTATAAACTTCCTCCAATTGGGCAGATATGGCTGTTTCTCAGAACAGACTTATCGTAACCTTTTTGAGCATGAAACTTTCGACTGGTTTGCGTTCAACGGCTCTATCATCAGCAAGTATCTCACAGGCAAAAGAAAAGCCATCGCCATCGATCCTTCCTATATCCCCAAATCAGGCAGGAAGACACCTTGGATAGGTTATTTCTGGTCTGGTTGTGCAGGAGAGTACAAGCGCGGACTGGAAATCATGGGCATCGGTGTCATTGACATCGACAACCATGAATGCATGACTTTAGGTTCCATTCAGACGCCGGATTGCAAGACCTTGGATAATATGGGCAAGAACCTCGTTGACTGGTACAGCAACTATCTTATCAGTAGAAAAGACAAGATACAGAGCATTTCCAGAACGGTGGTTGCAGACGCATTCTTTTCTAAGGAAACATTCATAACGCCTATGTGTGAGAACGATTTCCATGTCATCAGCCGCTTTCGGAATGACGTAATCCTGTACTATCCGACATTGGAAAAGAAAACAGGAAAACGTGGCCATCCAAAGTGGTTTGACGGCAAAATCAACTTTGCCAAATTGGATTTGACCCGGTGCAAGGAATACGAGGTGAACAAAGGAAAGCTATACGGATTGAGGGTGTATGCAAAAGCTCTCAAAAGGTATGTTTCCTTAGCCATCTGGTATCCGATGGACGGGAGAACAGACAAGTGGCAACTTTATTTCTCTACAGACGATTCCATGGATGGACGCGAGGTGCTGGATTATTACAGAACCAGATTCCAGCTGGAGTTTTGCTTTAGAGATGGCAAGCAGCATGCAGGAATCACCAACTGTCAGTCTACCGACTTCAGGAAGTTGGATTTTCACTTCAATGCGTCGCTCGCAGCTATCAACTTGGCCAAAGCGGCATGTAAGAGGCGCGGAATAACCTATGCCATATCCTCCTGCAAGTCTTTCATACACAATGCTTATATGCTTGAACGATTTATTTGCGTGTTTGGAATTAACCCAGACCCGCAAGTTATTGACAAACTTTTCAAAGAACTCATTTTATTTACTGCCAGAGCCGCTTAGGCTTGGCTATTTTTTAACGAACTATTAATTTATCTGATATGCCAGTATTACATAGATACATTTCTTCATTGATATTAATAAGCGTCTGTATGGAGTGTTCCAGTATATCGAACATCCGACCTCTTAAATCATACTTTATGCCATTTGCCACTACTCTTTTGCGGAATCTGGATAACAAATGCTGCGATAGAATAAAGGCATTATTCAAATTGATATAAACAAAGTCGGTAGTATTATTACCTCTTCTCATATATCCTACTATAAAGAACTGGCTAGTACTCTTATAGAATACAAAGAAGTAATACCCTCGTATGGCAGTAACTTTCATAAGCCATTCATCACTACTAGTACCACCTAAACTAGTAATGAAATCTATCATTTCTTGGCTATATGCCAGATTAAATAAATTCTCTGCGTATTCCGCTATATTCATGCCTTACAAATTAAAAAAGGCTACCACCGAAGTAGTAGCCTAAAACATTAGTTGCGGTATTTGGAAAGAAAGGCTTCTCTAACTTCTGGTGAAGCATCCTGCAATATGCTATCAAATTTGGAAAGATTCAGTTCCATATCCAAATCTCTAGGATTCAGTTCTACAACTTTCTCCAAATATTCAACATACTTTCTATAGGCATCCAAATACTGTTGCGCTTTTCGGATTAGCTGTTCACCAGTTTCTTTAGAAGAAAACCACTTTCCATACAAATCGGATTGCTTTTGGCGACCTTCATTAATAACCTGTACAAATGTTTTAGCTGATACGTTTAAATTCTGATTCATAGTAAATATGTATTAAAATATTATACGGCAAAATTACCGCTAAAGCAAATGCCGCCGTATCAGCGTTACAAAGGTATGTAATATATCTATATGTGTGGTAATATTGCACCATTTGATTATCATATATTAACAAGAACGTCTTGTTAGATATAATATGAACTGCATCTTAAAAAGTACTACAAGACATTTTTATCAACTAGTAGTAGTAATCTATTCCAATCCAGTACTAAAATCAATGTACTATTAAAACGCTAGCAGTACTACTGTAACTACTTATCTAGCTAATGAATTTGATACTCTAGGGGACACAAAGACAGCAAGACAATTAACCACTTTCTTATATTACTGTTTTTTATCTACTAGGCAAGTTATATAGCACCTACTTCGATATATCAATTAGTCGCTAATATACAGTCATTTAACTATCTATTCCGAATATCGTCTATTCGTCAATAGCCATAAATATAAACTATTGTCAAAAGAACTACATAAAGTCACTATTCTTGTCTGTTAGCTTACTGACAGAAGAAAATAACGGCAATATGGCGATATAGATAAGCTGGCTATAGAAAGTGCCACTTTGATTAGGTACACCGCCCAAAGGTGAATATAATCGTACAGAGATAAAAAGATAGGAACTACCACGAGCAGAGGCATAACCAGAACTGCCCAGAGTAATTCAAGCACTATAGATTTTACAGTATATAATGAAACTAACATTGAATCATGGAGTATTACACATTTGAACAATTAAAGGAAATGGCTTTCAAGGATGGCATTACCGGCAATAAGGTAGCTGTTGGTATATGGGCTAAAATGAACGGCTTTCTAAAGAAAAAGAAGCAGATAAACAAGCGTAGAATTACATTCTACTTTAAACTGGATGATTGGCAACCTCATAATGTATGACTGCCAAAGTCTTTCTATAAGGCAGCGTCAAAAATAGTACATAATACCTATTTCAGCAGACATAGTTAGCCAGATGACGCAAGGAAGTAAATTACAGATGTTTTTTAAAGATAGTCTTAGTGAAGTGGCACTAAGGAAAAATGAACCGTAGTCTATGGGAAATTTGACACCAAGTATAGGGGAAAAATGATACTCTATACATTACTACAATACTAACATTACAACTTAGATAATTCAGTGCTTCGCACTTCATTATCAAATTTCTAGCTTTCGTAGATAAGTAACTAATGATAAAAACGTAACATTATGATGATATACAACAACAGACTGTTCAATACCAGAAAGGAATTGAAGCGGTATCTAGGCGGAACACGCAAATACAACAAGGCTCTGAAAAACGGAGAGATTTATAACATATATCAAGAAGAATCAAATAACCAACCGTTTGCGCACAATGGAACAACAATATACGACACTGACAAAAGACATTAATAATATAGATAATAAGGATGCCATAGTATATGCCTATATAAAGTCAAGGATGAATTATAAAACTTCCATTGCAGATAATGTTACGGAAAAGGAGATTTCCGAAAAACTAGGCATATCATTAAGCACTGTAAAAAGAAGCGTTGCAAAGCTAAAGAAGAATAAGAATCTTATTGATAAAGTGATAAGTAACAATGTAATAGCAGAGGGAAGCTACAAGACTTACAACAAATATCATGTGGCAAAATGTAATGAGAACTTCTTCTATATTTATAACAGTTTCTTTAATGATGATATGAACATAGCAAAAGCCAGTGAACGAACTAAATTAAAGAACTTCTTGCTTAAATTAAAGACAATATGTAAAAAGGAAACGAACAAGTATATAAGTGAAAGTCCGTATCTGGATGGGCTTAACAAAACGGAACTTTCTAAAAAACTGGGCATTGATACAAAGACATTAAATAAAAATCTGGAAATGGCAGTCAATGCAGGACAGATAAAATATATAACTAATGGTTTGCTAATACTGAACAAGTCCATTATTCCAGATTTTAAGAAAGATGATACAGATACAAGAATCTATCATATTATTTATGACTGGTGCATTGATAACGGTGTTGTTCCACCAGATAGAAACGATGAAATAAAAATAAATTATTGCTGTCCGGTAAAACTTTTTCAAACAAAATAAATTAGGGCTGACACTTCTCACGAGGTATCAGCCCTTTTGGTTATCTTTGTTTTGCGAAAAAATATATAACCATGAGCAAAGATAGTCATTTTACCGGACAGCCGGTCTATAGTCAAGTGTTAAAGTTACTCGACAAAGAGAAGATTCTTCAAATAAGTCGCGAAACGAAAGGAAGCGAGGCTTACGTGAAGCGTTTTGACGGCTACCAACATCTTGTGGTAATGCTGTTCGGCATACTCAAACACTTTGATTCTCTTCGCGAACTTGAGATAGGCATGAAGGCGGAGGCTCACAAGCTCGGACACCTCGGAATGAACTATCTGGTTCGTCGCAGCACGCTTGCGGAGGCCAATATACGCCGTCCTCAGGAGTTCTTTGCAAGTGTTTATGCGTATCTTTTGGAGAAGTATGCCAAATTTTTAGCGGACAGCCGCCCCTCCAAGTGCTATAAGGGGCAGACTCACGAGCCTAAAGACTGGGAGAAGTTGCTTTACATGATGGATTCCACCACAATAACGCTCTTTGACAACATACTCAAAGGTGTCGGGCGGCACCCGAAATCAGGCAAGAAAAAAGGCGGCATGAAAGTACATACAGTAATGAAGTATCATGTCGGCGTACCGATGGTGGTGCAGCTCACATCCGCCGCAAAACACGATCATTACCTGCTGAAGGAGGTGCATTTGCCAAAAGACTCCACTTTGGCGATGGATCGTGGTTACGTCGACATCGCACAATTCCAACGTCTTACCGAAGAAGGCGTGTGCTACGTGACCAAAATGAAGAAAAACCTTAAGTACGAGGAACTTGAATCCATTACTTATGTCAACCCGCAGGGACTGGTGACGCACATAGACAAGAAAGTGCTTTTACAAGGGGAACTCACCCATGAGGCACGTAGGGTGGAGATATTTTACGAGACAAAGAAGCCGGTTGTGCTGTTGACCAACAACTTTGAGTTCACGTTTGAGGACATTTCTGAAATTTATCGCCTCAGATGGGCCATCGAGTCGCTATACAAACAGCTAAAACAAAATTTTCCGCTTCATTTCTTCTATGGGGACAGCGTCAACGCCATACAAATACAGACATGGGTAGTCTTGATTGCAAATCTGCTGATAACAGTTCTGTCAAGAAGCATCAAGAGGCACTGTGCATTCTCGCAGGTTGTTACCATGGTACGACTTATGCTCATGTACTACGTCGATTTTATCGCATTCATGGAAAATCCCGAGAAAACCTGGAATGATTTCCTTGCAAAGGAGATGCAAAAAGCACCACCAGAACCAAGTCTTTTCGATTAAGGGGGCTTACTTTTGAAAAAAATAAAACCCGAAGTCCTATTTTACGGGGCTTCGAGGAGGATTTTTATGCTCTTTTGTGTTTTACCGGACAGCAATAAAAAATAATGGAAGATGGCAGTATCAGAAGAAAAAACAGCTTACTTCTTGAAATAGCAGGAAAGCTAGATTATATGAAAGATGAAGAAATTAGGAGTTTGCTAACTAATAGAATAACTTCCAAAGAAATAACTTTGGAATATATAGCTAAAGTGCTGAATATAAAAACTAAAAAGGAGAAAGAGTATATGCCGTGTTCCATCATCATGCTTGACTAAACTAACTAATCACCTATATTCAGTTTGGCTGAAAGTCAAGAGAACAAATATATAAGGTACTTCATATAAGAATCCCCCTCCCTATTCAATCAGTAACCTTAAATATATAAGAGTGCCTGCCTTGCGTGCCCACAACCCCTTTAGTCCCCCTCTGTACATTGATATAAAAAGAATTATTAATCATTTAAACTTTTATCAATATGAATAATTTAGTTATCATGCCAACAGAGAAAAGAACTTTGAATTTAGGTGAGTATGCAGAAGAAGCTACTATAATTGTGGAAGAAACTGCAAAGCCTAGTGTTACCTTTTTGGAAGCAAATACAGATTCTATCACACTGGAAGAACTTACAAACAAATGTGTTGTGCCTACTTGGGCTAACTTGGAATCAACCATTTCACACCAAGACTTTGTTTCTTGTGTGCATGAAGCTGCAAATTCATTCTATGCAGGTGAAAAGGTAAACTTTCCAGAAATAAGAGTTTCACACATAGTACGTGGCAGAATACCGTCCGCACTAGGTAAGAAAGCAAGTGAACTGTTAGAATGTGAAAAGACACAATTCTATCAAAGACTTGCATTTGCTTTTACTGTTCCAACCATTTTTGAAACAATAAGAGGGCAAAAACTTGAATTGTGCATAGGTGGAGTAAGAAATTACAGTGACTTGAATCTGTACCGTTCTTCCAAAGGCTTAGAAAAGTTTTCCGTCTTTATTGGTTGGAGAATGAGAATTTGCTCTAATCAGATTCTTACTGGTGAGGGTGTGAGATTCAACATGGAAGTAACTAATATCAATGAACTTTACAGAAATGTACTGGAATTGCTCAACAGCTTCAATGCAGCCAAAGAAATACATTTGATGCAGACATTATCAGATACTTATTTATCTGAAACACAGTTTGCACAAGTGGTAGGCAGAATGAGAATGTACCAAGCACTTTCACCAGCAAGACAGAAAGCAATACCAAGACTTCTAATCACTGACAGCCAAATAAATAGTGTGTGCCGTGATTATTACACAAATGAAGTGTTTGGAGTGAAAGACAATGCCATATCTCTTTTTGATTTTCACAATTTGCTCACACAATCAAACAAAAACAGCTACATAGACAGCTATTTACAACGTGGGGTAAATGCTACAGAGGTAAGTGTTGGACTGAACAATGTATTACAAGGACTGGATAATAAATATTCTTGGTTCTTGGGCTAAACTAACTGAAAGGGCATCTATTTAATAGGTGTCCTTTCTTTTTCAATAACTTAAAAATACTACAGAATGGAAGATAATGGAAAACTAGTATTATGGGGTACGTTGGTAGTTCTACTACTAATAATAATTGGTATTATCAATCCTTTTTTGCTGATATTGATTATTGCAATCTTTACTTATTTGCAATCATAAATACTCACTAATATACAAAGTGAATGTTTTGCTATAAATCAACACATTAGCTAATTAGCTAGTATGTTGGTAATGGTGAAACATTCACTTTTATTTATTTACATATAAAACAGAACATTATGAGTTTAAAGTATTCAAGCACTACAGCAGATTATCTAGTTTGGTCTGATGCAATGAACTTAATAAGGAAATTGGCTAAAGATGGAAATTATAAAATTTCACTTCTTATAGCTTTGGGGTGTTTCACAGGATTGAGAATATCAGATATTCTAGCTTTGAGATGGAAACAGATATTAAATACCAGTGAATTTACAGTAATAGAGAAAAAGACAAATAAGGTGAGAACTATTAGGATAAATGCCCAACTTGGGCAGCACATTAAAGAATGTTATGAACAGGTAAAGCCTATAGGAATTAACTCACCTATTTTAGTGAGCCAAAAAGGAACTGTTTTCACTATCCAGAGAATCAATGTGATACTAAAAGAGGTGAAAAAGAAGTACAAATTAAAGATTAAGAACTTTAGCTGTCATTCACTTAGAAAGACTTTTGGCAGACAAGTTTATAATATGAATAGTGACAATTCAGAACTAGCCTTAGTTAAGCTGATGGAACTATTTAATCATTCCAGTGTAACTATAACTAAAAGATACTTAGGTTTAAGGCAGGAAGAACTACTAAATACTTATGACTGTTTAAGTTTCTAATCTGTTGGAATGTGACAAAGTTTGAAGTTTCTGAACTTTTTACAGAAATAGAAAGTTTTGTCACATTCTGATAGTCCTATGAAAGCCAGTTCCGAAATGAAGTGGAAACTGTCTTTTTAAAAAGGCATGGTACGGCTTGTAGTTTATGGTATGTGCGATTTGTGGGAACTATTTACAAGGTCTGCATATCCGTACCAATCTGCAATATTAGCTATAATCTTTCTAGCTAACAATAAGAATGAGTTTTAAAAATTATCGTCTTATATATCCACTTCTAATTTTTATACTGCAATGAAGTTACAACTAAAAGAAACTGATACTAGCTAATTATCTATTACAGATATGTTTTGGAACACTTAGAACTGCATTTATCAGTGTTTTATCTTTAGCTATTCAAAACCTTTTGCTAACTTTGCAACAATTTCAGAGGTCTTAATGTGTTAAGGCACTGAAAGGACATATTTTAGTAAAGGGCGTTTAGCAAAGTTATCCTTCACTTGAATCTGGACAATTCTTGACTGTGGGTAATGAGCAAGAAGCGTCCGCGTCTATGGTATTTTATATCCTAGCTATAGGAATATCATATCATTAGGCGTGGACTTTGCTTATTATACAGTCAAGGCAGTCCAGAGCCTAAGTGGAATAATAAGTTAAAGTTTCCACGCCTTATTTTTATCCGCTTCTGTCTGGAAACTGGGAAGCATGGATTTAAACAAGATGAAAGCCTACTTATTGGATATTCCTAACAAATACCACAGATTCAGTAAGAATCTGGATGTTAAGGCTATTCTATGTAATAAGTCTTGGTTGGTATTTAATGATTCTGGAGATAAGGAGTTATATATCTTTCAAGAAAACGGTTCTCTCATTACTTCTGTAAATGGTAGTGTTATAAATGCTACATGGCAATATATTTCTGCCAATAATTCCTTAGTGATTTCTTTCAAAGAACAATCTTATATGCTTCATCCATCATTCAAGGATGATGTTATATTTGTTTTACAGCTAGACGGAACAGAAAAATTTGCCTTTATGATAGAAGAAAGCCAAAGCAATTCTTTTCATCCAAAATCACTAAAAGAACTTACTGCCTATTTTGAAAACAAAGAACGTAGAAATATAGAAGAAAGGCAACAAGAAAAAAGATTCTTATTGCAACAGCAAGAAACTAGGCAAAAAGAAATAAGAGAATTTCAGATAGACCAAAAAAGACGAAGAAAAGAGGAAGAACGAGAAGAAGAAATTTTGAAGAATTGTAACTATTACTTGAAATTCAGCATAATTGCAGGGAGTATATTCGTAATATATACAGTTCTGTTTATTATTTATTATCCTCCAACACAGAACCTTAGAAGTTTTATAGATATGCTTTTTATATTCTGTTCTCCAATATTATTTTTCAGTGTCATTGCAATAATAATTGATATTAGATTAAGAAGCAGAATACTTAGACGCTATAACCAAAGATAAATATCCAGTGATTTAATCAACATAATTAATAACTTAAATATCAAACAGAAATGAAAACTTTTAGATTAATTGGAATGGCTTTACTAGCCATAGTCATGTGTGTGAATTTCACTTCTTGCAGTGATGATGAAGAAGAACCTAGTAAAAATGATGATGGTGTTATCACCAATCAAAAGCTACTTATTGAATTAAGAATGACAAACGAAGATGGGGTATCTATTACTGAATATTCCTACGGTAGTAATGGTAAGCTAATATCAGCTACAAACACAGAACAATACGATGGTAGCACACACACCAGTACTTATACAGTCACTTGGGGAGCAAACAAAATCATTGAAAGCAGAAATGGAGAGGCAATCACATATACATTAGAAAACGGATTGATAACACATACTTCTGATAGTGACGGAGGAGATTTGGATAATACAGACTTTACTTATAATGCAAACAATCAGCTAGTAAAATTGCAATATGATGAAGAGGACTATCTGTCTTACACATGGCAAGGTGAAAAATTAACTAAAATGGCATGGAGCTTTAGCGATGAAGATATTCACGAATTGTCTTATAGTGGAAAAACTTGTAAAGGCTATCTCCCGATAATGGTATGGAGTGTGGATGATTTGCGTCCGTTATTGGAAGCACATCCCGAATTGGCAGGAATGAGATGCAACCAACTTCCAGACAAAATATATAGCAAAGATGAAATTGACGAAACTACAGAGCAATATACCTATACATTTGATAAAGACGGATATGTGGAAAGCTGTACTGAAGTATCTACTTACAAACGCCTAGATAATAATGAAACAAGAACAGAAACTACAATTTATACTTTCACATGGGAATAGTCTAGTGAAACTGTAACTAATGCAAAAAGCCAGCCTATCCAATTACGGATAAGTTGGCTTTTATTATATTCATTCTATTTAGTTGATTTCAAACTCGGCATTTAACTTAACTTCTCTATCTTTATCCCATAAGGATTTAGTTATACGATACTTACCTTTTGTTATAGGATAATATTCAATAGGAAAACTAAAACAATAGTAGTAAGCAGCAAGAAAAGGCAATTCTGCAAAATAATTAGTATGTTTTTTCTTGTCAAGTATTATCCATTGGCTATTTTCCCATTTTTCCAAGTTCCAAGCTGAGTCATAGCCCAAAGAAAGATGTTTAGGATTTGATACAATAGCAAAAACTTCTTTAGTTTCTACAGTATAATGTCCTTTTATTATTTCCATCTGGATTTTTGATTTTAATGTGTCACTACAATATACAAGACTTGAACCAGATTCTTTAATAGTAAAACATTCAACTGAATTATTAACTGTTTGCTGTGTGCATCCTACAAATACAAAAATGCAAATGATAATATGTATAATATTAAATTTCATATATTCAAAATTTTATAATAGGTTATACTGCATATTCATTCTTCTATTGATTCGATAAGACTATCTGTTTTTAAAGCATTATCATCATTAGGTAGTTTAAATATTACTGGAAATGACATCTTAACTTTTACGGGTACTCCATTTAGTTTTCCTGCTTTCCATTTAGGCATAATTGAAACAATTCGTAATGCTTCTTTATCTAAAGAGGGTGATATGCTTTTTAGTATTTTAGGTTGTGCTACTGAACCGTTTTCATCTATAACAACTCCGACTATTACTCTTCCTTGTATTCCTTTTTCTAGGGCATCACTTGGATATTTCAAATTATCATAGATAAAATCTAACACTGCTTTATTACCTTTGGGAAACTCTGGCGGTATACCTGTTGCTATTTGATAAATATCTGTTTTTTCCTCTTCTACTACTGGCATATATTTAATAGGCACTGGTGTTTCATAATTCACATGAATAGTTTCTTCATTCGGTACATCAATAGGTTCAGCAATTAGTTTTGCTGTTTGAATACTATCAAAGTCCACTATTTTATTTTTGGAAGATTTACTAGTACAGCCAAAGACAAGACAACTGGATAATACAAGATGCAATATTCTGATTTTCATAAGTACCTCAAATCCGCAACTAAGCCCTTGAACGTCCTTATTGCGTTTACACGTCCTCTCATTACTGAATTTGCAGATAATTTGAACTTGAAGCACCCACTTCTGCCTACAATATCCCCTTACCCCACAATGTGACTTGAGGCAATACACAATATCATTCCCATAAGTTGTAGGCATTATCCAAAATCAGTCTGGAAAACATCTGCGTAAGCATTATTACAGGTATAGATGTTCAGCACATACCGCCTTGATGTCCTGATCCACTTGGCTGGTACAGAGATAAACCTGAAGACAAACGCTTTTATGCGACTTGTTGCATTGAGCCCGAACTTCTTTACGTCAAGTCTTTGAATAATGGCCTTGTAAAAGTTACGGATAAGTGCTGTAAGAAGAAGGAACACTGTGTTCTCTGCCATGAAGGATTTGGGCAATCTGTCCCACCCGAAACCATTGTTCATATCATCGAAGATACGTTCCTTTCCTCCACGAAGGTTATAGAACTCGACAATTTCTCTTACGGAAGAATCATAGTCGTTAGTCAGGATACAACGGTATGTGTATTCTCCTTCCCAAAAATCCTGCACACCATCCATCCGTTTCTGTCTTTGAATCACAAGTCGATATGCCTTACCTTTCCACTTCTCAACAAGGATAGAGTTCAATTCAAACTCAATGCCATTGATTTCCTCAGTTTTCCAGCCTTTGAGAGCAAAGGTGTCATTGTAGATCGAACTGCAGCGGTTAGCACGGATATAGAAGGACTTGCAGTGTTTTTCTATTTCCTCCACGATTTCCTCGGAACATGATCCACAATCAGCTCTGAAGCGATTGATAGTGAGCCCATTCTGTTCAAATCTCGCAAAGAACCTCTTCAGCGTGTCCTTCTGATGGAAACGAACATTTGTGTTACCATCGCTATTCTCTATACCGACTATCAAATCGCCAATAACCGCCACGCCAGGGCGATAACCAAGGAACTTCTTGTATGTAGGCTTTGCATCATACTTCTCTGTCTCTATGAACTGATGGTCGAAATCAACATCATACATCTCACCCTCTTTCAGTTGGCCAGATGCAAATATACAATTGAGCAATAAAGTATTGAGAGTGTCAGCCGTATTGAAATCGTAGGTCTTGCCCATATCTGATGTGTATGAAATGTTTTCTTGCGTCAACTCCTTTATCGCCCTGAGGATAGTATCAGAGCTACAAGTGCGAAGTGTCGGATGAAGCGAGAGGTGGTTCATCAAATGAGTAGTGACATCCTCAATACATGAACCGCTACAGAAGTAGATACTCATGAGAGAACGGATGATTTCGCTGTACTGATAACCGAACGATCTACACCTTAGACCGAGGGTTGAGTCGATTACAGATGATAATGTGGAGTCAAATTGCTCCATGATTGAAAATAATCCCCCAAAAGGAGTGAGTCTCTCAGATTTAATTTGTATCTTCGCCATGTCTATCGTCGGATTCTCTTGTTTTTTGCAACACTAAGATAAGTGAAAATTCTGACATGGCAAAATCCTGAGCAACTTTTGTTGCTCAGGTACTTAAAAGTTTAATTTATAATAGTGTTGCGGAATTAAGGAAGTATAAAGTCTTAAACAATACATTACTAATAAGATTTTCAAATATACGAAAAATCATTATTAATACTAGCTTAAATATGAACTATAAATCAATTCAATTTTTCTATATAATTCAGATAACAAAAGCGATATTTGGCATTACACCAAGTATCGCTTTTTCAGTTCTAAAACATAACATTTAACGCTTTTCTTTTTGAACTTCTTACTAGGAGTAAGTCCGTACACACATTCCGGAAAATAAGTGCGGAGAAATGCTTCGTTCGCTAAACTATAAGTGGTAACAGTATGCGTTTCTACAGAATCGGGTATTAGGTACACCTTTGCATCTTTTCTTATCTAGTCTTTCATAGCTATAAAATTTTGAGTTTCACATATACAAGCATATTTAGTTTCTAGGACATTACCAAGATATAGATACTATTTCTGTAATAAATAAAAATAGGCGTACTTCTATAGCTGATACTAGTAATGAGGTAGTAGCAATAATATAATATCCACTACTAGACTGCCATATAATGTATTACCTATACTAGTAATACTTTTCTAGGTACTATAATAATACTAAGCATACTATAAGACTGTTATTTTTGTTTATAACAATAGGATAAGACCCACCCATTATTAATAGCTATTTCCACCATCTGATTTACAGTAATTAGCTCGTCTATCTCCTCTGTTTCCATTACCATATCAGCATTAGAAATAACAAAATACTCACCTTCCTTATAGGCATCAAACTTATTTATAGAATTTTGAAACTTAGCGAAAACGCCACTAATATAATAGGCTTGCCGAATATCTCCCCTATCATTAGCATTATAAAATACATAGTAAATACCATTTACTGTATATACCTCTAGCAATACCACACCAAAATTAAGAGTAACCAATCCCCTATCTCTATGTTGCTTCTTAAATGTGGTTATCTTATAAGGTACTATCTTATTTATTAATTCCTTTACTAGCTTTCTCTTTTCAGCCTCATCAGTTTCAGCCTTTTCAATTATATCAGATGGTAGATTAGGTTGGCTATAAAATATTTTTAGATTAACGAGATTATCTATTTCTCCTTTAATCTGTTCAATAGCACTATCACAGTCAGACATTTCTTTTCTAATATTCCTAGCTGTCTTATTAAATTCTGTCATAGCCATTGCTAATACAGATTCATCAGCCATCGTAGCTACTGTATAGGCTTTAGATAATTGTTTCTGTAAACTACTTTTATGAGCATTATAGTTATCAATATTAGAAGCCAAATGAGTAATCTTTTCAGTAAGTTCTTCTACCTTTAACTCCCTTTCCTCATTGTTAAGATTGGCAAAAACTATAAGTTCCTTTTTGATAAGTTCCCATATAATTGGTTCTGCCTTTTCATTGGCTACAGAGATACGATTGTTACAACTAGTAGCATTATTAATACCACTCATACACAACCAACTTAAAGCCTTTTTCCCATTAATTATTCGATAACGCTCATTAGTCGTTTTTCCTCTACTATCATTTCCTTTGGCTCTTGGGGTCATTGTATAACCACAGTAGGGGCATTTAAGAAGCTTAGATAATATATAGGTAGTTTGTTTCGGATATGGCTCACTCTTTACTCTGTTATTTTTCCTTTTTGCAGTTGCTTTCTCAAATAGTTCCGTATCTACTAAAATAGGCACTTTCACATCAAAGACCTCTATTTCTTCTGTATCGGGGTCAGTAAGACTTATTTTCTTAATACCAGTATGGTAACTCTCATAGGTTAATATATGTTCTATAGAGCCAACACTAAATTTTCTACCTAGCAATTCACCATATTTAGCCGTAGTAGCCAAAGCTGTACTTTTAAGAGTAGAGCCATCTTTTATATACTCATTAAAAACAAAGACTACAACCTCAGCCGCCACTTCATCTACTATCCAGCAGTTCTTTTTACTCTTATCTTTACCACCATAACGAGTATAACCAAAAAATGGCTGTCCTACTGAAATTTGATTATTATCTAATTCATTCCTTCTACCAGATGCTACTTGTGTCTTCAAACTTCTAAGATACTTCCAAGCAGCATCAAAAGCAGCACCGATAACTTGTTCTGCATCTCTAACCCTTTTTCCGTTATCTGGGTTGATAGTCCAAGTATCAATATCCCTAAAATAAACTGGTATGCTCATATTGATAAGTTGTCTTACATAAACTCTACCAGAAGCGGGGTCACGACTCATACGGCTAACTTCAGCTACTAAAACTACATCAAACTTTTGTTCTTTAGCCGCTCTTAATAATTTATCTATACTCTCTCTATTCTTAATAGTAACATCGTCTTTACCAGTTATTTTCTCTCCAAATACCAGATTTTCTATATCATATTCATACCCTAAAGACTTAGCCAGCCGAGTTAAATCCCTTGTCTGCCTATCTAAATCTTGATTCTTAGTAGAACATCTTATTAAAAATGCCGCTTTCATATCTTATTCCAGTTGTTTTTACTACATTTACATCTATTAAATCAGTTCTGCCTACAAATATATAAACAATATCACAGCTATGCAAGTATTTTTCAAATAGCGAGTTGCCGGAATTTAACAGAAGTGTACTTGAAGTACTTCGCCAACCCCTAGAGGACAGGCATATATCCATCGCACGAGCTAAATACAGTCTGGATTATCCGGCCAGTTTCATGCTGGTAGCCAGTATGAATCCCTGTCCATGCGGATATTATAATCATCCCACACGAGCTTGCGTCTGTAATCC
>SCPO01000417.1_pt1 | contig 19417 bp, 25 predicted proteins | sample 6106821 | NCBI WGS metagenome assembly SCPO01 (sample SAMN10720448, study PRJNA508395) | human gut metagenome | isolation source: Participant 2 stool, 0 month | host: Homo sapiens | collected 2017 | reverse complement strand
CGAACCCCGTCCGCAACGACCCGCCTACGCTTCTTACGGCTCTCCACCAGCTTCATTCCAGCTTCCGACTCACCAGACGGCGCACCGGCGGACAAACTGCCGTGGCATAATCCAGCATATGATACCCCAGCATATATGCCCGTTTTCCTCCTGCTTCGGTGCCCCGCCCAGGGAGTCTTTGCCAGATACAGTTCATAGGCTCTGCGATAATGATTCAGATTGCCTGCAATCCAGGGCCGCTCATCTCCCATGTAATGGATGATAGAAGGATGCCGCTTTGCAATCTGCAGTTCTCTCGGCGTCACGGCTTTGTAGGTCTTTCCAAGATGTGTGAGCTCCCGGTAAGAAAAATACCGGTAATTGGTAAAGAAGTTGTAGCGGGGCATCAGGGTATGAATTTGCCCTTTCAGCGTACCATTGATCACATCCTGGTCGCTGGCAAAAAGTTTTCCACCCTTGCTCTTCCAGAACCCCAAAAGCTTCTTCTGGATTTCCTGCTCACGCCACTGTTTCAGGTCTACTAAAAGAACTCCGGAATTATAATAGGGATCATCCTCACCCAGATCAATGGATTCCTTCACGGCTCTGGTAGATGGTCGGCTCCATCACCGCTCCCACAATCTTTCCCTCCAGTTCTTCCTTCCACAGATGCTTTAATGACTGCAGCACCACGGTGTCACAGTCCAGATATAAGACACGCTCCACGGACTCCGGCAGCATATCTCCCATAAACAGGCGCAGCATAACGCTGATATCAAAGCCGCCGGTATCTACTTCATATCCAATACGCTCCAGCAGATCATCCAGATTTAAAAAGATCAGCCTTCTCCCAAAATGCTCTGCAATTTCCCGGAGCTTTCCCTGATTTTCCTCAGAAAGGCCCAGGGTCAGCACATAAACGCTGATCTCCGCAAAGTCCCGGTTTCGGTCCAGCAGGGAATACAGTGACGTTCCCAGATGTCTCGCATAGCCATCGTTAGAGGCGTAAACCACATTCATACATTCCCGGTCCATGTCTGCATTTTCTCCTTCTCATTCGGGCTGCCGCAGCTGACTCTTCTGCCTGCCACAGTCCATCTTTTTGCTGTCAGACAACCACTGCCCGTCCAGCTATCATTTTTATTTTCCAATGTACTCTGCCGTGCGATTCAATGCGGACGCAATAACCTTGTCCATGTCATAATATTTATACTCTGCCAGACGTCCGCCAAAGACTACATGCTCCTCCTTCTCTGCCAGTGCCGCATACTGCTGATACAGTGCCTGGTTCTTCTCATCATTCACCGGATAGTAAGCTTCCATGCCTTCTTTCCAGTCTGCCGGATACTCTCTGGTGATGACGGTCTTCGGCTGAGTGCCAAACTCAAAGTGCTTGTGCTCGATTACGCGGGTATACGGAGTCTCACGGTCTGTGTAGTTGACCACCGCAACACCCTGATGATTCTCCTCGTTTAATACCTGGACTCAAAGCGCAGGCTGCGGTACTCCAGCTTGCCAAACTGATACTGATAGTAGGCGTCAATGGTTCCGGTGTATACAACGGTCCCGCCCAGCGCGTCATAATGCTCCTTGTGTTCCAGATAATCCACACCGGTCTCAACATCACAGCCTTCAAACAGCTTATTGATGATCACGTTGTAGCCGCCAATCGGAATACCCTGGTATAAATCATTGAAATAGTTGTTGTCATACGTAAAACGCACCGGGAGTCTGCGGATAATGAAGGCCGGAAGCTCTTTGCAGTCACCGGCCCCACTGCTTCTCGGTGTAGCCCTTTACCAGCTTCTGGTAAATGTCAGTTCCCACCAGGCTGATGGCCTGCTCCTCAAGGTTTTTCGGCTCGCCGGTCACCGCTTTCTTCTGCTCTTCAATGATAGCCTTTGCTTCTGCCGGAGTACTGATGCCCCACATCTTGCTGAAGGTATTCATGTTAAACGGCATGTTGTACATCTCACCCTTGTAGTTAGCCACCGGACTGTTGGTGTAGCGGTTAAACTCGGCCAGCTGATTCACATAATCCCACACCTGACGGTCACTGGTGTGAAAAATGTGCGCGCCATAACGATGCACATGAATGCCTTCTACATCCTCACAATACACATTTCCGCCAATGTGATCGCGTTTTTCCACAACCAGACAGGTTTTTCCACGCTTTTTTGCCTCGTACGCCCATACACCTGCATAAAGTCCGCTTCCAACCAGTACATAATCATATTTCTTCATAAAATCGTCCACCTTATTTTTGTTCTGATCTGACCTTTTTCTGATTCCTCCGGACAAATCCCGGCCAGGGTCAAAAACGGCCTTTTTTTTTTTTTTTACTATACTATAGCTTGGTCAAAAAGTAAATTTGTTGTCGTGGACACCGCCGTCTTTTACTGTTATAATGGTTAGGAAATCCTGCGCGGAATCAGGAAACAACATGGACAAAACTGGTCCAAAACAAACGAAAACACAAAGAACTATAATATCCGAATTGGAAAGGTGGAAAAATATATGTGGTTAGCAGATGGCTGGAAAGATTATCAGGTCATTGACTGTTCAAAAGGAGAAAAACTGGAAAGATGGGGAGAGTACCTTCTGGTCCGCCCAGACCCGCAGGTCATCTGGGACATCCCAAAAACCCACAAAGGCTGGAAACACATGAACGGTCACTATCACCGCAGCGCCAAAGGCGGTGGCGAGTGGGAGTTCTTTGATCTTCCGGAGCAGTGGACCATAGGCTACAAAGGCCTGACATTCAACTTAAAACCTTTCAGTTTCAAACATACCGGTCTGTTCCCGGAGCAGGCTGCCAACTGGGACTGGTTCAGTGACAAGATCCGCAATGCCGGCCGCCCGGTCAAGGTCTTAAATCTCTTCGCATACACTGGCGGCGCAACCCTTGCTGCTGCCAAAGCAGGTGCTTGCGTAACTCACGTGGATGCCTCCAAGGGCATGGTCGGCTGGGCAAAAGAGAATGCCGCATCCTCCGGCCTCAGTGATGCACCGATCCGCTGGCTCGTCGATGACTGTGTAAAATTCGTAGAGCGTGAAATCCGCCGCGGCAACCATTATGACGCCATCATCATGGATCCGCCATCCTATGGCCGCGGCCCGAAGGGCGAGATCTGGAAAATTGAGGACGCAATTCATCCGCTCGTAAAACTGTGCGTACAGCTCTTATCCGATGACCCGTTGTTCTTCCTCATCAACTCCTATACCACTGGCCTGGCCCCGGCGGTCCTCACCTACATGATGAGTACCGAGATCGTACCAAAATTCGGTGGACATGTAGAAGCTCAGGAAATTGGACTCCCCGTCACCGAAACCGGACTTGTACTGCCATGCGGCGCATCCGGACGGTGGGAGAAGTAAAATAACAATATTGAGACAGAACTAATAAAGAGTCCGGGCGTACGGGGAATTGAATTCTTACATTTTCACATATCCGTTGTTTGCTTGCTTTCGCTGACACGAGTTCGCCTGTGTCGGATTAGCATCCGCCACATTCGGACACGTGTGCTCAAGACAAACACCTGGATATGCGGAAAATTCCAGAATCCACCCCGCACGCCTGCTTTATTGGCTGCGCTACGAAAAGAATAGTGGCTGCAGGCATGTATTGGTCTTGTTAGGATAATAAAGGCTATGACCGGAAGGATACTGACCAGGGCGGCAGTTATGTGCCGGCAGAGCCTCTTCGGATTGCTTGATCAGCCCATACCTGGAAAACGGACGTCAAGGTCGCGTAAGCGCTTGTTATAACCTTGATGTGTCCGTTTTTCAGGTATCTATGGCAAGCAAACGTAAGAGGTTTAAACCAATACATTGCGCTTGCGTGGTTTTATCTCTAGCGGAGCCAATGAAGCAGGATAGGTCCGAAGCCGGTAAGAGAGAAATAAAATCAGCCAGAACGGTACTGATAAAAGCCATGATTTCCAGCTTTTACCAGTACCGTTCTGGCTGTGTTTATCTTTTCTTAGTGGGGCCAATACAGTAGAAGCCGGTTATCCCGGCATTCCGCGGAGCATAAATATGGGTATATGTGTCCGGCTATCCGCAAACATCTGTGACTATCCGCAAGCTGCATGCATCCGAACACAATACCCATATTTTGCGCAGCGGTATGCCGGGATTACCGGCTTCGGACCTTTATTGGTTTTAACCCTAAATTTTTATTCCACGTATGCGATCAGCTTCTCGCCTTTTTCATCGGTATCAATGACGATGGTCTGGCCTTCGCTGATATTGCCTTCCAGGATGATCCTTGCTGCCAGGGTCTCTACGTTCTTCTGGAGATATCTTCTCAGCGGACGTGCGCCATAAGCCGGGTCGTAGCCGTGGTCGGTGACGAAGGTCTTTGGCGTTGTCAGTCAGTTCTACCTTCAGCTCGCGGTCTTCCAGGCGGCGGTTCACATCGGCTACCATTAGGTCCACAATGTGGCTGATGTTATCCTTTGTTAACGGCTTAAAGAGAATGGTCTCATCCAGACGGTTCAGGAACTCCGGACGGAAGTGTGCACGCAGATCCTGCATGACCATAGCCTCCGCCTCTGGCTTGATGCTGCCGTTCTCATCGATGCCGTCCAGCAGATACTGGGAACCGATGTTGGAGGTCATAATCAGGATCGTATTCTTGAAATCTACCGTCTTACCCGGTGGAATCGGTGATACGGCCGTCATCCAGCACCTGCAGCAGGACATTAAATACATCCGGGTGCGCTTTCTCTACCTCATCGAAGAGGACAACGGAATACGGTTTGCGGCGTACTGCCTCTGTCAGCTGGCCGCCCTCGTCATATCCCACATATCCTGGCGGCGCTCCGATCAGACGGGAAACGGAATGTTTCTCCATGTATTCACTCATATCAATTCGAACCATGTTGTTCTCATCATCGAACAGAGCCTCGGCCAGAGCCTTTGCAAGCTCTGTCTTGCCGACACCGGTAGGTCCAAGGAACAGGAAGGAACCGATCGGCTTTGTCGGATCCTTGATCCCGGCTTTGGAACGAAGGATTGCTTCGGTTACCTTCTCCACACCCTCATCCTGGCCTACGACCCGTTTATGCAGGACCGTATCCAGATGCAGGATCTTGCTGCGCTCGCTCTCATTTAACTTGCTTACCGGAATACCGGTCCAGCGGGAAATGATTCTTGCGATCTCATCCTCGGTGACACTCTCATGTACCAGACTGAGATCCTGATTCTTTACTTTCTTCTTCCTCTTCCTCCAGCTGTTTCTGCAGCTGAGGCAGCTTGCCGTACTGAAGCTCAGCGGCCTTATTCAGATCATACTGCTGCTGGGCAGTGGCAATATCGCGGTTCACCTGCTCAATCTCCTCGCGGAGAGCGGAAAGATGGGAAACGGAATTCTTTTCATTCTCCCACTGTGCCTTCTTGCTGGCAAACTCGTCATGCAGCTCTGCCAGATTTTTCTGTAGGTCAGCCAGACGCTCCTGACTTAAGTGGTCGGTCTCTTTCTTTAAGGCAGTCTCCTCAATCTCCAGCTGCATAATTCTTCTGGACAGTTCATCCAGCTCCGTTGGCATGGAATCCAGCTCGGTCTTAATCAGGGCACATGCTTCATCCACCAGGTCAATGGCCTTATCCGGCAGAAACCGGTCTGTGATGTAACGGTCGGAAAGCACGGCTGCTGCCACCAGGGCAGAGTCGGTGATCTTAACACCGTGGAATACTTCATAGCGTTCCTTGATACCACGCAGAATGGAAATCGTATCTTCCACGGTCGGCTGGTCTACCAGAACCGGCTGGAAACGACGCTCCAGAGCGGCATCCTTCTCAATGTACTGGCGGTACTCATCCAGTGTTGTTGCACCGATACAGTGCAGCTCACCTCTGGCCAGCATCGGCTTTAACAAGTTGCCTGCATCCATGGAGCCCTCGGTCTTGCCGGCACCGACAATGGTATGCAGTTCATCGATGAACAGAATGATCTGTCCTTCGCTCTTTTTGACTTCTTCCAGAACAGCTTTCAGTCGTTCTTCAAACTCGCCGCGGTACTTGGCACCTGCAACCAGCGCACCCATATCCAGCGCGAACAGCTTACGGTTCTTTAAGCCCTCCGGCACATCTCCGCGGACAATACGCTGAGCCAGTCCCTCAACAACAGCCGTCTTACCAACACCAGGCTCACCGATGAGAACCGGGTTGTTCTTGGTCTTTCTGGACAGGATCTGAATCACGTTACGGATCTCACTGTCACGGCCAATGACCGGATCCAGCTTCTGATCCTTTGCACGCTCTACCAGATCATAGCCATATTTTTCCAATGTATCATAGGTTGCTTCCGGGTTGTCACTGGTGACTCTCTGGTTGCCGCGCACGGTAGACAGGGCCTGCAGAAAGGTGTCCCGGGTAATGCCATACTGGCGGAACAGCTCCTTCATGGTACGGTCTGCGTATTTTAACATGGACAGGAAAATATGCTCAACAGAAACATATTCATCTCCCATGGCCTTAGACTCATCCTCAGCATTGATGAGGACTTTGTTTAAGTCATTGCTGATGTAAACCTGGCTAGAGCCGCTCACCTTTGGCAGTCCAGCCAGCTTCTGCTGGGCCTCATTGGTAATCAGCTCTTTGCTGATACCCATCTTGGTTAACAGTTTTAAAATCAGGCTGTCGTCCAGAGTCAGCAGGCTGTAGAACAGGTGCTCCTGCTCAATCTGCTGGTTGCCATATTCGTAGGCAAGCTTCTCACAGTTCTGAACGGCCTCCATGGATTTCTGCGTAAATTTGTTTATATTCATAAGTCACGCCTCCATTCATTCAGTGCAACGTTATCTTTTTGCATGTCTGTTATATTACTTCTATAACATTGACTGTACTATATCATATGTTGTTAGCACTGTCAATAGGTGAGTGCTAATTATTTTGTGAAGAATTTGTGTTTTCTTCGCCGCGCCGATTGTTAACCGTTTTATTTTTTGAGTTGACAATCGGCCCTTCCCGTGCTATTTTAGGAAAAGATTTAAATTCCAACCATCAGAAAGAGAGGATTTCTTATGAATATAACTCCTGACACTTCTGCAGATCCACAGCTTTCCCGGGAAGATGCCCTTGCAATTCTAAATACCCCGGATGAATCCTTAGAGGAGCTTGTTTCCTTTGCTGAGACATTCCGGAGAAAATACAAAGGAAATCATGTGAGCATTCACATTCTGACAAATGCCCGCAGCGGCAACTGTTCCCAGGATTGTGCCTACTGTGCCCAGTCCTGCCGCTCAAAGCCGATATCGACAAATATAAATGGGTAGCGGATGAAAAATTATATGAAGATAATGACTTTGTAAACGAGCATCATCTGTCCCGTCACTGCATCGGACTCAGCGGAATGAAGTTCACAGACGCAGAAATCGAGGTTCTGGCAGAAAAAATCCGCAAAATGAAAGCAGACGGAACCCATCTCTGCTGCTCCATCGGTTTTCTGACTGAGCATCAGGCGAAGGTCTTAAAGGAAGCCGGACTTGACCGCATCAACCATAACTTGAACAGCAGCCGGAATTACTATCCGAACATCTGCTCCACCCACACCTTCGACCAGCGCGTGGCCAATATCCGCATGCTCCAGGGTCTTGGCTATGAGATCTGCAGCGGCGGCATCATCGGCATGGGAGAATCCAGGGAAGATGTCGTTGATATGCTGATGGAGCTTCGGGAAATCCAGCCGGAAGCCCTCCCCATCAATTTCCTGCTTCCGATTCCGGGTACCCCTCTGGAGCATGCTGATATGTCCGTTCTTTCCACTGCCTACTGCATGAAGGTGCTCTGCCTGGCCCGGCTTCTGGTTCGAAAGCAGATATCCGCTGTGCTGCAGGACGGAGGTTTATTTTAAAGGCGAAGAGAACATGCTGCTTCGCGTCGTCGATTCCATCTTTGCTTCCGGTTATCTGACCGCAGGCGGCCAGGGCATCAGGGATACCATTCAGGCCATTGAAGCTGCAGGCTTTACCTACGAAATCGAATCCGATTGATTTCTTATACTATCCTTACCAACACTATCCATCAATCACAAAAGGAGGATCGCCATGATTCAGGAAAATACCAGCACTTCCCGCTCGACCCACACCTATGCAATGGTAACCACCGCCTTTATGGCCGCAGTTACCTGTATCCTTGCACCACTCTCCATCCCCATTGGACCGGTGCCGATTTCTCTCACGAACCTCGCCATCTATCTGTCTCTCTATCTGCTAAACTGGAAACGAGGCACCATCAGCTATTGTCTCTATCTGCTGATCGGACTGGCAGGTCTTCCTGTCTTCTCTGGATTTAGCGGTGGAATCGGCAAACTGGCAGGACCTACCGGTGGCTATATTATTGGATTTATTCCCATGGCGATCATCGCCGGAATCATCATTGATCACTTTCGGAAACGCTGGATTCAGCTTCTGGGAATGATCCTTGGTACCGCTGTCTGCTATGTATTTGGCACGGCATGGTTTTGCATGCAGGCCGGATATACAGTATCTGCAGCACTTGCCGTATGTGTGATCCCCTTTATCCCGGGAGATCTGGTCAAGATGGTCATTGCCCTGACCATTGGACCGGTCATCCGTCAAAGAACCGAGACGGCTATTCGTTAATTCCTGTTTTCGTGGCAGAATCGTATCGCGATTCTGCCACGATACAAACGAGGTAATAAGCGAATCTATTATCTGCTCCTGTTCTGCCAGCAAATCTGCTCTGTATCCCTCAGCGGCTATCTCACAAGCTCTTCGCTTTCTAAATCCTCCGCATGCATATCCACAGCGGTGATCTGATGGTTCCCGTATGTGGTGTAATAGTAAATTCCCCTGTCTGCATTACAGCAGGAGGTGTAGATGGTGATTTCATACTTTCCGCCGCCCACATCGCAGCAACCTCTCTGCTGCTCTACGGAATGCAGGATATGAAAGAACTGGCTCACGCTTTCTGCCTCAGAATCTCCGGAGATGGAATTTCCCCGCACAAAGGCAGCCCGGACAAAACGGGACGCGGAGGAAAGATCTCCCGGCAGTCCCATGGCTCCCATGCCGCGGCTGTAAGCCGTAAGTTCCAGTCCCGGCACAAAGCTGTTCTCCGGCTGTCTCGGAGACAGACTGCGGTAATCATTTAAATGAAACATCTGCTGTGGAAAAGGGGATTATTAGCAAGGACTCCCACCGGATTGTCGTATACGTGAAGTCCGTCTGCCACCGCCTCCACCACAATGGTCTCCTCCCGGTCCGCGATCATCCAATGAAGCTGGGACACCGGATACTTTTCATTGAATGGGGTATTGGTGATGTTGATCCTGGAAAGCAATACCCGCGCTTCTTTTACCGAGGCACACTGGCCCAGAAGCCAGAGCGGCAGCTCAAACTGTGCCACGTTATCCTTCTCAATTCCTTCTTCTTTCCCAAAACAGGTTCTCCATACACCGCATTTCCGACAAAATTCAGCCCTGCCATGCCAAGTCCCTTTTCATTGATGGCATCATAATAAAGAGGATAATCATCTGCCACATGGGCCATGCCGATCATGGCGTAATGCTGCTTCATTTCTCCTGAAACCGAAACGAAAACGGATAATTCCGAGGAGTAATGGTCACCTCCTCCCCGTATGGAAATTCATAATCCAGATTCCGTCCGAAGTAAAAGTCTTTTGTCTTATAAACTGCTGCTGTACACATCTGCATGTCCTCCTTGTCCCAAAAGTTACCAGCATTTTAGAGCTATTATAGTGCAATTTTGTTGTTTAAACAACATTCATTCTGGTTTTTCTGTCGTATACTGCTGCCATACCGTTATTAATATTGTTTATCCAGCAAGGAGGATTTTATTTATGAGTCAGAATATGTTTTGTTACCAGTGTCAGGAAACGGCAGGATGTACCGGATGTACGAACTCCGGTGTCTGCGGAAAAACACCGGATGTGGCTGCCATGCAGGATCTGTTAGTCTATGTGACCCGCGGCATTTCCGCTGTCACCACACATCTGCGCAGCCTGGGACAGGAGATCAGCGCGGAAACCAATCATCTCATCACCGTGAACCTGTTCACCACCATCACCAATGCTAACTTTGATAAGGAAATGATCGTGGCACGCATCCGCGAAACTCTGGATACCAAAGAACAGCTCTTAAGTCAGTGCCCAGACACTTCTGTACTTCCGGCTGCCGCTCTCTGGAACGGTCCGGAAAGCGAGTTTCCGGTTAAAGCTGCCCTGGTAGGGGTTCTCTCTACTAAAAACGAGGACATCCGCAGTCTGCGGGAAATGATCACCTACGGTTTGAAGGGACTGTCTGCCTACAGCAAACACGCGAATGCTTTACTGAAAGACAACGCAGAACTGGACGCCTTCTTACAGCGCGCCCTGGCTGCTACCCTGGATGACTCCCTGACTGTTGAAAATTATGTAAACTTAACTCTGGAAACCGGAAAATATGGTGTGGAGGGCATGGCACTGTTAGATGCCGCCAACACCGGCGCTTACGGACATCCGGAGATGACCCGCGTGAACATCGGTGTCGGCACCCGTCCGGGCATCCTGGTTTCCGGCCATGATCTCCGTGATCTGGAAATGCTGTTAGAACAAACCCAGGGCACCGGAGTGGATGTCTACACTCACTCTGAGATGCTCCCGGCCCACTACTACCCGGCCTTCAAAAAATATCCAAACTTTATCGGAAACTATGGAAACGCATGGTGGAAACAGAAAGAAGAATTTGAAAGCTTCAACGGACCGATCCTCATGACTACCAACTGCATCGTCCGCCGAAGGACAGGCTATAAAGACCGCCTCTTACACCACCGCGCAGCCGGTACCAGGCAAACACATCGCCGGTGAGATTGGCGAAAAGAAAGATTTTTCTGAGATCATTGAGCAGGCCAAGCACTGCGCGGCTCCGACAGAGATTGAGCAGGGTGAGATCCTGGGCGGCTTTGCCCACAACCAGGTGCTGGCCCTGGCCGACTCCATTGTGGACGCGGTAAAATCCGGTGCCATCAAAAAATTTGTGGTCATGGCCGGCTGTGACGGCCGCGCAAAATCCAGAAACTACTACACCGACTTTGCAAAGGCTCTGCCGAAGGATGCCGTCATCCTCACCGCAGGCTGCGCAAAATACAAATACAACAAGCTGGACCTTGGTGACATCGGCGGCATCCCGCGAGTTCTCGATGCCGGACAGTGCAACGACTCCTATTCCCTGGCTGTCATCGCACTGAAATTAAAGGAAGTCTTCGGACTGGATGACATCAATGACCTGCCGATCGTCTACAATATCGCGTGGTATGAACAGAAAGCCGTCATTGTCCTGCTGGCCCTCTTATACCTCGGCGTGAAAAATATCCACCTGGGACCGACCCTTCCAGCCTTCTTATCCCCAAATGTAGCGAAGGTACTGGTGGAAAACTTCGGCATTGCCGGAATCGGAACTGTGGAGGATGACTTAAAGCTGTTCTTTGAATAATTTCTTTTTAAATTTTTCTGCTTTTTAGCTGGTATGGCGGATATTAATATCCATCTGGTTGAACGGGATCTCGATGCCGTTTGCATCAAAGGCTTCCTTGATCCCCTCCAGAACATCCCAGCGCACCTGCCAGTAGTTTTCCGTCTTCGTCCAGCCCCGGCCGCCGATCATGACAGCGCTGTCGGCCAGCTCGTTCACGTATACGGTGATACCGTCCTCGGCCAGCACCAGCGGATGATTCTCATATACACAGCGGATCAGCTCTTTGGCTTTCTTCATGTCGGAGCTGTAGCCAATGCCAACCACCAGATCCACGCGGCGCTTCTCCTGTGCTGTTACATTTACAACCGTGCTGTTGGAAATCTGACCGTTTGGAATGGTGATCTTTTTATTGTCTACCGTAATGATGGTAGTATATGCCAGACCAATGCTCTGTACTGTGCCCTCGTAGCCGTCACTCACAATATAATCATGGACACCAAACGGCCGCAGCAGCATGAGCAGGATGCCGCCTGCCACATTTGCCAGACTGCCCTGTAAAGACAGGCCCACAGCCAGTCCTGCCGAACCAAGCAGCGCGATGATAGAGGCCGACGGAATTCCAAGCTTATCTGCAGCAATGAAAATAGCCAGCGCGTAAATGCAGGCGTCCGCAACAGAAATCAGGAACCGGCTGACACTCGGATCCATATTCATGCGCTCGAAGGTTTTTTGTAAGAACCTGCGCACCACATGAACGATCCGGTTTCCGATCACCAGGATCAGAATCGCGATAGCCAGGCGGTAGCCGAAGCTCATAAGCCCCGGCAGCCAGCTTTTTAAGGTGTCCAGGATCACGTTGGGTTTCAAATTCTGCAGATCCTCATGCACCTCCTCTGCCACCGCCTTGGTTTCTTCCAGCACGGTGGAGAGGTCCGCATCGGTCTGCGATGCTGTCAGCAGCATCAGCTTTGTCAAAAACATCATATTTTGTTACCCCCTCTTCTTCAGCAGTTCTTCGATTTCTTCCTCCTCCCGGGAGAACAGGATGTCGCGGTTGTACTGGTAATACCGCTCACACTCATAGTCCTGCAGAAAATGAACGCTGTAAGCCCCTGTATTCAGCTCTGTCACAAACAGAACCAGCTCCTGGCTTCCGCAAAGGCTGCCTCCATAAAGTCAAAGGCATGCTCCAGGGCTTCCCCGGCCTCATCAAACAGCTCCTCATAACGGTCGCTGTCCGCGCTGAAACGCTCCCGCAAAAGCGCAAAACCCTCGTTCCAGTCCGTGATGCCGCTCTTTCTAAGCTCCATCAGATCTTCTTCCAGCTTTGCGCTTACCGCACGGCAGGTGCGAAGCTGAGCGCGGGATAAGAGGCTGTTATCCAGAAGCCGGGACCACTCGGCATGAAAGCTCTCTGCAAGAGCAGACAGAACGTCTGCAAGGGCACTGCCGGTTCCGGCATTGGCATCTGCCTGCTCATGCGCACCTGTCGCGGCAGTTTCCGGCACTGACAGCTCCGCACCTGCGGCCGCTGCGCCAGACTTTACTGCCGCAGCATCCCCGCTCTGCAGCTTCTTCATCTGCTCCATCCGCAGGCTCATCAGCTCTTCCATGCGGATGACATTCCGGAATTTCTCATTCAGGCCGGATAACAGCAGGCTTACCACGCTGATGCGCTCGTCAAAGGATGCCCGCTGCAGCTTATCCACGGCCGCCTCGGAAATATGCCCCTCCAGCACCTGCTCCACCTGGTAATCATCCCGGTACTTATAGTACAGCTCCAGATAATTGGCAAAATCCTTCGCAATCTTCGGAAACTGGATATACTCGCCCACCAGCTCCCGGTCCATCTTCCGCTCCTGCTTCTCATAAATCCAGATAAGCTCGGAAAGATCCTCCCAGCCACGGGGCGTCACAAACCGCTTGCCATCCACAGTCGTCTCAATCTGGCAGAAATTCTGCGGGCGGACATTTAGATAAGAGAGAATGGATGGATGGACGCCTGCAGTCTTCGCGTACTCTTTCCAGACCGGAAGATCCGGCTCCACATCGATCCGGCGGATACGGTCCATGGTCACGATGTCAAACTCCCGCACGGACTTGTTATACTCCGGCGGATTTCCTGCTGCCACGATGATCCATCCCTCCGGGATTTTGTGATTACCAAATGCCTTACCCTGCAAAAACTGCAGCATGGTCGGGGCCAGCGTCTCTGACACGCAGTTGATCTCATCGATAAACAGAATGCCTTCTGGCAGACCGCTCTTCTCGATCCGGTCATAGACCGATGCCACGATCTCACTCATGGTGTATTCCGTCACGGCGTATTCTTTGCCGCCGTACATTTTATGCTCAATAAAAGGCAGACCCACCGCGCTCTGTCTGTGTGATGGGTGATGGTGTAGGCCACCAGGCCGATCCGGCACTCCTGCGCCACCTGCTCCATGATCTGAGTTTTGCCGATTCCGGGCGGTCCGATCAGCAGCATAGGGCGCTGGCGGATGGACGGGATCTCGTAAGCCCCAAACTCATCCTTTGCCAGATACGCGGCCACCGTATCCTTGATTTCCTGTTTTGCACGCTTGATGTTCATAATATTATTTGTCTCCCTCTGTAAGCTGCTCCGGTTCCATGATGAGCTTCATGGCCCAGGCCGGAACCGAAATATCCGTATACTGATCCTTTAAAAACACAAAAGCAGTGTCATACCGGCCGCTTCACCGGATAGATACCCTCACCATCGGTAAAATACAACAGGCCCTTCAGACGGTGAAATGCCCCCTGCCGGATCATCCCGTTCACATACTCAAAAGCCGGACGGAAATCCGTGCCGCCCTGACCGATGATGGTAAAGTCACGCATGTAGGCTTCCATCTCCTCACGGTTTGTGATCAGACTGTCCTGCTGCACCTGCTCATCACACTGGATGATGTGGATGTTAGTCTTCTTAAAATAGCTGTCCGACTGGCAGAGCACATCGTAGGTCTCCTCCAGGAACCGCCGTACCAGATCCCCAGAGCAGGACATGGACGTGTCAATCACCACCACAAAATCCTCAATCCGGCTCACTTCTTTGGATTCCAGCGGCTCCACTAACGGCATGTTGCCGTAAAGAGAAAGGCCGTAGGTATAAAAAATATAGTCGAAGGAATCCGGGTCTATCTGCATCTCCTCCCGAAGCACCGAAAACCGCTGAAGAAATCTGCGGTAATCATAGCGTTCCCGGTTTTCCACCTGAACCTGCTCCAGCATGCTCTTGCTTTCCTCATCCTGCTGATTTCCCATGGTCTCCATCTCGGTCTGCACCTTTTCCCGGTTGTTGCTCCACTGGGTCTGTCGCACTATGGGCGTCTTCGGGGAATCCTCCGGCAGATCCCAGTAACTGTGGTCATCCACCAGAAATTCCGCCTCAAGGCGTTCCAGCCTCCGCGGTTCCAGATGTTCCTCTTTTAAGATGCGGTAGATGCCCTCGGCATTTAATACCGTCAGTTTTCCTCGGAGCCGCCCGTACCAGTCCCGCCGAAATGGTGTCGGTGCCACACGGATACACTTCACATACATATCATCCAGAATGGACTCCACCGCAATATCACAGGCCAGATTCCACAGCTCCGGCTCCCGCTTTCCGCGGGTGTCCATGTGGCAGAACAGGCAGTGCAGCACCATATGCAGATACGCCCGGTTCACATGCACCCGCCCCCGTTTGTACAGGTCACAGACATAGTCCGGATGATAATAGATCACAAACCCGTCTGTCCCCACGCCGCGGCAGCCCGGATCTGCCTCAAAGCCAAGAGAACTTAAGGAGAGGTCCAGATAACGCATATTCAGATACAGCTCATTTCTGGAATTCCGGAAGATCCGGGTGCAAAGTTCCACCATATTCAGTTCTTCTAACTGTCTGTGTCTGGTTGGATCGATCATTTCTGTCTGCACTCTCCTTCTATAATTCAAAGCGGCGTTTTCGTTTCGGACGCTGCGGCTCCCCGGATGCTTCCGTACTGCCGACTGCAGGCTGGATTTCCCCTGTAGCCTGAGCAGCCTCTGCCACCGGCTTCGCTTCTGCAGTCTGCAGACGATGTCTTCGCTCCATGAGCCAGCTCACCATCTCGGTGTCACCCTCCTCCTGGGCAAGGTTTATCAGCCCGCCAAGCTGATCCGCAAGATTTGCGCTAATCTGGTTCCTATTCTCCGGCTCGCCCAGCTCCTTCACAGATTCATCTGCGCCTGACATGTTCTGCCCGTCTCCGGCAGCAGCATCCTGACGCGCCGCATCCAGCACTTCATCCACCAGCCACGGCAGCTTTCCCGGCTCCAGATTGCTCACTCAGTTTCTCTGCAGCCGGTCTGCCTGGATCAGCAGCTTTCCGGCTGTTTCCCAATGCTCTCTTACATAATCCAGATAATGCTCCCGAAACTTCTCTGACAGTTCCCGCGGATACATCAGACGCCCCAGCGCCAGCTCCGTCACCAGTTCTTCCTGCTCCTGAACCTGCACATGCGGAAAAAGCTCATCGTACCCCCGGTACTGGAACACCCGTCCCGCAAAACAGTAGCGGTAACGATGCCCGCAGCCGTGGGTCTCAATAGAAACAATGCGGGCCGGTGTATTCTCCACAGAATCCTCGTAGTATTCCGGAAAAATCAGACGTGCCTCTGCTGCTTCTGATGCTGCAGCCGGCATCTGGTGAAGCTGCACCCGCAGAGTCTGACGAAGCTCTGCCAGCATCTCCTTTAAGCAGGAGCGCTCCCCCGGGAACTCTGTAATATCCAGATACTCCACAACCGGAACCCCGGCAAACAGCCCGGCGCCCAGATCCAGCACCCGGCTGTAGCAGTAAATCCGTTTCAGCTGCTCACATTCATAAAAACCATATGCGCCGATCTTTCTCACATAGGGTGGAAGGTGGATCTCCTCCACCGCACTGTGCGCCAGCACATAAGAACCCAGCTCCATCACCGGACAATCCTCAAACTGCTCCGGCACATAAATGACCGCCTCCGGATCCTCAATTTTGTCAATGCGGATCTCATCTTTGATCCTTGTATAAATAAACTTCATGGCTATGCCTCTGTTTTTCTTCTTGTCTTTAACTATATTAGGAAAGTTTCGCGAAAAAGTAAAGCCTTGTTTCTTGTTTTGAGAGTGCGAGACGTCGCAGAACATCCAGTGGATGTTCGCTTTGCGACAACCGGAGTGGAACGGAGACCTCTATGCTTCCGCCAGGCCGGGCTTGAACGCACAAAAAAAGGATATCCACCTCGGATATCCTTTTTCGTATCATTGAGAGCGCGAGACGGGACTCGAACCCGCGACCCCGACCTTGGCAAGGTCGTACTCCACCAACTGAGCCACTCGCGCATATTAAATTGTTGTCTCTCGGACACTTCATATCTTATCACAAGTTTTCCTAAATTGCAAGCACTTTTTAAAGTTTTTTGAAATTCATGAAAAGCCGGTGAATAAGAACAATTGTCATATCCAAGTGCCTTGGACCGGAATCGAACCAGTGACACGAGGATTTTCAGTCCTCTGCTCTACCAACTGAGCTACCAAGGCCTGTCTTATCGTAACTGTGAATACCTGAAACTATGAATGCCGCAGGCCGGAATCGAACCGGCACGGGAGATTAGTCCCGCAGGATTTTAAGTCCTGTGCGTCTGCCAGTTCCGCCACTGCGGCATATCCTTTTCAGGAAGTGGATGGAGGTGGATTCGAACCACCGAAAGCACAGCTAACAGATTTACAGTCTGCCCCCTTTGGCCACTCGGGAACCCATCCATACTAGCTTCGACAAGCAAAAGTTATATTATCATACCAATAATCAAAATGCAAGAAGTTTTTATATTCCTGCAATATTCTTGCAATGTTCAGGCTGCCGCAATGCGTCAAAGACCGGTTGCGACAGCCCTGATTTTTTATTTCCGTCTATATCATCTACACCAGTACCCGCTCGACAGCAGCACGCCGCTGTGGGCCGGTACATCCAGCGTCAGCCAGCCATGGTCGGCATGATAATTAATGCGTCCGGCATTATAGCCCTTTTCATCAGACAGCATTACCCGGGTGATGACATCCTCATCGGTGATGCCAAGCTCCCACACCGGCACTCTGACGCTTCTGCCATCACCACGGTTGTTGATGATGACTGCGCACTTGTTTGCCCCGCTCATACGGCCGTAGGCGATGAGCTGGCGGTCTGCCAGAAGCTGTTTTAAGGAGCCACGGCGCAGGGCCGGAAGCTTCTTATGCAGATCGATGAGGTAACGGTGGTACTCGATCAGCTCAAAATCCTCAAAACCCCACGGATAAGTCCGGCGATTATCCGGGTCAGTCCAGCCGCAGACTCCTGCTTCGTCACCATAATATAAGGTCGGTGCCCCCGGCCAGGTCATCTGCACCATAATGGCTTCCCGGAACGTTCCGTAATTGACGCCAAACTCAGCCATCTTTGCCCCGGCTGTTCCGATTCTTCCCACGATCTGGTTGGTTCTGGTCAGGAAACGGCTATGGTCATGGTTGGAAAGCTGATTCATGGCCACCAGGACTGACTGGGTCTGCATACGGCTCATGTGGTAATACATGGAGCGGAAAAAGCTCACACCGTCACCGTAAAGAGCACCGTTGTACTCATCGCTGTGCTTTTCCATTCCTGTAAGGAACCAGGTGAGCGGCTCCATAAATGCATCATAATTCATCACCGTATCCCACTGATCCCCCGCAAGCCAGCTGCTTGGATCTCCGTAATGCTCTGCCAGGATCATCGCCTCCGGGTTTGCCTCCTTGACATGCCTGCGGAATTCCTGCCAGAATTTATGATTGTACTCGCTGCTGTGGCCCAGGTCTGCAGCCACATCCAGACGCCAGCCATCCACTCCATACGGGGCAGACACCCATTTCCCGGCAATCTTCATAATGTACTCAAACAGCTTTGGCGAATCCTCATAGTTTAGCTTCGGCAGCGTGTCATGCCCCCACCAGCCGTCATAGGTTCCGTTATCCGGCCATGCGTCCTCATTGTAAAACTTAAAGAAGCTGCGGTACGGGCTTTCCTCACTTTCATAAGCACCTGGCTCATAGCTTCCCTGATGGCTGTAGATTTTCTCTCGATCCAGCCATTTATTAAAGGATCCGCAGTGATTGAACACCCCATCGATGATAACCCGCATACCGCGCTTGTGAACTTCTTCCATAAAACGGGCAAAAAACGCATCGCTGGCTGCCAGGTTCTCCGGGTCAGCACTGCGTATCTGATATCTGGTCGCATGGTCATTGTTCACCGCGTTTACTGCCACCGGCTCACCGCCATCTTTGACGATCACGCCATAATGCGGATCGATGTGGTCATAATCCTGACTGTCGTACTTGTGATTGGACGGCGAGACAAACAGCGGGTTGAAATAGATCACCTCAACTCCCAGATACTGCAGGTAATCCAGTTTGTCCCACACGCCCTGAAGGTCGCCGCCGTAAAAGCAGCCCACATCCATGGTAGACGGATTGGTGCTCCAGTCAGTTACCTGATGTACCGGACGCCCAATATAGACATACTCGCATTCCGTCACATCGTTGCTCTGGTCACCGTTGCAGAAGCGATCCACAAAGATCTGGTACATGACCGCGCCCTTTGCCCACTCCGGCGTATGAAACCCCGGCGTAATGCGAAATGCGTAGCAACTCTGAATATCCATGGTTGCGCCCAGACGGTTAAAATAGCAGACCTCGCTGCCCTTTACCACCTGGAAATAATAGCGCTGAGGCTGACTGTCCGCCTTCATGCGATACTCGTAATAGTCAAACAGGCCGTCAGAAGATACCTTCCTCATCTCCGCCTGTATATCTTATCTTCCTCAATATAAAAAACCCGATCGACATCATTTTTTGCTGTGCGAAACCAGAGAGTTACTGTCTCACCGGCGTCCGGTTCCTCCGGGTATCGGTAATCCTGCGTCTCATCCGAAAACAATGCCTGCCGGTTTATTTCATTTTCCTGATGC
>SCPO01000428.1_pt1 | contig 19439 bp, 27 predicted proteins | sample 6106821 | NCBI WGS metagenome assembly SCPO01 (sample SAMN10720448, study PRJNA508395) | human gut metagenome | isolation source: Participant 2 stool, 0 month | host: Homo sapiens | collected 2017 | reverse complement strand
CAATCAGACAGATAAATGGTGGTTCCAGATCTTTATTTTCAATAAAATTGGCTGATACATGGCCTTCAATATGGTGAGAACACCTATAAGTGGCTTTCGGGCTAGCAAGCAATATTTCGCCCTGCCACTCCTACCAAAAGAGCCCCCACCAGACCTGGACCATATGTCACCCAATTGCTGTAATATCATCCAGTGTTGTTTCTGCCTCTGCCAATGCCCGCTCTATCACATAATTAATTGCCTTAATATGTTCTCTGGAGGCAATCTCCGGCACCACACCCCCATATACCGTATGGGTTGCTATCTGAGAGGAAATCACATTGGACAGCACTGTACGCCCGTTTTTTACCACGGAAGCTGCCGTTTCATCGCAGGAACTCTCAATTGCAAGTATCAGTACATCTTCTGTATGATTCACGTTCATTTTTCACTCCTCATCAAATTCCAGTTCCATGGTCCACCCGTCTCTTGCAGCCTTAGCCCGCGGAAAAATCTTGCGAACCTCGTCCATATAATCATCCGGACGGGTAAGAGACGGGCTGTAATGGGTCAGCCAGAGCTGTCCCGGTTTCGCCTCTTTCGCCAGAGCAGCTGCCTCATAAAAGGTCATGTGCTTATATTCTCTGGCTTTGGAAGCCTTTTCCTTTTCTCCGTACATGCCCTCACAGATAAAGAGATCTGAACCGGCGGCGTACTCTGCAATCACAGGAACAGGGCGCGTATCCGTACAGTACGTTACCTTGAGTCCCCTGCGGTCGGGCCCCAGAACCATATCCGGTGTAAGCAGGCGGCCTTCGCACTCAATCTCTTCGCCCTTCTGAAGACGGTTCCAGAATTTCTGTGGGATCTGCTGCTCCTTTGCACGTTCTACATCAAAACGGCCTTTTCTGGGAATGCGAATCGTATACCCATAGCAGAGAACATTGTGGTTAACCTTATATGCATCAATGATATAAGGGCCGGCTGTAAGCTGCTGCCTGTTTTCTGTCAGTTCAATCATCCGAAGCTCAAAGGGAAGCTCTGGAGCTATCATACGCAGTGCATTTACTACTCTTTCCAGTCCTCTGGGGCCAATCAGGGTCAGAGGCTCTGTACGCTCTGCGTTACCCATAGTTAAAAGCAGACCCGGAAGACCACTGATATGATCCGCATGGTAATGTGTAAAGCAGATAGTATCAATGGGTTTAGGGCTCCAGCCCTTTTCTTTTAACGCAACCTGTGTTCCCTCTCCGCAGTCAATAAGAAGATTACTGCCGCCGCATCTGGCCATCATGGATGTAAGCCATCGATAGGGCAGGGGCATCATCCCCCCCGTTCCCAGCAAACATATATCAAGCATATTATTTTCCTCATTTTCTATGTCAAGTCGCACCGTTTCGGAACATTTTCACCGTTCCGCAAAACCGGCTTTTTCAAATCATAACACAGATGCAGCCCAATAATCAAGAGCCCTGAGAAAACGCCCGTCCGGCTTCCTTTTACAGATATTCTGTCTGTTCCTCTATGGAAACAGGAATCCGAAACCTATTTATCATCTGGTCATAACATTCCTCACACAGATCAAAATGATGAACCTGCCCGTCCTTTTCGGAAAAATAATCCCACACATGGTCTATGGATATGGCTCCCTCTCGTATAATCCCTTGGCTCACTGCCAGTTTCTTCCCGCAGCCGTTACAGATCAGTGTCTCTAACTGTCCATTCTTATTGTACTTTTTCATCAATATACCTCGCCTTTCTCTTTCATGATCCTCGCTTCCTTCTTCCGGCCATAATACGCAAAACGGAGAGGAATGTTCGATTCCTCTCCATTATATACACAGGATTCTGTAATTTTAAGTGGGAATTGCTGTATATTTTCCTCCGCAATTCCAAAAGACCAGTCACAAACTGCGGTTCCACATGATCACTGCATCTTCCTCCGGCTCCTGGTAATACTTTTTGCGGACTGCCTCCTGACAGAAACCGTATTCTTCGTAAAGACGCATGGCTCCTACATTACTTTCTCTGACCTCCAGGGAAACAGAGGATGCGCCCTCTTCCTTGCGGCTGCTAGCATGGCTTCCATCAGTTTCCTGCCGACTCCCTGCCTGCGGTATTCTGAAAACACCGCAATCCTCTGCAGTTCTCCCTCATCTGCCAGGACACGCAGAACGCAGTAGCCCGCGATTTCATTTTCACAGGTACATACAAAATATGTATCCAGAGGACTGTTTAAGCCCTCTGCAAGCAGCTTTTCAGACCAGGGCTGAGAAAAACTGCTCTGCTCCAGTGCCGCTGCCCGTAAAAGGTCTCCGGCTTCCATCCGGCGTACCCTCAAATTCTGATTCATAACGACTCCTTTGCCAGCAGAAATGATATTTTTAATAATCTCCCGGAAGCTTTCCGGCAGCGCCCTCTGGCGACAGTTCAGCCTCCCTCTGGCGTTCTGCCTGTGATTTTCTCAGATAATCGGGATTGAATTCTCCGGCAGACACTAAAAACGCACTATGGTATCCGCAGCCGTCGCCCTCTTCCTTCAGAGCAAGGCTTCCAAGCGCTGCCACACTGGCTGCCCTCTGGCGGTTCATCTGGGCCGGAGCAAATTCAAGGGAACCTTTACCATTTCCTGTATCATTTCCCTATAGGCCGGAACTCCGTCTCCCAGAAAAATCACACGTTCTCCCCTGCGGTTTAATTCTTCCGCCAGATCTCCCATATCCATAGGCTGCTGTTCCATCTGAACATGAATCCCCTGTTCCATCTGATACAGACCCGTATAGACCTGACGGCGTCTGGCATCCATAATCGGGCAGATCAGGCCAGAGGCTCCCCACATATTATATGCCAGAGCATCGACGGTAGGAACATGGATCAGAGGCTTTTTTAATGCCAGTCCAAGGCCCTTGGCAGTGGCCGCACCAATTCTTAAGCCTGTAAATGAACCCGGTCCTCCTGCCACAGCAATGGCGTCAACGGTATTAAGATCCAGCTCCAGAAGCTTTGCCAGCTCATCCAGCATGGGAAGCAGAGTCTGAGAATGGGTTTTTTAAAGTTGGCCGTATATTCTCCTGTAAGAATATCATCGGTCACAAGAGCCACGCTGGCTACCAGAGATGAACTTTCGATTCCTAACACTCTCATTCTTTCTCCTCCACACGGATTCGTCTGTAGTCGAATCCTTTTTCCATATCCTTTTCTATGGTCACTTCCGTCACATGTTCCGGCAGGATTTCCCGGATCAGCTCCGACCACTCGATCAGTGTCACTCCCTGACCGTAAAAGCAGTCTTCATAGCCGATCTCATCCATTTCGCTGATATCACCAATCCGATATACGTCAAAATGATACAGCGGCAGACGCCCGTCCTCATACTGCTGCACAATGGTAAATGTAGGGCTGTTTACAGGCCCTGCGATGCCAAGACCGGCTGCAAACCCTGCGTAAACACAGTTTTTCCCACACCCAGGTCACCGTTTAAGCAGATTACCTGTCCGGCCCGGGCCTGCTCTCCCATTTTCACGCCAAGATCATAGGTTTCCTTTGTATCAAATGTTTCAATTACCATCCTTTACCCCTTTCATGGTGAGAGAAATCCGTTTTTTCTCCAGATCCACTGCCAGAATCTTTACATCAACCACATCTCCTACGCTCACTGCGTCCATAGGGTGACGGATGTAGCGGTCTGTCATCTGTGAAATGTGCACCAGCCCGTCCTGATGGACACCGATATCCACAAAGGCTCCAAAATCAATTACATTGCGTACTGTTCCCTTTAATACCATGCCGGCTTTTAAATCCTTCATTTCCAGAATATCGCTGCGCAGAACCGGCCTTGGCATCTCATCTCTGGGATCTCTGGCCGGTTTTTCCAGCTCGCCCGCAATGTCTCTGAGCGTGATTTCTCCAACTCCCACTTCCTCTGCCATTTTCTTATAGTCACGGATTTTTCGGCTAATACCGGGAATTCCTCCACGCGCCAGCTCCTCTTCCCTGTATCCAAGGCTCTGTAAAATGGCCTTAGCTGCGCCATAGCTTTCCGGATGGACACTGGTACCGTCTAAGGGTTCCGCTCCCCCTGTAATACGCATAAAGCCTGCGCACTGTTCAAAAGCCTTAGGCCCCAGCTTGGCTACCTTTAAAAGCTGCTTTCTGCTCTTAAATGCGCCGTTTTCCTCACGGTACGCCACAATGTTTTTTGCCAGCGTCTTATTGATGCCTGAAACGTATTCCAAAAGGGAGGCAGATGCGGTATTTATGTCCACACCTACCCTGTTTACACAGTCTTCTACCACACCCTCTAAGGCAGCTCCCAGCTTTTTCTGATTCATATCATGCTGATACTGGCCTACGCCAATGGATTTGGGGTCAATCTTTACCAGCTCCGCCAGGATCCTGCAGGCGGCGGGCAATGGACACTGCACTTCTCTGGCCCACATCAAATGCCGGAAATTCCTCTGTGGCAAGTTTGCTGGCAGAATATACGGAAGCTCCGGCCTCATTTACGATCACATACTTCACCGGCTCCTTGATTTCCTTTAACAGTTCCACTATTACCTGCTCCGATTCTCTGGAAGCTGTACCGTTTCCTACCGATATCAGGGAAATGTTGTATTTGTGGATCATTTCCTTTAAAATCTTCTTTGATTCCTCTACCTTATTCTGAGGCGCTGTGGGATAGATTACAATGGTATCCAACACCTTTCCGTGCTGTCTACAACTGCCAGCTTGCAGCCTGTACGGAAGGCCGGATCCCAGCCTAAAACCACACGGCCTGTAATGGGAGGCTGCATCAGAAGCTGCTCTAAATTCTTTCCAAAACACGGATTGCTCCGTCCTCTGCCTTTTCTGTGATCTCACTGCGGATTTCACGCTCTATGGAAGGTCCTGTCAGACGGTCATAGCTGTCCTTCACCACCGCCTTTAACACCGGAGTGGTATATGGATTATTCTTTACGATCACCTGCTTTTCCAGATATCCCATGATCTGATCCACAGGAGGAATCACCTTTACTGTAAGGATTTTTTCGCTTTCTCCCCGGTTTAGCGCCAGAATTCTATGGCCCGCAGCCTTTTTTACAGGCTCCTCATAATTATAATAGGTCTCATAAACGGACTTTACCTTCTCATCCTTTGCACTGGACTGAAGAAGTCCCTTATTCATCGTTATATTACGGATCCAGGTGCGGTACCCCGGATGATCGGAAATCCGCTCCGCCAGAATATCCATGGCACCCTGAATGGCAGCTTCCGGCGATTCCACTCCCTTTTCCTCTGAAACATAGGAAGCCGCTGTCTCTTCAAGAGGTTCCTTCGCCTCCTGTAAAAAAATCAGGTCTGCCAACGGCTCCAGCCCCTTCTCACGGGCAATCATCGCTCTTGTGCGACGCTTTGGCTTATAGGGGCGGTATAAATCCTCCACTGCTACCAGGGTAGCTGCACTGCGGATCTGCTGCTCCAGTCCAGGCGTCATCTTTCCCTGATCTGTAATCGTGGCGATCACCTGGTTTTTGCGGTCTTCCAGTCCCCGCAGATATCTTAAACGTTCATCCAGAGCACGCAGGATCTCATCATTTAAGGAACCTGTGGCCTCCTTGCGGTATCTGGCAATAAACGGAATGGTATTTCCTTCATCGATCAGCTTTACGGCAGCCTCTGCCTGATGGCGGCCGATCTGTAATTCTTCGGCCAGTGTTTTTATAATATCCATTAATTTTCCTCGCTGTCTTTATTCTCTCAGTAACTGTTTTATTATAATTCATCCTGCCTTCTTATGCAAGACTCACCAGGATGTGACACTGGACAGGATGATTTTTTCATGTTAGAATAAGCCATGTTGACTATCACTATCTCAAAGAAAGGCTATTGCATTTAATATCATGAACAATATCTATAAAAACAAAAGAATGCACCTGCTCCCTCGGAGAAATTTGCCGTATGCTCTCTGATCTGCGGTATCATCGGCGTTGTCTTAAGCCTGTTTTATCTGCCTGTTTCTCTTTTAATCGGCGGTAATTATCCTGCAGGCCTGATCTGCGGCGCAGGCGGCATTGTCCTGGCCCTTATGGCCCGGAATGCAGATCCCAGCCCTCGCAAAACCCTTCCGCCCAAGGCCATTGCCGGAATCCTTTTAAGCGGTTTTGCTATTATGCTAACCTTTTTCTTTTTCTCTCAGCTGATCCAGTTTTATGATCTGCTGCGCGATCCGGTGAAGGGTCCACAGATCAATCAGTTCCTCTACCAGTTCCAGCAGCGCCTTATGGAACAGCTCCAACAGGCACAGCCTCCGGTACACTGATTTTTAAAAATGTTTAAAAAAACTTCTGCCGTTTTCACATTGGCAGAAGTTTTTATTATCTGTATTCAACTCTACATCATAGCCCGGATGGTCTGTTTGATTCCAAAATCCGAGTGTGCCTCTGCAAGCGCATCATAGGCCGCTACAGCCTGTCGGAACGCGCCCTCCTCCATCTCCGGGGTGAGAACGGCAAATTCATCCATTCCGTAAAGCTCGATGACCTCCGTATGGCCGAAAATACGCCTGATATCCTGTTCCTTATTGCGGAAGGAACCTGCCAAACGGACAAAGTAACGAAAACGCATATTCTCCATTGGCTCTATGGTCTGCTTTTCATTTCCCCATCCCATAGGAACATTTTTCTTCAGGTTCTGAGCAGCCTCAATGATATCTGCAATCACTGCGCTGGCTGTAGGGAGCTTTCCCGCTCCGCTGCCGTAAAACATAGACACGCCAAGCATATTTCCGCGGACCATAATACCGTTAAATACGTCTCTTACTCCATATAGAGGATGACTGCTGTTTATCATTACCGGAGCCACATAGGCACTTACCTTTCCGTCTCTGATGCGGCTGGTGCCGAACAGCTTTATGGAAACGCCCATTTTCTCCGCATATTTAAAATCAACATCTGTGATCTTTGTAATTCCTTCTGTGTAGATATCCTGATAATCCACCTCTTTGCCTGCAGCCATGGCTGTAAGAATGGCAATCTTGCGGCAGGTGTCATAGCCTTCTACGTCCGCCTCCGGATTGCGCTCCGCATATCCCAGATTTTGAGCCTCTCTTAAAGCATTTTCAAAAGTATCTCCCTCTTTATCCATCTTTGTAAGAATATAGTTGGTCGTACCGTTTAAAATGCCCGTAATCTCCTCAATGCGTTCTCCCATCAGACAATGATACAGAGGACGGATAATAGGGATTCCGCCTCCCACGCTGGCCTCAAAAAAGAAATTTACCTTCTTTTTTCGCGCAATGGCAAGAAGTTCTGTGCCGTGAGCAGCTACCAGAGCCTTATTGGAAGTAACAACATGCTTTCCTGCCATCAGGCAGGCCTTTACAAACGGATACGCCGGATTTAGACCTCCCATGGTTTCCACCACGATCTGAATCTCCGGATCCTCTTCAATGAGCTTAAACTCATGGATCACCTTATCTGCGATGGGGCTGTCGGGAAACTCCCGCAGATCCAGCACATACTTCAGCTCTATCTCCTGCCCTGCCTGTGCAGCGATCACATCCCGATTTTCTGCCAGAATCTCCGTCACACCGGAGCCAATAGTTCCATATCCCATTACTGCTGTCTTAATCATAATCCTCTGCTCCCTGCCTTTTTATACTTCTCCCTGAAAATACAGGCCTATTCTCTTGCCAATATTTTTACATAATGGATTCCATTTAGATTTTCAAGCTCCTCGATCATACCGGAAACATTTCCCGTATTCTCGCGGATCTCTACACTAAGCGTCAGCGTAGCCACTCCATTTACAGGAATACTCTGATGGATTGTCAGAATATTGGCCCGGTAAACAGCAACTACATGAAGAAGGTCGCTTAAAAGCCCCTGTTCATCATCCATCTGTACCACCAGAGTGATGGTCTTTCCCTTCGTATTATCATAAAAAGGAAAAATATCATCCTTGTACTTGTAGAAGGAGCTGCGGCTGATCCCCACCTTGTCTGTGGCCTCCTGAACTGTAATCGCGCGTTCGCTTTCAAGGAGCTTCTTCGCCTCCACCACCTTTAAAAGTACCTCAGGAACAGCTTTCTGCTTCACCACAAAATACTTGCTTTTGTCTTCCATGTACTCTTGTCTTCCTTCCTTTTTTGTGTCCGCATCAGATGTACATATGTACCCACGTGGAAGATGGTATCATATTTTCCATAGAAATGCAACTGTTTTTCTCCGGAATTTAAATGAAGTCAGAAAAAAGCCGGACTATTGCCCGGCTTTTCCAGTATAATTCTCTGTTTTTAATCTTCTGTGCGTGAATTCCGATCTGGACATCCCAGACTCATCCAGCGCAGGTAAGCACTGATAAAGGGATCCAGTCCACCGTCCAGCACGGCGTCTACGTTGCCCGTTTCCTCTCCGGTGCGCAGATCCTTTACCATGGTATAAGGCTGGAGCACATAGGAACGGATCTGGCTTCCCCAACCGTTGTCCTTTACGTCTCCGCGGATACCTGCAGCCTTAGCTGCCTGCTCCTCCTGGCGCAGCATATACAGCTTTGCCTTTAACATCTGCATAGCCTTATCCTTATTCTGGAACTGGGAACGCTCATTCTGACAGGTTACCACAATTCCGGTGGGATAATGAGTAATACGGATAGCTGAAGATGTTTTATTGATATGCTGTCCGCCGGCACCGCTGGAACGGTAGGTATCGATACGGATATCATCGGGATTGATCTCAATATCAATATCTTCCTCGATATCCGGCATCACATCACAGGATACAAAGGATGTCTGGCGTTTTCCCGCCGCATTGAAGGGAGAAATGCGCACTAGGCGGTGGACTCCGTGCTCGGAACGCAGATAACCGTAGGCATTGTCTCCGCTGATCTGGATGGTAACAGACTTAATGCCCGCCTCATCGCCGTCCAGATAATCCAGAACTTCTAACTTAAATCCCTTTTTCTCTGCCCAGCGGCAGTACATACGGTACAGCATACTGCACCAGTCACAAGACTCTGTGCCTCCGGCTCCCGCATTCAGACGCAGGATCGCGTCATAGCTGTCATACTCGCCAGAAAGAAGGAGCTTCATCCGCATTTTTTCCAGAGTTTCTGTAAAATGATCCAGCATCTCCTGGATATCCGGGATCACAGAAGGGTCATTTTCCTCATACCCCATCTGATCATAACCTGAATATCCTCATACTCCTGCTCCAGCTCGCGGAAGGTTCCCACCTCATCCTTTAAATTCTTTGCTTCTCTCACCAGTCTGGTAGAACGGTCGGGATCATCCCAGAACCCCGGCTCCTCCATCGACCGGTCTAATTCGTTGATTCGTCTGACCTTGTTATCCAGGTCAAAGTGAATCCCTCACTTCCACTAATGGTTTGTCATACGTTGATAACGTATATTTGAAATTATCTAACTCAACCACAGCTTCACCCGCTTTCTTTTTATATTTTAATGGCAACTATTCAGTTCTCCCATCGGAGGAATAGTTACTTTTGATCATTTATAAATGACTGCGCACTATTTAATGCGTCCGCAGCACTGCTTATACTTCTTGCCGGAGCCGCAGGGACAGGGATCATTCGGATAGATCTTCTGCTCAGCTCTCTTCTGGGGCGCTACAGGAACCGCATCCTTATTGGTACCTGTCACCTTGGCAGCAGGCTCTCGCTCTACCTTCTGCTCTACGCGGATATGGAACAGGATGCGAACGGTCTCCTCCTGAATGGAAGCCATCATAGCTTCATACATTTCATAGCCCTGCATCTTATATTCAACCACCGGATCTCTCTGACCGTATGCCTGAAGACCGATGCCCTCGCGGAGAGCGTCCATGTCATCCAGATGAGCCATCCACTTATTGTCAATTACCTTTAAAAGGACTACGCGCTCGATCTCACGGATCTGCTCGGCATCCGGATACTCTGCCTCCTTTGTTTCATACAGCTTAATGGCAGCTTCCTTGATGCTGTGCTTTAATTCATTTTTCTTCATGGACTTCTTCTGCTCATCCGTAAGCATCACCGGCTTTAAGGGAATCACAGGGAGAAGAAGGCTGTTTAATTCCTTTAAATCCCACTTATCCGGAGTCTGATCATCTGCAATGGACATATCCACGGCATTTTCTACGATCTCTGTGATCATCTTAAGAATCAGATCGCGCATATTGTCGCCGTCCAGCACCTTACGGCGCTCCTGATAAATAACCTCTCGCTGCTCATTGTTCACCTCATCGAACTTTAAGAGCTGCTCACGGATACCGTAGTTATTGCCCTCGATCTTCATCTGTGCCTTCTCAATGGCATTTGACAGCATCTTGTGCTCAATCTGCTCGCCCTCCGGCACGCCCATGGCCTCAAACATATGCATCAGACGCTCGGAACCGAACAGACGCATCAGGTCATCTTCCAGCGAAATATAGAATCTGGATTCTCCCGGGTCACCCTGTCGTCCGGAACGTCCGCGCAGCTGATTGTCGATACGTCTGGATTCATGACGCTCGGTACCGATGATCTTTAAGCCGCCCAGAGCCTTTGACTCGTCATCCAGCTTAATATCCGTACCACGGCCAGCCATATTCGTAGCAATGGTAACGGAGCCGTGGATACCTGCATCTGCTACGATCTCGGCCTCAAGCTCATGGAATTTAGCGTTAAGGACTTTATGAGGAATGCCTCTCTTTGTGAGCATCTTGCTTAAAAGCTCAGAAGTTTCAATGGTAATGGTACCAACCAGAACCGGCTGTCCCTTTTCATGGGCTTTTAGCCACCTCATCTACAACTGCTTTGTATTTTTCCTTCTTTGTCTTGTATACCGCATCATCCAGATCCTTACGCTGAACGGGACGGTTAGTTGGAATAGCAATGGCATCCATGCCATAGGTATTGCGGAATTCTTTCTCCTCCGTAAGAGCAGTACCGGTCATACCTGCCTTCTTATTGAACTTGTTGAAGAAATTCTGGAAGGTGATGGTAGCCAGTGTACGGCTTTCACGGCGCACATTTACATGCTCCTTTGCCTCGATTGCCTGATGCAGGCCATCGGAATAACGGCGGCCCGGCATGATACGTCCGGTAAACTCATCGACAATGAGAACCTCATCGTCTTTTACCACGTAATCCTTATCTCTGAACATCAGGTTATGGGCGCGCAGAGCCAGAATGATATTGTGCTGGATCTCCAGATTTTCCGGATCTGCAAGGTTATCAATGTGGAAATATTCCTCTACCTTTTTCACACCCTGCTCCGTAAGGTTTACTACCTTATCCTTCTCATCAACTACGAAATCGCCGGTCTCCTCAATCTCCTCACCCATAATGGCATCAATCTTGAAAATTCCTTGAAACCGTTCCGCGCTCCAGCTGACGGGCCAGTACATCGCAGACCTCATAGAGCTTTGTGGACTTTCCGCTCTGTCCGGAAATGATCAGAGGAGGTTCTCGCCTCATCGATCAGTACAGAGTCCACCTCATCGATAATACAGTAGTCCAGATCGCGGAGCACCAGCTGCTCCTTGTAAATGGCCATATTGTCACGAAGGTAGTCAAATCCCAGCTCGTTATTTGTCACATAGGTAATGTCGCAGGCGTATGCCTCCTTGCGCTGGGCGCTGTTCATGTCATTTAAAACCACGCCTACACTCAGTCCCAGGAAACGATGTACCTGGCCCATCCACTCTGCATCTCGCTTTGCCAGATAGTCATTAACGGTTACGATCTGTACACCTTTTCCGGCCAGCGCATTTAAATAAGCAGGACAGGTGGATACCAGCGTCTTTCCCTCTCCTGTACGCATCTCGGCAATACGGCCCTGATGAAGTACAATACCACCGATGAGCTGTACAGGGAAATGCTCCATATTCAGCGTTCTTCTTGCAGCCTCCCGCACAGTAGCAAATGCCTCCGGCAGAAGATCATCCAGTGTTTCGCCCTTTGCCAGTCTTTCTTTAAAATCCGGGTCTGGTCGCGCAGCTTTCGTCTGACTTTGCCATCATCTCAGAACGCAGTCCCTCAATCTTGGCAACGATCGGCCGGATCATCTTAAGTTCTCTTTCACTATGAGTCCCGAACAGTTTCTCAATTACGTTCATGGTCTACTCTCCTAACTTCTTCCTTATATAAAAGTCTATACTCTCCCAAACTGCGGCTGTCGTGCCGGGAAAGCTGCTGTCTGTTTATAATCTGTCTGAAAATACTCTCTATTCCCTGATAAATGCACGCAGTATGCTATGATATAATCCAATATATTGTATCACCAGACGCTGATTTATTCAACTCATTCATAAAAAATTTACATTTCCCGGCAATCTGCCTCCCCGGTACTGCGAAGCATCCTGTTTTCCCCTCCGTTCCTGTACATTCCTGCCCTTTTAACAATATGCACAAACCACACGTTCGTTCCTTCTTCTATCCACATTATCCACAGTTATCCACACACATTTCCCCCCAAAGTTATCCACACCTCATTTTCCTTTTATTTTCGTTGTTTTTTACTTATGCACCGACTTATCCACATTATCCACAAGTTTATAAGTCCCCGCTTTTACCAATTTTCTTTCCATTTCAGATCCTGTTTTTTTGTACACATCTGATAAATTTACACGTTTTTTACATTTTTTCTGCTTTTCCTCTTGACATTTATAAGCCTGCCCTATTAGTAATTCAATATTCTGCTTATGAATCCCAAAAACAATTTTTATAAAAAATTTATAGTAATTATTAGTCAATTTATCGTATTATGATTGTAATTTCACAACAAATATGTTATAATATGCATATCTCAGAAAAAGGAGTTGATTTTATGCGTTATACCATTACAGGAAGAAACATCGAGGTAACTCCAGGCTTGAAAGCTGCCGTTGAAAAGAAGATCGGCAAGCTGGAACATTTCTTTACTCCCGACACAGAAGTGTTCGTTGCGCTCAGCGCCCAAAAGGATATCCAGAAAATTGAGGTCACTATCCCTGTAAAGGGAAATACCATCCGTGCGGAAGAATCCAGCACTGATATGTATGTATCCATCGATCTGGTAGAGGAGATCATTGAACGCCAGATCCGCAGATATAGGAAGAAACTCATTGACAAAAAGCAGGCGGCCCTGTCCTTCTCTCAGAATTTCATTGAAGAAGAAGAGGAAGTTACATATGACGATGAGATCCAGATTGTTAAAACAAAGAAATTTGCCGTAAAACCTGTCAATCCCGAAGAAGCCTGCCTCCAGATGGAAATGCTGGGACATAACTTCTATGTTTTCTTAAATTCCGAAACCGATCAGGTAAACGTAGTGTACAAACGTAAAAATGGTACATATGGCCTGATTGAACCAGAGTTTTAAATGCAATAAAAGGCCGATCCTTCCAACGCGGAGGATCGGCCTTTTATTATGCTGCAAGATATTCCTGTCTAATTTTAAAATCTATGGATCAGTCAAAAAAGCTCACTGCCTTGCAGGGGGTTCTGTAGTTAGCAGACGCATAGCAGATACCTGTAGCGGGATTGCTGGAATGGATGATCTTTCCATCTCCCACATAAATCCCCACATGATTGATATAATCGCCGCTTGCATAGAACAAAAGATCTCCCGGCTGCACCTGATCGACCGGAATCGTCTTTCCCTTGCCAGCCTGTTCTCTGGAACTTCTGCCTGTATTGATACCGAAATGAGAAAATACACTCATGACAAAGCCAGAGCAGTCTGCACCGTTTGTAAGGCTTGTACCGCCATAAACATAGGGGTTTCCAAGAAACTGCTTGGCATAGGCAACTACTGCGTTGCGGGAGGCAGATACGACCTTGGAACTGTCCTTTTCTCCCGGACTGTCAGGTTCTTTATTGGAAGACTCCTCAGGTTTTGCAATCGTAGGCGCCGCCACATTCTGCTGAGTTCCCTTTTGGATTCGCCTCAATAATCGGGATCCCGGAACCATTTTTAGAAGCAGAAGCAAACTGTGCGGACTTCTGCTCTGTTTTCGCTTCCTCCAACGCCTGAATGGCAGCATCCGCTTCTTTCTGAGCCTGGGCCTTTTCCTCTGCCTGGGCCTTTTCTTCCTCCGAAGAAACAGCTTCCTTAAATTCCACCTCTGTCTCTATGTACTCGCTGGATACATAGCCTTCCAGATCCGTATCCACTGCCACCTTTACAAAGCTTCCCTCCTGTCCCACAACAGAGCATCTGGCGCCTTCTCCCAGAAGAGTTAAGGTCTTTCCATTTAAATACGGTGTTGCCCGCAGACGGACGGTAGCAGCGCCTTTATAATTCCATAGGTATGTCCCACTTCCTTTGCCCTGGCAGCTGCAGCCTCGCCGGTAACAAAATACTCTGCCTTGATATAACCGGTAACGGAGCCGGAACGGATCTTATACCATTTTCCGCCCTCACCGTCTACCGTTTCCAGAATCTCGGCGGCACAGTCATTTTGTATCTTTCCCGTGACAGCGCTGGTTGTATTGGCCTCTGTGCGGATATTTACCGATCCGCTTACCTTTGATACCGCAATATTGTCATAATTGGGTGCGGCAAGGACGGTAAATGCCCCTGCCAGCGTACACAGGCTGCTGATGATCAGTACCTTCTTCCATTTTTTCATCTGAATACATCCTCCTAGTGCGCCGTAAGATAGCGCTCTGCACTGGTCACCGCGTTTGCTCCGTCTGCTGCAGCTGTGACGATCTGCCTTAACAGTTTGGTTCTCACATCTCCTGCTGCGAAAATGCCGGGAACAGACGTAACTCCGTCCTCTCCCGCCTTAATATAACCGTGATCCATGTCCACCAGACCTTCAAATGCACGGCTTTCCGGTGAAATACCCACAGCAATAAATACACCCTGAAGGGCAAGCTCGCTCTTCTCTCCGGTCTTTACATTGGTTATTTTCAGACATTCTACAGAGCCTTCTCCCTCAATGGAATCGGCTACTGTATCCCAGAGGATCTCTACATTTTCCTGCGCAAACAAACTTTCCTGAAGGCTCTTTGCTGCTCTGAGTTCATTTCTTCTGTGAATGAGATACACCTTGCTGCACATACGCGCCAGAAAAATAGCGTCCTCTACTGCCACATCGCCTCCGCCGATAACTGCTGTTACCTTATTGCGGAAAAGCCCCGTCACAGGTTGCGCAGTAAGATACACCCGCTCCTCCAAGCTCCTCCTCCGGGAATCCCAAGTTTTCTGTGAATGGCTCCTGTAGCCAATATCACTGCCCTTGCCTCATAGATACCGCCAGAGCAGACTACTCTTTTAACCGGGCCATCCTCTACGGAAATCACCTCATCCTCCTTAAACAGAGCTCCCAGGCGGTCTGCATGCTCTCTGAACTTCAGTCCCAGATCGTAGCCGCCGATTCCGGGAAGGCCGGGATAATTATCTACTTCATAGGTAGTAAGCACCTTTCCACCGCTTACCATGGCTTTTTCCAAAATCAATGTGTTCAGCCGTGCTCTCTGCGCGTATACAGCTGCTGCCAGCCCTGCGGGGCCGGAGCCGATGATGATCAGATCGTATAATTGAGTCATATTTTCTATTCCTTATCTTATTAATTGGTCTACAGTTGGACATTTTTTTACATATTACCTATTATTATAACACAAATTACAAATCTGTTACAGAAAAAATTTCTTACAATTCCTGTACACGCATCTGATGATGTTAAAATGGCGTTATCCCATTGGAAACTAAAATGGGATACATGGTTTTCCCTGCCAAAATATGATATAATAGGGTAATATTTGGAAAGGATGGTTTTGCGTATGGCAAGAAAAACAGTACTGGTCACCGGAGCATCCCGTGGCATCGGGAAAGCAATCGCAGTCAAATTTGCAAAAAAGGGATATAATGTAGCCATAAGCTGTGTGCACAGCAAAGAACGTCTTTGCAGACGCAAAGGAAATCCAGAGCTATCAGGTGCCCTGTCTGGCCTATATGGGAGATATGGGCGATATGAAATGCTGTGAAGAATGGTTTGAACAGGTAAAAAAACAGTTTGGAGGAGCAGACATTCTGATCAACAATGCCGGTATCGCCTATATCGGTCTCCTTCAGGATATGAGTACAGAGGACTGGGAAAAAATGCTCCATGTCAATCTGACCTCTGTCTTTAACTGCTGTAAACTGGCAATTCCTTATATGGTCCGTCAAAACAGGGTAAAATAGTAAACATTTCTTCTGTATGGGGTCTTGCAGGGGCTTCCTGCGAAGCTGCGTACTCAGCTACAAAAGGTGGAGTCAACGCACTTACTAAGGCGCTCGCCAAGGAGCTAGCCCCCAGCGGTATCCAGGTCAATGCCGTAGCCTGCGGAGCCATTGACACAGAGATGAACCAGTGGCTGGAAGAAGAGGAGCTGATTTCCCTGGTAGAAGAAATCCCGGCCGGCCGCCTGGGACGGGCAGAAGAGGTAGCTGACCTGGTGTACCATCTCAGCTATAAAGACTCCTATCTTACCGGACAGGTAATCGGTTTGGACGGCGGCTGGATTTAGAAGCCTTACATTTTCTCCTATTTCATTTTCCTTACAAAAGCTTACAAAAGGCTTACATGCATTGACCTTGGAGTTACTCCAGGGTATAAACTCTTGGCATAAGGAATTAATCCTCAGTCCCGATGTGAAATCGGAGATTGTAATCATAAGAAACAGGAGGAATGAATTTTATGAAGAAGCGTTTCGCTATTGTAACTCTGTCTCTTGCCCTTGCAGCAGGCAGCGCCATGACATCTTTTGCAGCAGGTTTTGTAGGAACAAAAGATGGTGTAAAATACCAGTGGGCGACGGAGCCTACTGCACTAATAACTGGGTACAGTACAAAACCACTGGTTCTTTTTCGGCAACGATCAGTTGATGCGTACCGGATGGATCCAGAGAGACGGTACCTGGTATTATGCAGCCGATACCGGCGAGCTTCAGGGCGGCATCATGAAAATCAATGGAAATGTATATTACTTTGACAACAACAGCTGTAAAATGCAGACAGGTGTACGCAATTACAACGGCGTAAACCATGAGTTTACTGAAAACGGCACAACTGACGGCGGCCCATACGTTTATACCGAGTGGAACAGCAATGGTACCATCCGCAGAGGAACTAAGTTTGGAGTGCGCTGATCGGCTTAAAATGAATCATATGAATGCAGGAACCGCTGGAGATCGATTTTGATTTCTGGCGGTTTGTTTTATTATATAATCCTGTCTTTGACAGTTGTTAGAAGAAAAAAATCGCTGTATCCCTTGATTTTACGCTGATAAGGAAGTATTCACAACAACTTATCACTAACGCTGACAGACAGGTTTCTGGTACAGTTCCTCTCTCGTTCTTGCATATAAGGAAACCTGCCGTCCCTCTTGATGCTTTCATTATTGTGGATTCATCAATCCCACGCATCTGCCCCTTACTTACCCGCCCAAGATAGCGGATCACGCATACCTTGTCGCAGGTGTCGAGCTGTTCTGCCAATACCATAGAAGATTTTGCCAGTCCCTTTGCTTTACAGAGGAAGAAATGCGTTGGCTGCTTTCGCTTCTTCTCAATTTTCGATGTCAGCGGAGCAATCGTGATCGTCGGCGCATAATAATTGCCGACATCGTTCTGAAGAACCACAACAGGACGAACACCGCCCTGCTTTGATCCAACCGGAACACCGAGATTGGCAAGATATAAGTCACCTCGCCGATAAAACCAGTTTTCTTTTATTTGCTGTTTTCTCCAATCTCCATACACTGATATGGATAAAGCCTGCCAGGTATCATACTGATACAGCACCCAGCAGTGCTTTCTGAAAATATGGTTTCTCTGTACTTTTTCTTATCCCCCCAGAGATGTAGGATTTCTCACAGGCGGCAAGTGTGCTTCACTGCTCCATTGGAATTTGACCATCCCGCCTTCCTTATGGCCGGACCGCGAATTACGGAAGTCTCATTGTCCCTGTCTGGCTTTAACACCGCCGCCGGTTGCAATCCGGCATTTGCCTCTGCAAAACCGCTATCGCCCCGATGGGCTTCATGGCGTGCAGTCGAAAGCTCGACCAAACAGGAATGTATCTGAAGAATGAGTATTCAGTTTTCAAGGGACATCCGGACTTTTGTCCTTACAAAGTAAGTTTAACAAGAATCCTCCGATTTCGTGTTGGCCTTGTAGGCGCACTTTGGTTGTCCTTGCAGGACTACCTGCGGTTCGTTTTGACTTTTCAGTGTTCTATACAGCCGGATTGAGGCAAAAAAATACCCCGTTGGTTTCCCAACGAGTCACATGATTGTTGCTGCTCTCTAACCTGTTTCCAAAGTCATCTAAAACAAAAACGGACAGCGTATCATGTGATTCATTCCACACAATACGCTGGCTATTCGTTTCTCTTACTGCTTGTACCGCAGCATACCATTTTTTAGTTCAATAAATTTTCCGTCAAAGATTTCCTGCAACACCTGCCTGCATGGTATCCGTTGCAATCTTCTGACCTCAGACGCTTCCATTACGCGGAAAGTGGTTTGATGATGATCCTGATAAAATGCAATGAGTGATTCAATGTACGGCTCGGCATCGGCAAGTGTCCAGTTTGATTCTTCTTTAAGCGTGAGAATACTGATACCAGACTGATGCACCTTCTGAACGACCCCCTCGCGTTTCGTTAGGGGGCCTCTGCAATGGCGTTTCACTGCGGCGTAGGGATTCACATACTCCAACGCTTTTGCCACGTCACTTGCACAGAAGAATGTCTTGCCCGCCTCCTGCAACACGCGGATCGAACCAAACTCCTGGTTCTCAAACACCTCCATCATCTGCCTCGACAGTCCGCCATGACTGCCCACATCGGTGTCATGGGTCTTCTGATTGAAATCCGTCATACCTGTTTACCTCCTACTCAAATTTGTCTCGCCGGCTTTCGGGCGAAAAAAATAGAGCCTCGACCCATTCTCGTTTTCAAAGAATGAGCCAAGATTCTATGTAACAGGATACCTGATATTATTTTTTTGCAGAATTCGTCAGAACTCGCCAAACGACCCTGACACTGTTTTTCATTCCATTTCAGCCGGATTTTTACCAAAAATCTGTCAAGGATATGGGGCTAATTTCCCCTCCAAAATGGCCTTCTGTAAACCCATCAAAATGGGCTAATTTGAAGTCAAATTTCCTCAAATTTCACCATCGGAATCAGGTGATTTCAGGCATAGAAAAAGCCCGGAAAAATAGCGTATTCCGGGCTTTTTTAGCATTTTTAAGTTGTAGATTATCGCTTGCTGAACTGAGGAGCGCGACGTGCAGCCTTTAAGCCGTACTTCTTTCTTTCTTTCCTTCATTCTTGGGTCTCTTGTTAAGTAGCCTGCTTTCTTCAGAACAGGTCTGTAATCAGCGTCAGCCTGAAGAAGAGCTCTGGAGATGCCGTGACGGATTGCACCAGCCTGTCCGGTTGTACCGCCGCCGCGAACGTTTACTAATACGTCAAACTTATCAGTAGTCTCTAGTAGCTACTAATGGCTGACGAACGATCAGCT
>SCPO01000289.1_pt1 | contig 19549 bp, 20 predicted proteins | sample 6106821 | NCBI WGS metagenome assembly SCPO01 (sample SAMN10720448, study PRJNA508395) | human gut metagenome | isolation source: Participant 2 stool, 0 month | host: Homo sapiens | collected 2017 | reverse complement strand
GCTGATAGATATATCATGTTGACTTTGAGGAAGTGAAGTAATTCAGACAAGGACATAAACAATAAGCAAAAGCGTGCAGTTTATCAGAGCTGCGCGCTTTTGTATTTTTTATTGTTATATACTTGTCGATATAAGAACACTCGGTTCTTTCTCTTTAATTTAAAGAATCTATTTGCCATTACAAGTATTTAAGTCCTCATTAAAATATAAATCATGATATTATATTTTCTTTGATGATTTATTTAATTAACCTAGGTAATGGCAAATATGAGATTAGTAAAATTAAGAACCGTCCGAGTGAGGGCGTTTTCGTTTTGAATACATGCAGGAGCAGATAGAGCGTCTTAGAGGGCAAGGAAAAGAACGGACAGTCGAAACATATCAGTCCGCATTGAACAGCTTCATGAAGTTCCGTGACGGCATAGACTTATGTTTTGATGAGATGGATGCAGATTTGATGGAACATTATGAAACGGAGATGCGCTCCACTCACCATTTAAGTCGTAATACCACCTCTTTTTATATGCGTATTTTGCGTTGTGTGTATCGTAAGGCAGTGGTGAGGGACTGGCCCTTCCTGCAGATCCTTTGAGAATGTATATACTGGTGTGGACAAGACCTCAAAGAGAGCGCCACCCTGACAGATATCAAACACATCAGCAGTTGGATCTTCCGATCATAAATCATTGGAATTTGCACGAGATATCTTTCTTTTCTTTCTATATGAGGAATGTCTTTTATAGATCTTGCCTATTTGCGTAAAAAAGATCTCAATAGTGGCTTTGTGAGTTATAGCCGTCGTAAAACAGGTAAGAAACTCATTATACGGTGGGAAAAACAGATGCAGGAGATTATTGACAGATACGGAGATTCGGAAACACAATATCTTTTACCTATTATAGAACGAGAAGATGGCACGGAGCGCAGACAATACCGGAATAAAATGTTGCTGGTGAACCGTAAGCTGAAGAAGATTGCAGCCTGGGCAGGATTGACCACACCACTTACTATGTATGTGGCGCGCCATTCCTGGGCAAGTATAGCTAAGACGAAAAACATCTCGATTGGTATTATTAGCGAAGCGATGGGACATGATTCAGAAACTACTACACAAATCTATCTTTCGTCTATACAGACTAATCAGATAGATAATGCAAATAGAAATATTTTAAAAGATCTATAAGAAGGGGAATATTTGAATTATTTTGAAATTAGGACGCACTCTTATATAGAGAGCGTCTATCGGCTGCAAAGGTATAGATTTATTTTCATTTTCTAGCATTTACAGACTGTAAACTGATAAAAAAAGTTTTTTTCTCTCTCTATATATAATGCGAATCAGCAGTTGGCTTTCTGATTCAAAAATTAAAAATTAACAAATGTAAGTAGAGCAATAGCCAACTTTCCAAAGGTATGTACCAACAGCCCTTTGGTAGCTCTTACTTTAGATGCTCTTTGAATTTCTGTTTTTTCATTCAGCCAGTTGAAAAAGGATTCGATAGGTTGTCTGACTTTTGAAACGGCTTGCGAGAAAAGGTCTCTTGCAGCTTTCTCCCTCTGTTTGAGAACTTCCGGTTCCCCTTTAATCTCTTTATGCGGAGTAAGCACTTTAACCGGATTGCTCTCATTAAAGAAAGAGAAATCGCTGTAAATCTTGTCTGCAAGCACCGTCTTTCCGGATAGGTATGGCACGCATTCGCTTTTGAATACGGTCAGGTCGTTGTCCGAAGCCGGTGTCAGAGTTATCATTTCCGGAAAAGGTAAGGTTCCCTCCCTACGCTGTCCTACCATATGCAGTTTCATGCCATAGTAGTACATGTTCTTAGTGGAGCAATACCCTTTTGATGTTATCTCCGTAGCTACTTTCCCCTCTCGGTTTTTCCCTTTACAGGTCACTATTGGCATAGAATCGACAATGGATATAATGGAGTCGCAATCCTTGGGCTTGAATGATTGTATCATGGTTTCCACCAGCACCTTAAATGTTTCTGAAAGCATATTTAGGCGTACGCAGAACGTTTGATAAGACGGCAATTTTGGAAACCATGATGACAGATACTCCTTAGCGAAGGTATGTATCTCCTTGATGTTGAAGTATCTCTGGCAGTACCCGCAGAACAGATAGATGGTAAGAACCTCCTCATCCGTAAACTCGGGATTGGAATTGTTACTGAATCTCTGGCAGTGGAAACGCAGAGAAGACTTATGGACATCACAGATATACATATACAAACCTATTAGTATTAACTTTTTCTCCTTGGGAATCATAATTAGAAAAACGAGTGGTTTTATTCTTCTAATTTACTGATTTTTAAGGCGATTACAAAATAAAATAATGAGATAATTAACTGAATTACAAACTTTTAAATCAAGAATCAGAAGATGTTTTCAACTGCTGATTCGCATATATAATAAACTTATGGGCTGATTTTATTCATACAACTTACTACATAAATGGAAATCAGAAATTTAAGAAATCGGACGCTCTCTATATAAGAGTGCGTCTGTTTTTAGTCGGATTATTCCACTATGAGTATTGTAAATAACAAGGGCAAAGACATGCCACAACAAATTTTGAACGACGGTTCAAAAAGACCGACGACGCCGTAGGCATATTCGAAATGATCAGGAAAAAAAGCATTGGTATGTGGCTGTTGTAAATAACAGAAGTGAAAAAGCCTGTCAGGATAGATTACGAAAACGTTTGAAAAACGAAACTGATAGTGAGAAAGCTTATGAAGTTTATGTCCCTATCCAACAGGAGATGAGTATTCGTCATGATGGTAAACGTAAAAAAGTGGACCGTATTGTTTTCCCTGCTCTTGTGTTCATTCGCTGCACAGATTCAGTAAGACGGAAAGAAATAGTCTGCCTTCCTTATATAAAACGTTTCATGGTTAACATAGCCGGTTCTTCCCGAAATACTTGCCGTCCCGTAGCTATTATTCCAGATCATCAGATGTACAGCTTGATGCGTATGGTCAATGATGCCGAAGAACATGTCACTATTGAGTCATGCCCTCTGCATTTGGGCGATCGTGTCCGTGTAAACGGTGGCAAACTGGTAGGGTTGGAAGGGAATATATGTCGTGAAATAGATGGTTCTACTAGTCTGGTTGTAAAAATTGATATCCTTGGATGTGCTAAAGTTACCATTGCTAGAGAATTGCTGGAACCTATAGCGGAAAAAAACTCAGTTAACATATAATTATATATTGACATACAATGACCATAGCAGTAGACTTTGACGGTACTATTGTTGAGCACAAGTATCCGGCAATCGGCAGGGAGTTGCCGTTTGCCATTGAGACATTGAAAAAATTGCGTGACGAACATCACAGGTTGATTCTATGGACAGTGCGTGAAGGGCGTCTGCTTGACGAAGCTCTTGCCTTTTGCCGTGATCGCGGTCTTGAATTTTATGCCGTGAACCGCGACTATCCGGAGGAGGAGAAAGGGCGTAACAATCATTACTCACGCAAGCTCAAAGCCGATCTTTTTATAGATGACCGCAACTTGGGAGGCCTTCCCGATTGGGGTACTATTTATGGAATGATTCATGACGGAACCACTTTTTCGGATTTGATACGTAATGCCGGTGAATCTCCTGTTTCGGAGAATCACGGCAGAGGTCTTTTTTCGCGCCTGTTTGGCAGATGATTGAATAATAAATGAAAAAACTGATATGAAGACTTTAAAGAAACTATTATTGTTTGTTGTGGCATCCGCCTTGTTGGCAGGCTGCACCTCCTATAAAAATGTACCTTACATGCAGAATCCCGAGGTAGTGAACAGTTACAGGGAAGATCTTCCCCTTTATGATGCAAAGATTATGCCGAAAGATTTGCTGAGTATAACTGTGAACACGAGTGATCCTCAGGCTGCCGCTCCTTTTAACCTGACGGTACAGACTCCTCTGAATGCAGCCCTGACCAATATTAATACTACCACACAACCCACTCTCCAGCAATACCTGGTAAATAACAAGGGTGAGATAGATTTCCCCGTTATCGGTCGTCTGAAGGTAGGCGGCCTTACGAAAAACGAGGCGGAAGATTTGATCCGTGAGCAATTGCAGCCCTATCTGAAAGAGAGTCCTATCGTTACAGTCCGTATGGCAAATTACAAAATTTCGGTATTGGGAGAGGTGAACCGTCCGGGTACTTTTACAGTAGGAAATGAAAAGGTAAATATCCTTGAAGCCCTTGCCATGGCGGGAGATATGACTGTTTATGGCGTCCGTGACAATGTGAAACTGATTCGTGAAGATGCAAAAGGCAAGCGTGAGATTATCAATTTGAATCTTAATAATGCAGAGCTGGTTGTATCTCCCTATTACTACCTGCGCCAGAACGATATCATCTATGTAACGCCCAATAAGACAATAAGCCAAGAACTCGGACATTGGCAGCAGCACCAGCATATGGATCAGTGCTACATCCATTTTGGTATCTCTTGCAAGCCTTCTGGCAACCATCTTGAAATAAAACTCATAAATATAATTGTTGATTACAAACTGTTGATATGACTGACGAACAGAAGAACTCTCCCTTCGGGTACCGAGCAACGTGAGGAGAACGTTGATCTTTATGCCTTGTTTTTTAAATACTTTGCCTATTGGCCGTGGTTTGTAGCCAGTGTGCTGGTTTGTATTATATCTGCTTTCATCTATCTCCGTTATCAAGCTCCTGTCTATAATGTTGATGCGGCCGTACTCATCAAAGAAGGTGACAAGAAAGGTGGAAGCAGTAATAATCCTATGGGAGCCCTTCAGGATCTGGGTATGTTCTCCATGACTAACAATTTTGACAATGAGGTGGAAATCCTGAAGTCAAGAACCTTGATTAAAAAGGTGGTGAATCATTTGAATTTGTATATTTCAGTGGCCGAGGAACGTATGTTCGGCTATAACACTCCTTTATATAAGTCCACTCCGGTAAAAGTTTATATGACTCCTGAAGAGGCAGACAATCTGGAAGAAGGAGCCAAGCTTCATCTAAAATACACCATGAATGGAAAATTGGATGTAAAAGTGGAATATATGTTTGACGAGGAGAAGCAGGAGACTGAGGTAAGTTTTGATAGTATTCCGGCTGTTTTCCCCACTCCAGTAGGAGTTTTCAGTTTTACAAAGAACGACTCGGTCCCACCTTTGGAAGAAGATATGAATCTGGTGGCATACGTTAATTCTCCTACAGATGTGACGGAAAGTTATGTAGAGAATTTGTCAGTGGAACCCACTTCGAAGACTACCACAATTGCTGCCATCAGCTTGCAGAATACGGTAAAGCAGCGCGGTATCGATTTTATCAATTGTTTGGTTGACTTTTATAATCTGGACGCGAATGACGAGAAGAATGAAGTGGCTCAAAAATCCGCAGAGTTTATAGACGAGCGTATTGGCATTATCAATCGGGAGTTAGGTACTGCCGAAACGGAACTTGCCGATTTCAAGCAACGCTCCGGATTGACCGATTTGACCAGCGATGCCCGTCTGGCTTTGGAAGAGAGTTCGAAATATGAACAGCAGCTGACCGAGAATGCCACCCAGTTGAGACTGGTGGAGTCCTTGCGTAACTATGTGAACAATCCGAAGAATGCAAACGAGGTGATTCCCGCCAATGTAGGGTTGCAGGACCAGAATTTGGGTTCTATCATCAACCAATATAACACGATGCTGATCGAACGCAAGCGTTTGCTCCGTACCTCTTCCGAAAACAATCCTGCGGTAATCAATATCAATACGGGCATCGAGTCCATGCGGCACAATGTGCAGACTACCGTGAACAGTGTACTGAGAGGGTTGCAGATAGCGCAGTCCAATCTTGAACGTCAGGCACGGAAGTTTGAAGGCAGGATCAGCAGTGCGCCGCAGCAGGAGAAAGAATTTCTTACTATCTCCCGCCAGCAGGAAATCAAGGCGACCCTTTACATTATGTTGCTTCAGAAGCGTGAAGAAAACGCAATAACCCTGGCATCCACTGCTAATAACGGACGTATCATCAAAGCTGCTCTTCCTAGTAAAAAGCCGGTTTCTCCTAAGAAGATGGTTGTTATGTTGGTCGCTCTTGTATTGGGTATGGGTATTCCTGTAGGTCTTATTTATTTGAAGGATTTATTAAAATATAAGATAGAGAATGCCGAGGATGTGGAGAAGATAACGGATGTTCCTATTTTGGGTGAGCTTCCTTTAAGTAAGAAGCCCGAAAAGGTGCCATTGTGGTTCAGGAGAATCAGAATGGTATGATGGAGGAGGCTTTTCGTGGTCTGCGTACCAATATGTTGTTCATGCTTGGTGCCAGTCAGAAAGTGGTGCTTTTTACATCCACACAGCCGGGTGAAGGTAAGTCTTTTATTGCTGGAAATACGGCAGTCAGTCTGGCCTATATGGGTAAGAAAGTTGTTATTGTGGGTTTGGATATCCGCAAGCCGGGGCTGAATAAGGTCTTTAATCTGTCCCATCGCACGGAAGGTATTACCAATTATCTGGCTGACCCCGAGCATACCAATCTTTTTGATATGATACAACATTCGGATGTAAGTCCTAATCTTGATATTCTTCCGGGTGGTCCTATTCCTCCCAATCCTACAGAGTTGATGGCGCGTACGGTATTGGAAGATGCAATAGAGAAATTGAAAGAGCGTTACGATTACATTATTCTTGATACGGCTCCTATTGCTATTGTGACCGATACTGCTATTGCCAGTCGTGTGGCTGATATGTGCGTGTATGTGTGTCGTGCAGATGTAACTCCGAAGTTGGGGTATCAGTATATTAATGTGCTGCGGGATCAGAAGAAATTCGATAAATTGGCTACGGTTATTAATAGCATTGATTTGAATTCAAGAAAGAGTGGCTATGGGTATAAATATGGTTATGGATATGGACACAAGTATGGGTATGGTTACGTGGCTGAAACATGTGGAAAAAAGGACTGATTTCTTCTGTAAACTGATTTAATAGTTGCTATATAATTTATAATCTTTAATCATTAGCCTAACTTCTCTTGTTTATGGTTGCTTTTTAATATACCAGTAACCGTAAAGATAGCAAAATAGTATATAAATAGAACTAATGATAATGTAATTCAATATGAACTGTTTCCCTTAAAAGAGGGAAGAAGAATATCTTAACCATATGAAATACGAAACAAGCATAAATGACTCATCCAACAACAAACGTATTGCTAAGAATACGTTACTGCTTTATTTCCGTATGCTCTTGATGATGGTTGTAACTCTATATACATCTCGTGTGGTGTTAGCTACTCTGGGGGTGGAGGACTATGGTATTTATAATGTCGTGGGTGGGGTCGTAACTATGTTTGGCTTTATAAGTGGATGTATGTCAACGGCGACACAACGTTATCTAACTTTTGAATTAGGAAAAGGAAGAGTTAAACGATTACAGGAAGTATTCAATGTTTCTATTTTGATACATGGAATAGTTGCACTCGTGATACTGGTTGTAGCAGAAACCATAGGGCTATGGTTTTTATGGAATAAAATGCAAATACCTACTGGACGTCTTGATGCTGCTTTCTGGGTTTATCAGTCTTCTGTATTAGCCGCATTAATTATGATAATGAGTATTCCTTATAATGCCACGATTATTGCGCATGAGAGGATGTCGGCTTTTGCTTGTATTTCGGTATTGGAGGTATTGCTGAAACTGGGTATAGTTTACTTACTTTTATTATTGAATGTAGATAAGCTTATTTTATATGCCGTATTAATAGTTGCTGTTCAGTTTGCTGTTAGGATATGTTATGGTTGGTATTGTAAGTGCCATTTTAAGGAAACACGAATCAGATTGACTTGGAATAGGTGCTTAATCAAAGAGATGCTTTCTTTTGCAGGATGGAGTATAGTCGGAAATGCCGCATACGTGGCGTATACGCAAGGGATTAATGTACTGTTGAATATCTTTTTCGGACCAACCGTCAATGCGGCTCGTGCTATTTCTGTTCAAGTACAACATGCTGTTAATATGTTTTCTCAGAATTTTCAGACTGCTATTAATCCGCAGATTACCAAAAGTTATGCAGCATCTGATTATGTGGAAATGTACACACTAATATACCGAAGTAGTAAATTTACATTTTTCCTACTCTTGTTCCTCTCATTACCCGTAATGATAGAAACGGAATATATGTTGAACTTGTGGTTAACTGTTGTTCCAGATGATACGGTAATTTTCACTCGGCTTATATTATGTACGACAATTATTGACTCTATGGCAAATCCGCTCATGGTTGCAGTTACTGCCACAGGGCATATAAGACGTTATCATATAATTGTTGGTGGCTGTTTGTTGTCCATTATTCCATTGTCGTATGGAGTGCTTAAACTTGGGTGTTCTCCAGCATCTGTATTGGTTGTTCATTTTCTGCTAAGTGTTGTAGCTTTTGCAATCCGTTTGTGTATTGTGACTAGGATGATAAATATGCCTCTATATATTTACATTAAAGAAGTCATATTGAAAAGTCTCAAAGTTGTCGTATTGTCAGTTCCTGTGCCATTGGTCATCAGTTTTTATCTCCATACCTCTTTTATTGTAACAGGTGTGGTATGCGTGGTAAGTGTTTCTGTCATATCTTATGTGTTCGGACTTGATGAAAACGAGCGTACATTTGTAGGAAAGAGGCTAAAGGGGGCTCTGCTGAAGATGGGCTGCTGATTTTTTCGGTTTAGCAATTGTTGGCAATTATTTTATATCTGACTAAATATCTGATGCTACTAAATTTTGATTAGCTACTTATTTTTATGAAATCACTGTTCTATCCTGTTTTATTGTTGTTTCATGCTGTTTTTATTTCATTGGGGAATGATTCAAAGATGATAAAATACATTTGTGTGGTTTTACTCATGGTATACCTTTTTCACAAAAAAAGGTTTATTTTACAGCGCAAGTATCGAACGGTGAACCAAGCCTTACTTTTATTTGGCGGAACTGTGCTTTTCTCATCGATCCATATGCTGACAATCCATTTTCCTCCTGGATTTAAGGAAGTTTCTCCATTAAGTGGAGTTTTATTGGTACTATGTGTAGCTTGTTCTTTCTTTATGATGGAATATGTGAATGAGAAGAATCTTCATCAGTCATTCTTTATTCTTATGTATAGGTTTACTTTAGGTTATTTGTTGGTGAATGACTTATTGTTACTGGCTCAGATGCCTTCAGTATCAGGTATGGAGAGTAGTACCATCATTTATTTAATAGGTAACAAGTTTGAGGTGACATATATGCACTTGTTTTTTTCTGCATTATATTATCAGGTCTTTTGCACTGGTATGAAAGTTTATTTGCGACAATACATTATTCTCGTAATGCATTTAGTTTTAACTCTGTTTATCGCGATCGGGGTAGAGTGTTCTACAGGTGTTTTAGGGGTAGTCCTTTTGGCAGTATTTTTATTTCTTTATAAGAAGATACGTTTCATTTTCCGCCCCTTTTTTGCAATAATCTTGATGTTGTTGTTTGGAGCATTTTTTTTATTGTATGAGACGATCTTGGCTATACCTTCGGTTCAGTATTTAATAGTAGATATATTGAATGAGGATTTGACATTGACAGGACGTACTTATATATATACTAGAATGCTGGATCTAATGGATACTCAACCTTGGTTTGGTTATGGGAATGGAACTGCTACTTTTTTTACAACGTATTACATCCATGAGAAGTTAACGAATACGCAAAATGGATTGCTCAATGATTATATTGATTGGGGAATTATTGGGGTCATTTGCTTGATTATCCTTACATATTCAGTCCTGAGAAGTGCAAGTTCAAGAATTAATCCGTTTATATGTTTAATCTATACATATATAGTGTTGTCTAGCATTGAGATAACATTAGGGTTACGTTTCCTTGCTGTTCTTCCAATGTGTATGTGGGCAAATAAAAAAAATAATTAGGACTATGAAAAATATTTCAGAATTGTCTCATTGTTACGGTTGTTCTCTGTGTGCTGTCATTTGCCCTCAGCAGATTATTACGCTTTGTCAGGATAAGGAAGGGTTCTACCAACCTGTGATTGAAAAAAATGATGAATGTACTGCTTGCGGATTGTGTAGTAAAGTATGTGCTTTCATTAATGATGAAAAATGGCAGAATGAAAATATTAGGTCTTTTGCTTCTTGGAGCAGAGAACCCTCTGTTCGAAAGAAATCTTCCTCAGGCGGTACAGGTTTTGAGATAGCAAGGATGCTATCACGGAAAGGATATAATGTTGTGTCAGTCTGCTATAATGCAGATAAAAAACGGGCAGAGCACTATGTGGCAAGATGCGTAGAAGAAATAATACCCTCAATGGGGTCGAAATATATTCAGAGCTATTCGTATAAGGCTTTCAAGGAGATAAAGAAAGGCGGCAAATTTTTAATTACAGGTACACCTTGTCAAATTGCTTCTATGCGGAGATACGTCCGTATGAGGCGGATAGAAGATGATGTGATACTGATGGACTTTTTTTGTCATGGTGTACCATCTAAATTGGTATGGGACAAGTATGTGTCAGAGATTGAAAATCAAATAGGTAAAGTAACATATGCGTCATGGCGCAACAAACAGTCGGGATGGCATGACTCATGGGGGATGTTCATAAAAGGAAAGAAAAGCTATTATAATAAAAAAAGATCGGAAGGAGATTTGTTTTATAAGTTCTTTCTCGGTAATATGTGTTTGGGACGAGCCTGCTATAAAGATTGTAAATTTAAATATTTAAACTCTGCAGCGGACATTCGTATTGGTGATTTATGGGGAAGTAAATATGTTGACGAGGAGAAAGGAGTGACGGGAATATTAGCTTTCACTGAGAGAGGGCGCATGGTTATAGCTAATTGTCCGGGGATAGAGACTGTCAACGAATCTGTTGAAGTAGTGACAGAGGGACAAATGAAAAGCTGTATCACTAAACCGTATTACTATAGAGGGCTTATGGCTTTGTTGAGAACTCCTTTAAAACTGAAATTTATTTATCGTATTATACAGATGTTGCGTATAGGGAACATCCTAAAGGTTAAAATGCATTTATGAAACGAGTAGGAATTGTGACTATGCACAAGGTTGTGAACTATGGGTCGGCTTTACAAGCATGGGCTACACAGGAAGTGATTCGTAGACTGGGGTATGATGTTCTAATCATAGACTATGTTTATCCCAATGCCTTTCACATTAAGGACAAAAAGAGAAATATTGCAAGAAGTGTGTTACAATGGTGTCTTCATTTTTGTCAAGGTTTTCCATGGGAGAAAAAAAGAAAACACTTTGAAAAGTTTTGGAATGATAATTTTAATCTTACGCAAACATATCCTTGTGTAGAGTCAATATATAACAATCCACCAGATTTTGATGTTTATGTGGCTGGAAGTGACCAAATATGGAATCCTACATGCATAAAAGGGGATGGCGTTTTTCTGTTGGATTTTGTTACGAATGGTAAACGTCGTATTAGTTATGCCTCCAGTTTTGCCCAAGCTAAACTAGAAGAAAAGTTTAGGAAGGATATGGCAGATAGTTTAAGGGGATTTTTCTCAATAGCTGTACGTGAGAGTAATGGCGTAAAAATTGTAAAGAAATTGATCGGAAAAGATGTTCCTATTACATTAGATCCTACTCTTCTTTTACGTAAAGACGATTATGGACCGCTTATAAAGCAAAGTTCACTGCATATTCAAAAGCCTTATATGTTGGTTTATATTTTGCAATATGCATATGACCCTTATCCGTATGCTACAGAATTTATTCGTGAAGTATATCAGCAAACAGGATTGCATGTGGTATGTTTGGACTTCTCGGCAAAACAACATCTTGGAATAAAAGATATGATTCATCTACATGATGCTGTGGGACCAGCAGAGTTTTTGAGTTTGTTTGCAAACGCTTCATTTGTGATAACTACGTCTTTTCATGGAACAGCATTTGCTTTGAATTTCGGTGTGCCATTCTATTCATTGCTGAATGATAAAAGCAGTAGTGACGACCGGATGGGCAACTTGTTACGTTTGTGTGGAATGGAAGATAGGGGTATAATAATTAACACAAGGAAAGTGCGAGTCTCTACGTCATTTGATATAAACGGATGTGAGACACGGCTAAGACAAAAGCGTGAAGAATCTATCGCTTATTTGCAGAGAAGTTTAATGTAATAAGATTAATTATATTATGGGTGTTTTCAATCAAATAAAAATGATTTGGCATAAGCGAAGTTCCTCAGCTTACATTAAATATCTTCGTAAAAAAGGAATACATATCGGAGAGCATTGCATAATTCGTGCTCCTCGCACGGCACGGATAGATGTATCACGCCCCTCATTAGTTACCATAGGTAACAATGTGGATATGAATATGAACTTTCAAATATTGACGCATGACTGGGCTTCGCTTGTCTTCCGAACTAAATATAATGACTTTGTGAATTCGTCTGGACATGTGACGATTGGTAATAATATCTATTTTGGAACTAATGTAGTAGTGCTGAAAGGTGTGACGATTGGCGATAATTGTGTAATAGGTGCTTGCTCATTAGTCACAAAGAATATTCCCGCTAATTCAGTGGCAGCCGGTGTACCTTGTCGGGTGATATGCTCAATAGATGAATATTACAGAAAGAGAAAGCAGGTTGCACTTGCAGAAGCAGTGGAGTATGTGCAGAGTATTCAAAAACGTTTTAAACGCGATCCCTTTAAACGTGAGTTGTATGAAGAGTTTATTTACTTCACCCATAAAGACAATATAGAACAGTATGAGCAAGAAGGTTCTCCTGTAAAGTCCCAACTTGGTATAGCGTATACTGATTTTATCCAGCGTGATGAAGCGAATTTCAAAGATTATGAGGCATTTTTACAGTACGTAAACAAAAAGGGAGTTATATCCAGTGAAAATAACAATATAATCAAAAATGAATAAACCAAAGGTAAGTATTGTAGTTCCTATTTATAATGTGGAAAAATATCTAGATCGCTGCATCCAGTCACTTCTTGCACAGACATTAAAAGAAATAGAAATCATTTTGGTAGATGATGAATCACCGGATAATTGCCCACAGATTTGTGACAGGTATGTAGCAAAGTATACTTATGTTAAAGTGGTGCATAAAAAAAATGATGGTCTTGGAAAGGCTCGCAACAGCGGTATGGAAGTCGCCACAGGTGAATATATCGCATTTGTTGATAGTGATGATTTTATAGATGCAGACATGATGGAGAGACTTTACGATGAATGTAAGGAACACTCTTTAGATGTAATTTATTCTGAATTTAATGTGGATGAATATCCGGGTTTTCGTATAACTCTCAAACCAGAGCGGCTGTATACAGGCAGAGAAGAGATAGAACAGTTGCGTTTAGACATAGTAGGGGCAGAGCCAAATCATAGATCAAGTGTGAAGTTTCAATGTTCTGCCTGTAAAGGGTTGTATTCTATGAAATTACTTTCAGAACATCACTTGCAATTTCACTCTGAGCGGCAGTATATTTCAGAGGATATGCTGTTTAATTTAGATGTGCTTTACCATGCAATGCAGGTAAAGACTGTTCCTTGGCAGATGTATCATTATTGTTTAAACGGAGCATCGCTTTCACATACATATCGTCCAGATCGTTGGCCAAAGTTGCTTTATATGCTGGAGATACTTGATAAAAAGGGACAGCAGTTTAAGCATCAAGAAGAGTTTCGGTTACGTTTGGCAAGAACAGCGATTTTTTATACTCGTTCAGGTATAGGGCAAGAAATTAGAAGGACAGATATTTCATTTAAAGAGAAGTTAAGGCGGGTTACTGAAATCATGAAAGATACAACTATTTCTTCTTTAATAAAAGATTATCCGTTTTATAATCTTCCTTTAACATGGAAGATTTATGGATATTTGCTGAAATGTAAATGCAAATGGATAATGTTTATAGTAATGTATATAAATAATAAAAAAAGAAGAATGACGTCAATCAAGATTTGTTGAGGCGTAAAAGTATTAGTGATTTTTGAATATGCAATTAAGAATTATTACATTGTATCGAACCGAAAATTATGGGGCGTTTTACAAATGTTCGTTTTGTCGTTAATTAATCTATAACTTGTATCGTGATAAAAAGATAGATGGTTGTGTACACTTGGGTATAGAAAATACCAGTTGTCTATCTAGTAGCTACATTGTACATTGGCATGATGATGTGATTCGTAGAGAACATTTTAATAGTTAATAAATTATTTGTATCTAATATCCTTATGCTTAAATACTTGAAAAAGTGTCTAAGTAAAAAGTATACTCTAATTTTAGTATTAATATTTATTTTGCAAAATATTAAAGATGAATACTTTAGCGAATGGAAATATGTGTAAAAGACGGAAAGTCTTTTCTTTTAATTCAGAATTATATAAAGTAACTGGAGTTCAAAAGGTTTTAATGGATATTCACCATGCTGTAAAAGAAGATTATGACGCCATTATTGTGGGGACTGTATCCTATGGCATGGTTGATAAAAGTCATCAAATATTTGAAGATGAATATAAGCAATTTAAAAATCCTTTTATGTTTTATGATTCTATAGTTGTATTGCATGAAAGAAAATTTCTCTTATTATTTTGGATACTAAATCATATATTTTTTCAACATATCAAATTGGTATATGTGCATCATAATATATTTCATAATCATAAGTTGATGTCTATAATGCCTACTACGGTAGTATCTATATCAGATAAGTGTACGGAAAATTTGATGAATTATTTTAAAGTTCCTAAAAGACATATACATAAAATATCCAATTGCGTTAGGGAGTTATATCCACATTTTCATGATTGTCCACAAGTTGATTATATATCTATAATTTATCCCGCACGTATCAATAATATAAAAAGGCAAATAGAAGTATATAAACACTTGAAGGGAAAAGTTAAAGAGCAGATAAAAATTAAATTTGTAGGGACAGGACCTTGCTATGAGGAATTAAGAAAAATAATAGCAGGAGATAGTCAGTTTGAATGTTTGGGGTTTAGAAATGATGTACTTGATTTATTGCAAAAAAGCAATTATATGATGTTGTTTTCTACAACAGAAGGACTTCCTATCACTCTTATTGAGGCTTCAATGTGTGGTTGCCCTATAATTTGTAATGATGTCGGGGGAAATTTAGAAATAGCTCATGATGGTGAAAATGCTTTTATAGCTAATAGTTGGAATGAATTAGTTTGTGTGTTGAATAGCTTGCTAGATATTCCGAAAGATGATTATATGGCAATGTGTGCAAAAAGCCGAGAAATTTATCTTTCACGGTTTACATTTGATATGTTTAAACAAAAATATTTAGAACTGTTCTCAATTTTATAGTTTCATATTATGAGATACTTATTTCTGCTAATAATATTATATCTGTGTTTTAATTTTGTCACTTTGGGGCAGGAAGTGAATATTGAGTTTGAAAAAAAGCCATATTGGGTGGAAAACTTTGATAAGAAAGGAGGTCTTGATGATAAGTTATGGGGATCTAAAAAAGAAAAATCGGGAGGATTGGTATTTTATACTGGTGCTGACGAGAAGAACGTAAAAGTAAAAAAAGGGAAACTTATATTGACTATACGTAAAGATAGTGCTTCTGGTAAATATCTATATACATCTGGTAGAATTTTTACAAAACAATATTTTCGTTATGGTAAATTTGAAATAAAAGCAAAGTTGCCTGTTACTGCTGGTGTTTGGCCGGCTTTATGGTTTAAGGCAAATTCTGGACCAGCATGTGTCGGAGAAATTGATTTAGTGGAATATATAGGCTGCATGAAAGCGGAAAAGATGAATGTGAATGTACATCTTTGGGGGACTTTTGGAGGTAAGAAAAATAATCATAAACAGTATCCTAGAAGTGTTGCAGTTAACATCTCAAATTATCATATTTATACTTTGGAAATGCTAAGAGGAAAGTTAGTATTTAAAGTTGATGGTAAAGTTGTATATGAGGTAAAAAAGGGAGATATAGAATATTGGCCTTTTGACGAAACTTCTTATCGTCTTATGATAGCCTTGTCTTATGGTGGAACTTGGGCTGGTTCATGTGGATTGGCTGATAACTCTCTACCGCAATCTATAAAAGTAGATTATGTGAAATATTATAGATTAAAAGAAGAATGTAATGATTAAGCTGGCTCCTTTTGAATCATGTACAGGTTGTACAGCTTGTATGAATAGCTGTTCTCACAATGCAATTGTTATGGCAGAAGATGCCGAAGGTTTTATCTTTCCACACATAAATGGTAACAAATGTGTGGAATGTGGACTTTGTATGAGAGTATGTCCAGTTTTAAATACACCAATAATTACAAATGCAACAAAGCCAAATGTTTTTGCTGTTTGGAGCTTGAAAGACAGGACTGTTAGTAGTTCTGGAGGAGCTTTTTCTGCATTTGCAAGGAATGTGTTGGAAGCTGATGGTGTGGTATTTGGTGCTACTCTTGGAACAAACTTATTATGCTATCATAGGGAGATTCATATGATAGAAGAGTTGGAAGTTCTACGAGGAAGTAAATATGTTCAAAGTGAGTTAAGAGATACTTTTTTTAAAGTGAAAGCCTATCTGAAAGAGGGTAAAAATGTCTTATTTACAGGTACACCATGTCAAGTAGACGGGTTATATAGGTATTTACGGAGAAACTATGATAATTTGCTAACATTAGATTTGGTATGTCATGGAGTACCATCTAACACATTGTTTCATTCATATCTTTTAAAACTTGAAGATTTAAAAAAAGTTAAGATATCTATGTTTGAATTTCGCCGTCGAAACGGTTGGGGCTTTGCATCAGCTATATCAGATAGAGGCAAGCTAGAGCCTATATATGATATTGAAAATCTATATATGTACGCTTTTGATAAAGCTGTTTTATTTAGAAAATCATGTTATGCTTGTCCGTATGCTAGGTTGCCTAGAGTAGGAGATTGTTCCATTGCGGATTTTTGGGGCATAGGTAGACATGGCAAATCCTTTAAACACAATGTGTTAAAAGGAGTTTCCCTAGTATTGGCTAATAATGCTAAAGGGATAAATGCCGTACAAAATTTGCAAGAATCTTTTGTGGAAGAACGAACATTAGATGAAGCCTTGGCAGAAAATTATAATATTATTCATCCCTCTCCCCTGCATCCCATGCGTGATAAAATCATCGCAGCATTTTTAGATTCTTCACGTTCATTGAAAAGCATAAATAAAGAGTTTGAGTTGATTGATAATAGCTTGAAAGAACGAGTGAAAGAATATGCCTCTCGATACCATATTTATGATTTGCTAAAAAATATCTACAATAAATATAAAGCTCTATGAAAGTAGCTATCCTATCTATGCAAGAAGTGAAGAATTATGGTTCATTCCTTCAGGCTTTTTCTTTGAAAAACTATTGAATCGCTGGGTAATACTTGCGAATTCATTAATATTATCCCGTGAACAATTGGGAAATTATAAGATAAGTAAATTTCATAAGATTAAACTCCTCATACAGCGTTTATGGGGGAGGGATTTTATTAGACGTTTGTCTTCTATTTATATTTTCCAAACTCGTTTTTCGAAAGAATTTTTGCCTTATTTGGGAGTGGAATCTGAAAGAAATATTAGGCATTATGACGTGATTGTAATTGGCAGTGATGAAGTCTTTAATTGTGCTCAAAAAACATGGTTTGGATTTTCACGTCAGTTATTTGGTGAAGGGCTGAATGCAGATAAGATAATAACGTATGCCGCTTCTTTTGGGGCAACTACAGTAGATAAACTTCAAGAACTGGGAATTAAGAAGATTGTTGGTCGTTTGTTGGGAAATATTAGTGTAATATCAGTGCGTGATGCTAATAGTTCTATTACAGTAAAAACACTGATAGGTAAAGTTCCCGTAATGCATTTAGATCCTGTATTGATATTTAATTATGATCTGTTTATGCCTTCAAACGTTACGCTAAAAAATTATATGATTGTATATACATACCCGGGACGTATTACAGATAAGCAGGAAATTCAATCAATAAAAGATTTCGCCAAATCCCATAGACTGAAACTAATATCTATCGGCCATTATTTCTCTTGGTGTGATGACGTGGTCATTCCTTCCCCTTTTGAAGTACTGGCATATTTCAAGAATGCGTCATATATTGTTACTGATACATTTCATGGTAGTGTATTTTCTATCAAATATAATAAGGCTTTTTGCACAATCATACGAAATATGAACAATCAAAAATTAAGCTATCTGTTGAAACAATTTCACTTGGAGTCTAGAATAATCAATGATATTGATAAATTGGATAGTATATTAACAACTCCTATTGATTATAAAGAAATAAATGAGTATATAGCCAAAGAAACTCGATGTTCTATTGAGTACTTGAAGACAAATATCTGTAAATAGATTAGCGATGTTCTCTATTTTGGTAAAAAAAATAATTATTACAGACGGCAATTCTTTTAATGACCTTTTGGAAGATAAGGGTAAAGTTTATACTTTTTTAAATCCGGTTTCCTATCTCACTGCTTTAGAGAACAAAGAACTGTTCGCTAGTTTTGATGGTATTTTTGCCGATGGTTCCATCTTAGTGGCTGCCATAAGATTATTATATGGAATAACAGTGAAAAGGCGAAGCTTTGATATGACTTCTATGGCACCGGAATTATTCCGTTTTGCCGAAAATAATGGAAAGATGTTATACATTGTTGCGTCAAAACAAGAACAGGTAGAAAAAGCTGTTGAAATATTTAAGGAACGGTATCCAAAGTTGAAGTTTATGGGTTGTCGTAATGGGTATTTTGTTTCGGAACAAGAAATGGATGCGGAAGCGAAACATATTACACAAGTTAATCCTGATTTTCTTATTGTAGGAATGGGGGCGTTGATGCAAGAACGTTTTTTGCTAAAGGTGCGTAATGCCGGATTCCAGGGTATTGGTTTTACCTGTGGTGGTTTTATTCACCAAACTGCTAATAATGAGATTGAATACTACCCTCTATGGATAGATCGTATGAATCTGCGTTTTGTCTATCGTATGTATAAAGAGAAGCATACCCGTAAACGTTATGTACAAGCTGCCTTACTTTTTCCTGCACGCTTTTTGTGGGAGAAACTAATCTTTTCATGGTACAAAGATAGCAAACCCTTATAATTTCGCAATGCATAATTCTTTTTTAGCTTTTCTATGTTTATGTTTCTGTACTGTATTGAAGGGACAGGCATTATATGGTACTAGTGGACTATTGCATATGCCTACTGCTGATATGCAGAAGGACAAAACTGTTATGCTGGGCGGTAATGTGCTGGATAAGCATCCGCTTTCTACTTATTGGAATAATAAAAATTACACCTACACATATAATTACTATATAAATGTGACTATTTTTCCTTGGCTGGAAGTAGCATATACCTGTACCTTGGTAAAGGGAGTTAAAGGTAATTATTGGCCTGAACAGACTTGGGGAAAATTTCGTAATCAGGACCGTAATTTTTCAGGAAGGCTCCGTTTATGGAAGGAAGGCTGGTGGAAAGAATGGACTCCTCAACTTGTATTGGGAGCCAATGATCCCG
>SCPO01000400.1_pt1 | contig 19591 bp, 19 predicted proteins | sample 6106821 | NCBI WGS metagenome assembly SCPO01 (sample SAMN10720448, study PRJNA508395) | human gut metagenome | isolation source: Participant 2 stool, 0 month | host: Homo sapiens | collected 2017 | reverse complement strand
AGCCAATGTGACTGGTTGCAACGAACCGCCTACATAACTTCCTATATCTACAGTCGCCTTACTGATGGTGCCGTCAAACGGTGCACGGACATAACAATATCCTAAATTTGTACGGGCGGTGCTCAAAGCAGCTTCCGCGTTGCTGACAGCAGCAATACCCTCTTTCACAGAAGATTCAGCCTGAAGTACCTGTATCTGACTGACCGCATCACTCTTTACAGCCTCTTTCATACGGCTATAATTATTACGAGCATATTCCAATTGCGCCTGGGCAGTTTTCAGTTCTGCTTCTGCTTGCTCCACCTGATCTTTATATAAGGTTGGTTCGATGACAAACAACAGTTGCCCCTGTTTCACCCGTCCACCTGCGACATAAAAGGTAGACTGCAAGGTTCCGTTCACCCTGGCTACAAGATTCACCGTCTTTTCTGTTGTCAGATAACCCGGATAATCTTTCGTCAAAGTAATATTCTCCACTATGGGTTTGGTCACACTAATTTCCGGAGTTGGCACACCTCCCATTGCTCCTGTACTTTTCTTCTCCTTGCAACCCGTCAATATAGGCAGTGCAAGAAAGATATACATCAGTTTTTTCATATCTGTTAGGTTATATATTTTATAGATTGATTTTTATTCTCTCCAACCACCCCCTAAAGCCTTGTAGAGGGCTATCAGTTGCAAAAGCGAACTTCCTTGTGCCTGTACCAGCTGATTCTCATAAGATAACAGAGAACGTTGTGCATCAAGTACGTTTTGGAAAGGCGAAAGTCCCTGTTTATAAAGTTCCAGTGAAAGTTTCAATGTCTCAATTCCTTGATTGCGTACTTCCCGCAGGGCTACAATCTGTTTGATTGAATTCCGGTAGGAATTCATAGCATTGTCCGTTTCCTGTACGGCAGTTAAAACCGTTTGATTAAACTGGTTGATCGCTTCATCTAGTTGCGCTTTTGCCAGCCGGGTTGCATTCACCAGCTGTCCTCCATTGAAAATAGTCCAGTTCAATGACGGAGCAATTTCATAAGTCATACTTTTACTTTTGGTGAGATCCTTCAGGTCACGGGCGGCATATCCAAATGAACCTTTCAAGAAAACTTTCGGCAACCAATCCGCTTTCGAAGCTCCGAGCAATGCTGCCTGCGCATTTACGCTCAATTCCGCACTTCGTACATCAGGCCGTCGCAGTAATAAATCGACAGGCATTCCCACTCCGATAGGTTCCATATAATCGGGCAATGTGCCACTGGATTCAAGAACAGGACGAATGTCCTGGGGATACATTCCCAATAAGACAGCCAATGTTGTGATATACTGATTGATACCCGCTTCCAACTGGGGAATGGAGGCTTTTGTGCTATATAATACAGACTTGGCCTGTGCCACATCGAGTTTAGCAACCAGCCCAGTATTATAGCGTACTTCCGTGATTTTCAGGACTTCTTCCTGCGAAGCACTGTTTTTCTTCACCACTTCAAGCTCTTGTTGCAACTCCCTTAGATTGATATAAGCCGAGGCTACTTCTGCAGCTAATGAGACCATGACTCCTGTGTATTCTTCCTTGCTGGCGGCAAAATTCTCTTTCTGCGCTTTTACCCGTTTCCGGATACTGCCAAAAATATCAAGCTCCCAGCTCATGTTTAGCGAAGCATCATAATAATGATCGGTTGTTTGGGGCAGTGAACTTGTATTTCCACTGGTTTCCTGACGGGTCCATCCTGCATTCAATCCGATGGAAGGAAAAAAGTTACTGCGTTCTATCCAAAGATTGGCACGAGCGGCAGCTATACGGTTGATTGCCATGGCAACGGAGTAATTACGATCTACTGCCAGAGCTATCAAAGAGTCCAGTTTGGTGTCTTGGAATGACTTCCACCAATGGTCATCTACCGGAAGTATCTGTTGAAACACTTCCCCCTCTCTTCCCAATCTTGAGGAAGCGGAGCTTTCAAATAACGGTTTGCGGTCTGTCCAACCGCAGTTACAGTTGAAAGAAACAAAAGGAGCGATACGCTCCACGCTCGTACATTCATATTCGGTTCAGGTTTTTATGAAATGAAAAGATAACAACTAAAGGGTAAGTTTGTTTATCGATTCCTTTTATACGAGCACTTGTTAAAACAAAAAAAGCCCAGCATTGCTGCAGGGCTTATTATATATCAAAAAAGTAACTTTACTTACTTCACTGCTCTTCTTATTCAGCAGTTTTTCTTCTGATAGCTCTTTTGGTAGTAGCTACCGGAGCTTCTTCCACCTTGTGTTCGATTTGTACGCCAGCCAATTCAGGGTCAATCATGATGCGACCACAATATTCACATACGATAATTTTCTTACGCATGCGGATATCAAGCTGTTTCTGGGGCGGAATCTTGTTAAAACAACCACCACATGCATCACGCTGAACATATACAATTCCCAATCCATTTCGAGAATTCTTACGGATACGTTTAAATGCCTGCAACAGACGCGGTTCGATCTTAGTTTCCAGATCTTTAGCTTTGTCTCTTAATTTCTCTTCTTCCTGTTTAGTTTCAGAGATAATTTCATCCAGTTCGCTCTTCTTCTGCTCAAGGTCTTTCAGTCTTTCGTTAAGAATCTGATCGTTCTTCGTTACTTCAGCCTCTTTTTCTTCTTTATCAGCAGAATATTCCTTAATTCTCTTTTCGCAAAGTTCGATTTCCAATGACTGGAATTCAATCTCCTTTGTCAACACATCATATTCACGATTATTACGGACGTTGTCTTGTTGTGACTTATATTTTTCTACTGAAGCTTTTGCCGTTTCAATTTCTACTCTCTTACCTGCAATAGCAGATTTCAGTTCATCCACTTCAGCTTTGATCTTGTCGATACGAGTGCTCAAACCGGCAACCTCATCTTCAAGGTCTTGAACTTCCAATGGAAGTTCACCTCTCAATGTCTTGATTTCATCAATCTTAGACAACATCGTTTGCAGTTGGAACAGTGTCTTCAACTTCTGTTCTACCGTCAACTCATTCGGATCTTTTTTTGCTTCTCTAGCCATTTTACTTACAAATATTTTATGGGATTCGTATTTATTTTACTCAATTGAGCGCAAAATTAGGAAATAAATCCCGGATTATGGAATAAAAAATTTCTTTTGTATATTGTTCGCTTTCGTAATGACCGATTTCTGCCATCAGGATATCACCCTCGTGGCCGAAATAATCATGATATTTGATTTCTCCCGTAATAAAGACATCCGCACCCGTCCGAATTGCCTGTGGAAGCAGGAAAGCTCCGGCACCACCACATAAGGCAACCTTCTGTATTTCTCTCCCCGTCAGTTTGTTATGACGTACACAACCCACTTCAAAGATTTTCTTGATGCGTTTCAGAAACTCGAGTTCCGTTTCCGATTCATCCAATTCACCTACAATTCCCGAACCTGCCTGCAACCAGTCATTCTGCAACGGATAAAAATCAAAAGCCGGTTCTTCATAAGGATGTACAGACAATAAAGCCTTTATAACTTCCGCTTTTTTATATATAGGAAGAATGGTTTCAATCCTCACTTCATTTTCATGATGCAGTTCACCGATTGTTCCACAGAAAGGATGCGTTCCCTCTTTTGCCCGGAAGGTTCCCTCTCCTTTCAGATTGTAACTGCATGAATCATAGTTACCTATATTTCCGCATCCGGCTGCAAACAACACTTCGCGCACACTATCGGCTTGTGCATCCGGCACGAAAGTCACCAGCTTAATCAGACAGTTCTCTTTCGGTTCGAGCACTTTCAGATTCTTCAACCCTATTTTCTCTGCTATCTTATAATTAACTCCACCTTGTGCATTATCCAGATTGGTATGTGCCGAATAAATGACAATATCATTCTTTATTGCTTTCAGTATGCAGCGTTCCACGTAATCTTTGCCCGTGATAGATTTATAGCCCTTGAAAATGAGCGGATGGTGCGATATAACGAGATTGTACCCCAGCGCGATAGCTTCATCCACAACAGCTTCAGTAACGTCCAGACACAACAAAGCCCCTGTTGCTTCCGCTTCTGTCAGTCCAACTTGCAATCCGGCATTATCAAATCCGTCTTGCAAAGGCAGAGGCGCGAACCTTTCAAGGGCACTTACTATTTCCTTAATTTTCATTATTGGTAGAAAATTTGGTTGCAAAGATAATAAATAAAATAGGAATTAACATACTAAGTGATCGTTTTTTAGAGAATTTATCGTTATCCATTTTTTGAGATCCCCGTAAAAGATATAAAATACCACCCAGAAACTATCAAAAAGGACCTAAAAACTATCTGTTGATAGAAATTCCCCTAAATTACGTCTGATTCTCCCCTACCAAGGTCGACAAAATATCTTAAACTTGCATCATCAAAATTTTTACAACGAATACTCACATTTTAAAAACAACACATATGAAAAGTGTAAGCTTCAGAAAAGATTTAGTAGGAGTGCAGGAAGAATTACTCCGTTTCGCATACAAACTGACAACCGACCGCGAAGAAGCAAACGATTTGCTGCAGGAAACCTCATTGAAAGCATTAGACAATGAGGATAAATATATGCCCGATACAAATTTCAAAGGATGGATGTACACCATCATGCGCAATATCTTTATCAATAATTATCGTAAGGTAGTTCGCGACCAGACATTTGTTGACAAGACCGATAACCTTTATCATCTTAATTTGCCGCAAGATGCAGGGTTTGAAAGTACTGAAAGGACATACGACCTGAAAGAGATGCACCGTGTAGTCAATGCTCTTCCGAAAGAATACAGGGTTCCGTTCGCCATGCACGTTTCCGGATTCAAATACCGTGAAATTGCAGAAAAACTGAATCTTCCGTTAGGTACCGTAAAAGTCGGATCTTCTTTACCCGTCAGAAATTACAGGAAGAACTAAAAGACTTCCGCTAAACCATAACTATATCCATATAAATTTTAGATTAAACAGTTAATTTCATTTTTCAGTTTTATCAATAGGCAAAAGGCAAAAAGAGTTTATATTCTTTTTGCCTTTTGCCTGTTTTCATCGGATAAATTCGGATAAAAACCGGTTCCGGAATAAAAACTAATTATAAATTTTCGCCTAAATCTTCCGTTATTTATTGAAATTCTGTACTTTTACTTCATCTAAATAATGAATACGATGAAAACAAATTTGACTTTACTGCTCCTGCTAGTTATGATGGTTTCTTGCCAGCCCAAGAAAAGTGATAGTATCGAAATGTCCGTAGCCGAGGCTGCAAAGATTGACAATATCGAAGATTGTGCGGCAGATACGGTCAAAGCTACCGCTATCTTCTGGATTGATAAAGTAGAAACCAAACACTGTAAAGAGTACGGTTTTCGCACAATCAAAGCTAGGGTGCTCATTCGCGAAGACGGGAAGGTTGATTTGCTGTCTTCGTCAAGAAACAATCGCCTGATGTAGAGAAGTATATACGCCATCACCTCTCTAAATTTCAAGTAACGGAAAAGATGTTTGAAGGCGGTTATGTGCAACCCGGAGAACAATTCGTGCAGCTTCGCTGCTTATGGGGAATGTTGAAAGGCAAATAATAAACACGCTAATAACCGGTTAGCTTTTGCTTTTCATTTGCACCTTATTTATCATTTGTACCTTGTTTTTCAGTGCATACCGTTCGTCTACGACTCTGTCCGTAGGGAAGAAAGTGAAAATAAGCCGCCACTCTCCTTCCTTATAGATAAATTTACGTCCACTGGCTCCACGAAGAATTGCTTCGTATTTTTCCTGCAGGAAAGCCTCGATATGTTCCGGCATTTCTGTGCCGGATGCTGAAAACTCCACTGTTATAAAGAAGTGTGGAATAGCTATTTCAGCTACTTTATGGAATATCTGGTCAATAACAGTCATTTCCTGGGTTCTTTTGTTACCTCCAGCAGTTTTCCGTATGCATCAAAAGATCGACGCGAAGCCAATGAAATAGTAATCATTAGCGATAGCATAGATGCTGTGAAAGTAATCACCATAATCATCATCTGATACTTGATAGCGACATTCGGGCTGCTTCCTCCCAGAATTTGTCCGATCATCGTGCCCGGAAGAGCCACCAATCCCATCACTGCAATATTCGCAATCAGGGGACTAAACGATTTAATGATGTGCCGGATAAATGGAGCCTGCGCTTCCTGCCTTGTTGCTCCGTTTCCCAATAAATACCGATATAGTTGCTGTTCACGTTTCAATCCACTATAATAAGTATTCAAAGCTATTACATTGCTCGACAGCATATTACCCATCAGAATTCCAAATATTGGAATAAAGTATTGGGCGCTAAATATATTATCCAGTTGGAGAACAATACCGATAAAATAGATGCCTACCAATACAACACTACAAAGAAATCCTACCGTAATAGGGATTAATAAAACACTACGTTTCAACTGAGTACGTACCAATGCGGTCTGCCCGGCCACGAATACCATAATTATCACCCAAAGAAAATTAATCCAGGGATTGTTCCATAAAAAGAGATATTTCAGATACATGCCGATAAAGAACAGCTGGATAATCATCCGTAATGTACCAATCACGGCAGGTTTCAGCAATCCCGTTTTAAATTTCCAAAGGTAAAAAAACGGAATGGCAAGCAATAGTAGCCCTATAAAGAGATTATAATATGATATATCAATCGTTCCCACAATATATTCTTAACAATTCTATCCGATTTGCGTTACAGTTCAATTAATTACAGTTCTATTAAATAATGACAGCCCGAAGCAAAGTCCTTATCATGTGATACGGCTAACACAGCCGTTCCTCTTTCCGCCTGTCGCCGGAAAAAAGACAGGACTTTACCGGTTGATCCGGCATCCAAAGCAGAAGTCGGTTCATCTATGATAATGAGAGGTTTGTTGAGCATTGCAGCCACAGCCAACATAATACGTTGGCGTTGACCACCCGATACTTCATTCACCCTCTTTGTATATAATTCGTGTTCCAGCCCCAATTCATCGAAACAAGTGAAAAGTCTTTCTTCCGAAAAAGGAACAGAACGATTCACTTTCAGTCCGAACGGGAGAGCCACCATCTCTTTGACCCATTCAAAAGGTAGTGCCAATTCTTGAGGAATCCATGCAATCTGTCTGCGGACACTATCGATAGTCGATATATCAAGCAATGTTTCCCCTACCTGTATAGATCCTTCTTTCAAAGGCACAAACCCCATTACCGCATTCAGCAACGAAGTCTTTCCACAACCGGATTGACCGACAATGCAAGCCGTTTCTCCCCTTTCCAACTTCATACTGAAACCGGAGAAAAGCACTTCCGTACCAAAAGCAATACAGGCATTATTAATATGTAACATCTATTTGTTCTCTTGAAAATCCTGCCAAAATTATATTTATTGAAGTTCCGCCACCCACTTCTCAATGTTTCGTGTTTCAGCACTAAAATTCACTCCAATCTTAAAAAGTGTTCGCCCATCACTTTCGAAAGGTTTAGCATAATGCTTTTCATTGATCTGCTGCAAGGCTTCTTCAGCCGTACCCTCCAGCTTGAATTCCATGACATAGATAAATTTATCAGTCTGCAAAACAAGATCGATACGGCCCTGGCTCGTGTGATATTCCGCTTTTACATAAAAACCGACTAATTTGAACACGATAAAGAGAACATTCTGATAATGCAATTCCAAATCGCGAACCAATTCATAAGGAGTATCTGCAAAGAAACTCTGAAGACGACGGAAAAAAGAATCATAATCTCCCGAACGGACTTCGCGGACAAACTTCTGAATCTCAAAAGATGATTCTACGGCATTTATATTGGCATAAAAAGGCATGAGATATTTCACAAAACCTTCCTCCACTTCACGATTGGGAAATCCCAGGCGATAAGTTTCAAATTCACGATCGTAGCCTTTTATGGTAAGATAACCGCTCTGATAAATCACAGGGATAGGATTGTCGGAAGTTGAATCAATACTATTCAGTACGTCGGCACTAGTTTCTTCATGAGCCATCCGGTGAAGATCGTAATGATGTTTTTTTAGTAATTCGACCAGATAAGTAGGTGTGCCCGTTTCAAACCAGTAGTTGCCAAACACATTGTATTTAAGGGTGTTAAGTACACTGAACGGATTATACATACCTATAGAATCATGAGTGAAATGATAACCATCATATCTTTCACGCATTTCTGTGCAAATTTCATCATACGTCAAACCTTGCGCATCGGCAAATTCATGCAATTCAGTTTCAAAGTTCTCATGCAACTCACGATCACTGATTCCGCAGATTTCTATATACTGCTGACGCATAGAAATATCATCCAGATTATTCAGATCGCTGAATACACTTACTTTTCCGAATTTTGTAACTCCCGTAAGCATACCAAATTTAATGCAGCCATCCTTGCTTTTTAAAGCTCCATAGAAAGCCTTCAATGTATCACGAAAACTCTTCTGGAGTTCATCATTACCAATCGCCTGTAACATAGGCTTATCGTATTCATCCACAAGAATAACGACACTCTGGCCCTCTTTCTCACAAGCACGCTGAATAATACCCTCGAAACGCATAGCTAGAGAAGTTTCTGCAGATTCCGCTCCATAGATTTTTTCCCATTCCACCAATGTGCGATTCAGCTTATTTTCAAGTCTTTCCGGTGTATCGTATTTTTCTGTATTGAGGTCAATATGCAGGATCGGATATTTAAACCAGTCTTTTTCCAGTTTCTCTATCGCCAATCCTTCGAAAAGTTTTTTCTTCCCTTGAAAATAGGCTTCCAAAGTAGACAGTAACAAACTTTTCCCAAAACGACGTGGACGACTAAGAAAATAATAACTGCCAGTTTTCACCATTTGATATATCCAAGCAGTCTTATCTATATAGCAATAACCTCCTTTACGGATTTTCTCGAAGTTCTGTATGCCGATAGGATAAATTTTATTACTCATATACTCATAACTTTATAAGTTGACAGATACAAAGATAGCCTTTTTCCACCCAATAACACAAAGTCCGATACGAAAGTTTTTTCATATCAGACTCAAATGATAGCCCCTATTTATTTCATCATCTAGTGTAATTTTGCCAATTTTCATTTATCTTTGCCTTACTAATTAATTCAAGAAAGTTATGATACTGAACGAAAGAGACGCTCGTCACGAGCATATATTGCAGGTAGCACGTCAGATGATGACGGCTGCGCGCACTGCTCCGAAAGGAAAAGGAATCGATATTATTGAAGTGGCCCTCATCACTGATGAAGAGATTAAACAATTATCGGACACTATGATAGCTATGGTAGAAGAACACGGAATGAAATTCTTCCTTCGTGATGCCGACAACATCCTAAGTGCCGAATGTGTTGTACTGATAGGAACACGCGAGCAGACACAGGGCTTGAACTGCGGCCATTGCGGATTTGCCACCTGTGCCGGACGTACTGATGGAGTTCCCTGCGCATTGAACAGCATAGATGTAGATATCGCAATAGGTTCCGCGTGCGCCACGGCAGCCGATTTACGCGTAGACACACGCGTCATGTTCTCCGCCGGATTGGCAGCACAACGCCTGAACTGGCTGAAAGACTGCAAGATGGTAATGGCGATCCCCGTAAGCGCATCCTCCAAGAATCCGTTCTTTGACCGGAAACCGAAGCAGGAAAACAATGCATAACAGTCACATCGATGCAGAAAACAAACTGACTTTAGATGCAGACAATAAACTGATTTTATAACTAAATATAATATAGTCTGATGGGAATCATGGTTGGACTTCCCAGCCCCAGTGGCTCGGAAAAAGATTTGCAGTTGAACTTCGGCAAAAACATGACCGTACAGGTAGAAATGAGAGCACCTCATTTGCCTGCCGAATGGCACATGCAGAGCGGTATACAGTTAACATGGCCACATGCCGGTACAGATTGGGCCTACATGCTGGCGGAAGTGCAAGAGTGTTTTATCAATATTGCCAGAGAAATAGCGAAGCGTGAATTATTATTGATCGTCACTCCCGAACCGGAAGAAGTGAAAAAGCAGATAGCTGCTACTGTCAATATGGATAACGTCCGCTTTCTGGAATGTGCCACCAATGACACATGGGCCCGCGACCACGGAGCCATAACAATGATAGATACCGGCACCCCTTCCCTGCTCGACTTCACCTTCAACGGCTGGGGACTGAAATTTGCTTCCGAACTGGATAATCAAATTACCAAACATGCCGTAGAAGCCGGAGCCTTGAAAGGCCAGTATATAGACCACCTCGACTTCGTACTCGAAGGAGGTTCTATCGAAAGCGACGGAATGGGTACATTGCTTACCACTTCCGAATGTCTGCTTTCTCCCCAACGAAACGGACGACTGAACCAGGTAGAGATAGAAGAATACCTGAAATCAACCTTCCACCTGCAAAAGGTGCTTTGGTTAGACCACGGTTATCTGGCCGGTGATGATACCGACAGCCACATCGACACTTTGGCACGCTTCTGTTCTACCGACACCATCGCTTACGTGAAATGCGAAAACAAAGAAGACGAACATTACGAAGCACTGCTTGCAATGGAAGAACAGCTGAAAACATTCCGCACCTTAGCAGGAGAACCCTATCGCCTATTGGCCTTACCCATGGCAGGCAAGATAGAAGAAGACGGCGAACGCCTGCCTGCAACTTACGCCAATTTCCTGATTATGAACGACGTTATTCTCTACCCGACATACAATCAGCCGGCGAATGACAAAAAAGCAGGAGAAGTATTGCAGCAAGCCTTTCCAAGCCATCAAATAATTGGAATAGACTGCCGTGCCCTGATTAAACAGCACGGTTCCCTACACTGTGTCACCATGCAATATCCGCTGGGTGTTATAAAGGAGTCATAAAAGAATTACAAAGGAGCTATAAAGGAATTATAAAATAATGAATGAATCAACCCACTAATTATTCATCATGAGAAAGAATAAAAGTCGGAATCATCCAACAATCCAATACCGCAGATATTAAAGCCAACCTGATGAACCTCGCAAAGAGTATCGAGGCTTGTGTCGCCCACGGCGCACAACTGATTGTGCTCCAGGAGTTACACAATTCACTTTATTTCTGCCAGACAGAAAACACTAACCTGTTTGATCTTGCCGAACCAATTCCCGGGCCTTCCACAGGCTTTTATTCCGAGTTGGCAGCAGCTAATAAAGTAGTCCTTGTTACCTCTCTTTTTGAGAAACGTGCTCCCGGACTTTATCATAACACCGCTGTCGTATTCGACCGCGACGGAAGCATTGCAGGAAAATACCGGAAAATGCATATTCCCGATGATCCGGCTTACTACGAAAAGTTCTATTTCACTCCGGGAGACATTGGTTTTGAACCGATTCAAACATCTTTAGGAAAACTGGGCGTATTAGTATGCTGGGATCAATGGTATCCGGAAGCTGCCCGCCTGATGGCACTAAAAGGTGCGGAACTTTTAATTTATCCTACCGCCATTGGCTGGGAAAGCAGCGACACGGACGATGAAAAAGCCCGCCAACTCAATGCCTGGATTATTTCACAACGCGCTCATGCCGTTGCCAATGGACTTCCTGTTATCTCCGTGAACCGTGTAGGACATGAGCCCGATCCTTCCGGTCAGACAAACGGTATCTTATTCTGGGGAAACAGTTTTGTAGCAGGACCACAAGGGGAATTTCTGGCACAAGCCGGAAACGATCACCCGGAGAACATAGTAGTGGAAATAGATATGGAACGTTCGGAAAACGTTCGTCGTTGGTGGCCTTTCCTTCGTGATCGTCGGATTGACGAATATGATGGACTTACCAAACGCTTTCTGGATTAAAGGCTTACCCACATACCTTCATTGCAGGAGGTTTATCTAATAAAGAAAAAAAGAAGGGCACAGAGTTCAAATCTAAATTGAGAACTCTGTGCCCTTTCAATATATCATCATAAATAACTATCTCATTGAAACGTTATTTTTTTGTTGGCTAGGAAATTAGCCCCTCCATAAATAAACAATCCCAGGAATTGAGCCAGATATTCATTCACGTCCAATCCTTCTACCAATAAGACAAGAAATAAGAACTGTGCGGTGTAAGCCACGGCAAAAGCAGAACAAAAGAGCAGTATCTGTTTCCAGATACTATTCTTTTTATTTTCTACGGGGAATATCCAGTATTTGCACCAGATAAAGTTATGGATTTGAGCTATCAGATACGCTGTTATATTAGCCACCATATAGTCACCATCGAATGACATTTCTTTCATCATTAACCATACAACCAACGCCATAATTAAGGCGTTCATTGTACCGATGACTATAAAACGGAATATGCGTACAGATTCTTTCACTCGCCCTCTTTCAGATCAACGATCAAATTCAGTTCATCAAGTTGAGTCTGGTCGATTGCAGACGGTGCATCCAGCATCACATCACGTCCGGAATTGTTTTTCGGGAACGCAATACAGTCGCGATAGAATCCAAACCAGCGAACAAAGATACCCAACGGTCGAGTCCGTATGCCAAACCACCGTGAGGAGGTGCACCATACTTAAAGGCATTCATCAGGAAGCCAAACTGCGCCTGTGCCTTCTTCCGGAGTGAATCCAAGAATCTCGAACATCTTCGCCTGTAATTTCGCATCGTGGATACGGATAGATCCGCCACCAACTTCCACACCGTTCACTACCATATCATAAGCATCTGCACGTACAGCTGCCGGATCAGTATCCAACATCGGAATATCTTCCTCTTTCGGATGAGTAAACGGATGATGCATAGCCATCAGACGACCTTCCTCCTCGCTCCATTCGAACATTGGGAAGTCAATCACCCACAGACAAGCAAATTTATTCTTATCACGCAATCCCAATTGGGAACCCATTTCCAAACGGAGTTCACAAAGTTGTTTACGTGTTTTCATCACATCGTCGCCGGACAAGATCAGAATCAAGTCACCCGGTTTAGCACCGAATGCCTCTTTCATTTGCTGCAGCACTTCCTGCGTATAGAATTTATCCACGCTCGATTTTACAGTTCCGTCCGCTTCTACACGGGCATACACCATACCTTTCGCACCAATCTGCGGTTTCTTTACGAAGTCCGTCAGTGCATCCAGTTGCTTACGGGTATAACTTGCAGCGCCTTCCGCACAGATACCACCAATATATGCCGCATCATCAAAAACAGAGAAGCCATGACCTTTCATGATATCCATCAATTCCACAAACTTCATGCCGAAACGCAAATCCGGTTTGTCACTACCGTAATATTTCATGGCATCGGCCCAAGAATACGCTGGAACGGTTCAGCCAGTTCCACGCCACGCAGTGTTTTGAACAAATGTTTTGCCATTCCTTCGAAAGTAGAAATGATATCTTCCTGTTCAACGAAACTCATTTCACAGTCAATCTGAGTAAACTCCGGCTGACGGTCTGCACGCAAGTCTTCATCACGGAAACACTTTACAATCTGGAAGTAACGATCAAAGCCGGAAACCATCAGCAATTGCTTCAGTGTTTGCGGAGACTGTGGCAGTGCATAAAACTGTCCCGGGTTCATACGTGACGGTACTACGAAGTCGCGTGCACCTTCAGGAGTAGAACCGATCAAAACGGGCGTTTCCACCTCGATGAAGCCCAGGCTATCCAGATATTTGCGAACTTCAATCGTCATTCTATGACGCAATTCCAGATTAGAGCGGACAGCGTTACGACGCAAATCCAGGTAACGATATTTCATGCGGATATCATCACCACCATCCGTATTATCCTCAATTGTAAACGGAGGAGTCATGGCGGTGTTCAGTACGTTCAGTTCGGAAACGATGATTTCAATGTCTCCGGTAGGAATGTTTGCATTCTTGCTGAAACGTTCATTAACCGTTCCTGTCACTTGAATGACGAACTCACGTCCCAGTTTATTAGCACGTTCACAGAGTTCAGCATTAATTTCTTCGTTAAAGACCAACTGGGTAATTCCGTAACGGTCGCGGAGGTCGATAAAAGTCATTCCTCCCATTTTACGGCTGCGCTGTACCCATCCAGACAGCGTAACTTGCTTGTTTACATCAGAGATTCTCAGTTCTCCACATGTGTGCGTTCTGAACATATATTTTTTATTTAAACGATTATCACTCGCGTTTCTATTTTGATTGAACCAAAACTGCGCAAAAGTACGCAATAATTTGTAATTCGTTGTCAGTAATCCGTTATTTTATCAGACTTTCTTTGTCAGCTTTTTCAATATTTTCTTGTTTCTGTCTGTTATATTGTCGACGATGGCTTCATTCATCAATTTGATACCATTCATATATTCCTGCGCTCTTTGGAGCACATTGGCAGCATCCTTTTCCGACGCTTGCGGCACCACTACGCGCAATCCCCTTTGAATCAACTCAATGTTCACATTGGCGTCCGTTTCCATGGGGTCGCCGTCAAAGTGCACTACTCCCGGAGTAGTGCGACGGATGCACAACTGCTTGCAACGGAAAGTCTTGATACGGCTATTCTGATCGATTGTCTTATTGAATAACTGGAAAGCCAATGAAGGGACATCCAATACGGTGAACGGTTCGAGAATGGTTACATCCAGCAAGCCATCCGTCAGCGTAGCTTGCGGGGCGATATAAGCATTGTTTCCATATTGCGACGCGTTTCCGCAGGCAATCAGGAAAGCCTTATACTTGGAAACTCCGTTTTCCGTTTCCAGTTCATACGTTTCCGGTTCATATTTAAGACTCTCTTGCAGGGTTTTTTCCAGATAAGTCAACACCCCGCGTTTACCGGCATGCGCAAACTTCAGACTAACAAAAGCATCGAATCCCACTCCGCAAGTGCAGAAAAAATCCGTCCCGTTAATCTTACCGTAATCTATTACGTCCATGCAACCTTCGTTCAGCACTTCCAGCGCCCTCTTAGGTTCCATAGGTATGTGCAGATGCCGCGCCAGTCCATTACCCGATCCGCAGGGAATAATTCCCAGTGCGGTATCAGTATGCACCAACGAACGAGCTATTTCATTGATTGTCCCGTCCCCACCGATAGCCACTACTATATCAGTCTTCTCTTCGGCAGCTTTAGCAGCTATTTCTACTGCATGACCGGCTCTCTCCGTATTCACTACTTCCCAAGAGTATCTCGCCTTGTCTATTTTTTCGTCCAGCAAGTTAAGAATCAATTCTTTACTTTGTGTTCCCGAAATAGGATTGACGACGAATATTATTCTTTTTCATTCTTTCGTTCATGCTAATCTTTGTCAATTGTAGACGACAAAAGTAATACAAATATATTAAATTTTAATCTATTAGAGGTTTCTAATCACATGAGGGCAACTTTTTTCTCTTAAAAAGAACAGATAAAAGCAAATTTTGTTATCTTTGCCCCCTGTTTTTAAACACTTGTTAAGATAAAAGGATGTAAGATCGTCAGCGAACGATCTGAGTATGAGTATAATAAATTATAATTCATGGGATTATTACAAGACAAGTTAGCTAAGTACGACCTGCCACAGAAATTTATGGCACAGGGCGTTTACCCATATTTCCGTGAGATTGAGGGAAAGCAGGGTACAGAAGTAGAAATGGGCGGACAACATGTGTTAATGTTCGGGTCCAATGCATACACTGGCCTTACGGGAGATGAAAGAGTGATTGAAGCAGGTATTAAAGCCATGCATAAATATGGTTCCGGATGCGCAGGCTCACGCTTCTTGAATGGTACGCTTGACCTGCACGTTCAGTTGGAAAAAGAACTGGCTGCCTTTGTAGGCAAAGATGAAGCACTCTGCTTCTCTACCGGTTTTACGGTTAATTCCGGAGTTATTCCTGCTTTGACAGATCGCAATGATTATATCATTTGCGACGACCGCGACCACGCATCTATCGTAGATGGCCGTCGCCTCTCCTTCTCTCAACAACTGAAATATAAGCATAACGATATGGCGGATCTGGAAAAGCAACTTCAAAAGTGCAACCCGGATTCAGTGAAGCTCATCATAGTAGACGGTGTGTTCTCTATGGAAGGCGACCTGGCAAACTTGCCCGAAATCGTACGCTTGAAACATAAATACAACGCTACTATCATGGTAGACGAAGCTCATGGCTTGGGTGTATTTGGAAAACAAGGACGTGGTGTTTGCGACCATTTCGGTCTGACTCACGAAGTTGACTTGATTATGGGTACTTTCAGCAAATCATTGGCTTCTATCGGTGGATTCATTGCTGCTGATTCTTCTATCATCAACTGGTTACGCCACAACGCACGTACTTATATATTTAGTGCGTCCAACACTCCTGCTGCTACTGCATCTGCTCTTGAAGCCCTCCACATCATCCAAAATGAACCGGAAAGGCTTGAAGCTTTGTGGGAGGCTACCAACTATGCATTGAAACGTTTCCGTGAAGCAGGATTTGAAATCGGTGCAACAGAATCACCTATCATTCCTCTTTATGTACGTGACACGGAAAAAACATTCATGGTCACTAAATTGGCTTTCGACGAGGGTGTATTTATCAATCCGGTTATTCCTCCGGCATGTGCACCGCAAGACACTTTGGTACGTGTGGCATTGATGGCTACCCATACAAAAGATCAAATTGACCGTGCTGTAGAAAAGTTGGTTAAAGCATTTAAAGCATTGGATATTTTATAATCTACGAGGAATATATCACTCTTATCGGGTGAATAAAATAAAAGTCTGACACAAATCAATGTGCCGGACTTTTATTTTATCTTATTCACTCTTAAGTACTTCTGCCGGATTTTGCCGGGCGGCTTTCCACACGCGCCAAATAATGCTTAGGAAAATGACAAGTCCCATTCCTATGAATATGACTGCATAGAGCCACCATTCTATCGGTGTTTGCTTTATATAATTTTCTAGCCAATGTTTCATCATGACATATCCCAACGGAAAAGCAAAGAACGATGAAAACACAAGTAAAAGTAAATATTCTCTAAAGAATAGATTCAAGATGATTCCTATATTGGCTCCATTTACCTTGCGTATAGCTATTTCTTTACGACGTTGCTGACAGGACAGAGTCACCAATGAGAATATACCGAACACGGCAATCGCTATACATATAAAGGAGACTATGCTCAACAATTGGCACAATGTTTTCTCTGATTTCATATAAGTGTCATAAACCTCTTCCATATTAGACAAGATCAATTCCGCATTTGGATTAACTTTATCCACTTCCGCTTTTATCTTTTCAGAAACAATGTTCCAAGTTCCCTCCTTCACCTTGAAAATAATGCCTCCTCTGCCTGTATTATCCGGCAAAAAAAACATAGCAGGGGCTACCGGGTGTATTGGGGCATTATATGAAATATTTTTAATAACCCCTTTCACTATATAATGCCTTCCTAATTTATCAATTTTCTTTCCAACCGGTTGTGTCCATCCGAAAGTTTTCACAGCAGCTTCATTTATAACAACCATATTTTTTCCATCCTTTTCATCCAGCATGCTTCCCTCCAGCACCTCAACTCCAAAGAAATCGGCATACTCTTGATTGATCGTCTCATCTTCTAGATCTATATATTGCTCACTATCAGTTGTCTTTCCTTCCCACTCCTTTATCTTGAATGTTGAAAAATACATTTTGGGAATAGGTGTCTGAAAGCCACTCAAATACTTTGTAACATTGGGCATCTGTTCTAATATTTCTTTAAAAGGAACATTTTCAGAGCAATAAACAACAGCTCCCACATTATGCCGTTCTATTCCAAGTTCTTTGGTATTCAACAAGAAGTTAAGTTGCTTCATCATCACCAAAGTACAAAAAACAAAGGCTATACCAATAAACAACTGAAATAAAATGCCCAACTATATACCTTAATGTACCAAACTTAAAAACAAATCAATATTGCCAATTTGGAGGTAAAAATAAAGAGGGAGGCCTCACGGCTACCCTCTTTACATTAATTTAGATAAACAACTTTAATATAGTATTAGTTTAAGGTTTATAAGATTAGTTTCGAATCAAGCTGATTACTTCTTTAGTTCAGAATAATCTATGAAAATAGACTGCTTATATGTTCTGTATTTTTCAGCATATTCCTGTATAAGTTTTGGTCTATCTACGACTTTGCTAATTAGACAATTATACACAAAGTCTCGTTTATTGAAATCAGTGTCATTTGCAGTTTTTAACTGTTTCAACATTTCATCAGCTAAGTTGCCCATGTAGCCAAAATCTTCGTGTTTCGTAATTTGTTTAGTCTCTATGATGATTGGTTTTGCCTTCAACATAGCTGCTGTGCCTTCCCTTGGATTTTTGTACTGTTTACGAATTTTGTTGTTTGGTACCCACCATGACATTGTACCTGAATATTTGGCAGATTTAGCTAATCCCTTGTCAACAGTCATTGTTATCGTAACATCATAAGTTGTATCAAAGTGGTTATTTCCTGTTGCATTTACACGTTGTTTCTTAGTTCTTTTGAATATGCATTGACCATGATAAACTCTACATTCATTGACTGTAATATACGGCGCTGTAACAGTTATGACATCAGCTTCATTAATTGGTTCTATCCATTTAGTTTTATAAACACCCGTTGCTTGCATATTTTCAATTTCAACAGGTTTGTTTAATTCAGTTTCAAGACTTGTTAAGATATCGTCTAACTCATTTTTCACAGACTTTAGCTTAATCAGCTGATTTATAGCATTACTATGTTGGCTAGCAGTTACTCGATTGTTTTTATATAGCCTTATTGCAGTAGCATAAGCCTGTGCTATAGAATCACGTTTAGCACGTGCAATAGAATCATATTTTGCGTGAATTGGATTAGAGGGCGTTATAGGCTGAAGTCTACGCACGGCACGTTCTAAGGCGGTAGTATTTAATCTTTGTTCAAATTCGTGCTTAGGACTGTTAATTGATATACTAATAACATTATTTCCTTTCTCTATATTATACGGTGCCATAAGTGCTAGTATGCTATCTACTTGCTGATTTGCACGTTCTGTCTCTGCGATATATCGTTGTATATCATTTTCTGTAAGACATGTATCTAACATATTAATGTCTATTCGCAAGCGCCTTATAACATTGTCGTAATGTCGTTTTTGTTCAACTGCTATAGTTTCATCTCGTTCTCGTTGTCTTGCATATTTCTTGGCATCCTTAAAAAAGCCACCGAATTGTGCAGATACAGTTGCAGACATTAGCAACATCGCTAGTACAATTTGTAATGTTTTCACGTTCTTTGATTTGTTGGTCTTCCTAGTCTCAACAGAAGGGTATTAAATAGAAGAAGCGTGAGACTATTACTTATACCTAATGTCGGTTCTGGACTACCTCTGTATTGAATATAAGTACAAACAGCTCACGCCCTTGACCGTATATCAACACACGAGTGTGCGGTATACAAACCAAAGGGAGAACGTTTTGACTATTTCCTCAATACAGTTGAATTGTCCAGATTCACATTAGAGAAAAAGCACTAAACGCTTCCTAAATAATTAAGACGTCCCAAAGGACGCTACAAATATACTACAAATTTCTTTAATTGTATATGTTATACTTCAGATTTGCGTGTTTAAGTCTTTTGTTTATCTTAGGCATTCCATAAACCTTGCATGTCAGTTAATGTTCTAGTGTTGTATCTATAGGCGAACTCATTACAG
>SCPO01000674.1_pt1 | contig 19623 bp, 20 predicted proteins | sample 6106821 | NCBI WGS metagenome assembly SCPO01 (sample SAMN10720448, study PRJNA508395) | human gut metagenome | isolation source: Participant 2 stool, 0 month | host: Homo sapiens | collected 2017 | reverse complement strand
ACGTCCCCACCTTCTCCTCGTTAGTGCTCATACCGATATGGCACTCGTAGATCAAAAGGGGAGACTTCTTAGGTTTGAATCGTTTATTCTTGAATTTATAAGGTTTCTCCGGGTTCCATACTTGAGCGCTAAATATCTTAGATTGCTCATCTTGCACCACCGGCGAGTCCATGGGGAATACGTTCTCCGCTACCGCCGTCCCACTCGACCAGCAACTTAAACAAGTCCTCATGACACATCTGCGCATCGGTCAAAGCGATCTCCCATATGCCATTCGCCTTACGTTTAAGCTTGTATTTATTATCTTTCTGCCATCCGTTGAATGTTCCAATCAAATAAATAGCGGTAGCATTCGGCGCCCATTCACGGAACACCCAGCCTTTCGTGGTTTTGTGTAACCCAAAATAAAGATATCCGGAAGCCATCTCGGATAAGGTTAGTTTACCATTATTCGTCAGGCTCTTTTCTTTATCAATCACGTATTGATACCGGCCTTCTATAGCCGCCTCATAAGGGGCCAGCCACGGGTCATTTTTTATCAGATTTAGAGACTCCATGATTTATTATAATTTGGTTCTCGGCAAAGATAAAAGAAAAAAACATACCCATTGATAATATTAGGATATTTCTTATATTCGCGGTAAACCGTACAAAGATGAGCAAAGGAACAAAAAGTATAGCCTTTTACCTAATGATGATCCTCATTTTCGGTTCGCTGATGTACTTTATCGCCAAAGAAGGGGAAAGTCAGCAACTGGAAAATTCGATTGCGTCCATTCAAAACGCACCTAGTAATTTAGAAGAGGGATTTACCATATTTACTCAATTATTAGTACATAATATCGAGTCTTCCATAGGAATTCTGCTTTTACAAATCATCACGATATTGCTTACGTGCCGTTTGTTCGGTTGGTTATTCCAGAAGATCGGGCAACCCACCGTCATCGGCGAGATCGTTGCCGGAATCGTGCTAGGGCCGTCCGTATTAGGCAATTTATTCCCGGAGGCTTCCGCCTTCCTTTTTCCTGTGGAATCGTTGGTGAATATAAATATGCTGAGTCAATTCGGACTTATACTCTTTATGTTCGCTATCGGGATGGAACTTAATATCTCCGAGGTAAGGAAAAAGCTGAAAGAGACGATCTTAATCAGTCATACCAGTACGATCGTCCCCTTCTTTTTCGGTATGCTGACCGCCTATTTCGTGTACGACAAATATGCGGATAAGAGTACGCCTTTCCTCTCTTTCGCCTTGTTTATAGGTATCGCCATGAGTATTACCGCCTTTCCCGTATTGGCACGTATTATCCAAGAGAAAGGACTTACCAAGACACATTTGGGTACCATCTCGTTGGCAAGCGCGGCGAATGGGGATATCACCGCATGGTGCTTGCTAGCGGTTGTCATAGCGATCGCACAAGCGGGTTCGATGCTAAGTGCCGTTTACAACATCTTATTCTCAGTTCTTTACATAGTGTTTATGTTTTGGCGGTGCGGCCATTCCTGCGGATGATCGGACATATCTACCACAACAAGGAGGTAATCGACAAGGGGCTGGTCGCTTTCATCTTCTTGCTATTGATCACCTCGGCTTATCTGACAGAGATATTGGGATTGCATGCCTTATTCGGCGCTTTTATCGCAGGAGTGGTGATGCCGGGAAATGTCAAATTCCGCAAGATCATGACCGAGAAAGTAGAGGATGTATCCCTTGCGCTATTTCTTCCCTTATTCTTCGTATCCACCGGATTACGTACGGAAATAGGTCTTCTAAACAAGCCTGAATTATGGTGGCTATGCCTTATCTTCATAGTCGTGGCCATCGCAGGAAAGTTTGGGGGAGCGATGTTCTCCGCCCGATTCGTGGGTGAGAGCTGGAAGGATAGTCTCTATATAGGGGCTCTCATGAACACCCGTGGGTTGATGGAGCTGGTCGTATTGACGATCGGGTACGAGATGGGGATATTGACGCCTTCCGTATTCGTGATCTTAGTGCTAATGACACTGGTCACCACCTTTATGACAACCCCATTGGTCTCATTCATCAAATTCTGTTACCGGGCGCATGATAAGCTGATGGAGCAAAAAGAAAGAATGCCATTGGAGGGAATATTCAAGGTACTGCTATCCTTCGGACGAGCCGGAAACGGACAGATCATGCTGGACGTGGCCTACCAGATGTTCGCCCAAGGCAAAAACAAACTGGAGCTGACGGCACTGCATTTGACGGTTGGCTCGGATGTAAACCCGCTACACACGGATAATTTCGAGGAAGTCAGCTTCGGCCCGATCCTTTACGGGGCCAAGAAGCTGGGCATTCAGATACAGACTCGCTACGAGGTATCGAACAACGCCGGAGTGGATATTTGTAGCATCGTAAACAATGAGGGGTATGATTTCCTTCTGGTCGGTTCCGGGATATCGATGAGCAACACACCGGATGATATAGCGGCAAGCCATTACCGGGCCTCTTTCTACAACCGTTATTTCAAACGCTTCAAGGCTCCGGAATCCTGGTTTTATCCGGGTGCCTTATTGAAGACAAGACGAAGATGTTTATCGAGCAAAGCAATTGCCCGGTAGGTGTATTCGTGAACCGGAATTTCGTCAAGGCATCGAACGTGATCGTGGTCATCGACTCCGAGGAGGATTTATTCCTGTTGGGATACGCCCAGACCTTATTGAAGTCTACACACGGCTCGGCCAGCGTACTTGATAAATCCAGCAGTACGACCCCGGGGAACGAGGTGATCAAGGAAGGAATCCTGCGATTCACGGAAGACGTGAAGCAGACCACGCTTCTACGAGAGAAAGACCTTACGCCCCAGTCTTTCAACGGCTTCAACTTCATGCTGATCAGTTATAAGACATGGAACGATGTCTCCGAGCACCGGAAAGAAGCCTTGCAGAAGATGCCTTCTACGTTGATATTAAGTAAATAATCCGTTATAAACCATATAAACCCGTCTTTATGAGAATCTGTCTTTTCTTCTTGATCACCGTTTTCCTCATGGCCTGCTCCTCTACGGGGAACCAGCGGCAGGAACCGGAAAACCAGACCTTGGAAACGATACTCAATCGCAAAAGCGTACGTAAGGTACAAAGATCGCCCGGTAGAAGGAAAAGATAGACAAACTGATACGAGCCGGAATGGCCGCCCCCTCCTCCCGTGACAGGCGACCTTGGGAATTCATTATCGTAACCGACCGGAAAGCGAATACGATGGCCGAAGGCCTCCCCTTCGCCCGGATGCTGAAAGAGACAAGGCAAGTGATCGTCGTTTGCGGCGATACGATCAAATCCTCCAACGCTTGGTTTCTGGATTGTTCCGCCGCCTCGCAAAACCTGTTACTTGCCGCCGAATCCATGGGATTGGGAGCCGTATGGACGGCTGTTTACCCCTATCCGGACCGGATCGAGATCGTCCGGAAAGAGCTTCTGCTACGGATCATATCATGCCGTTGAACGTCATACCTGTGGGATACCCATGCAGAAAGAGACTCCCAAAACAAATACAACGTCCAAGCAGATATCACAATGGCTGGTAAAGCTATATGACTTCCAGATAACTCCGTCCGTTTCCCGCCCGGTTCACCCGAATCTGCACGGGAATACGTTCCGTCATTTCCTGTACGTGCGAGATAACACCGATCTTGCGCCCTTGCGTACGCAGACTCTCCAAGGCATCCATAGCGACCCGCAACGTCTCCGCGTCCAAAGAGCCGAAGCCCTCATCGATAAACAAGCTCTCAACCTTCATCCGGTTCGAGGAGAGCGAGGACAAGCCTAACGCCAAGGCCAGCGAGACCAAGAAAGATTCCTCCGGAAAGGCTATGCACGGTACGGATCTCGTCGCACATATCTTGGTCGATCACCTGCAAAGCCAAGGTATCCGGCACACGCTCCAACCGGTAACGCCGGGATAGTTGCCGCAATTGCACATTCGCGTAACTCAACAAGACATCCAAGGTGTAGCCTTGGGCGATCCTACGGAACTTGGCGCCATCCGCCGAGCCTGCCAACTCATTCAGCTTCGCCCAACGCTCGCTCATCGCCCTCCGCTCCGAGAGCTCTTGCTGGAAGCCGGCTATCTTCCGCTTATTCTCCTCGTGCGTACGCAGACGGAAACTACATTCAGACTTTTGGGCCGTCATTTCCGACAGAGATTCCTCCAGCGTCTTCCCCTCGGAGTTCTCTTGATAGGCGACCATCCAGTTATCCAGCTCCTGCCGGCGTGCGGAAAGGAGACCGGAAGTCTCCGCCAGATCCTTCTTGATCTGTTCCGTAACCCCCCGGTATTGCTCCACCTCGCCGGCGTGCCTCGTCGTACTCTCTTGCAACTGCTTCAAATGGCTCTTCAAGGCTTCCACCCGTTCGTGGAAGGTACGTTCCACCTGGTCGGCGGGCTGGCCTCCCAGCAGGAGACTCCGCTCCGAACGCAAGCGGGTATAGGATTGATTCTTCTCGTCGTAGGCTTTCGCGGCGTCCCTCGTACTGCTTACGCAAGGGAGGGAGGAAAGCCTCGTACGACTCCCGTTCCGCTTTATAGGCGCTCCGCTCCCGTTCCAATTCCCGCAAGCGTTCCCCGTTGGCTTGCCACTGGCGGGCGAAATCCGTCAAGGTCTCCCGGAAGCTTTCCGGGTCCTTGTTCCAGCCCGTCTGCCATGCGTCGTTCCCGAACAGGGCGTTGGCGGCGGATAGGGATTGGGACAGCTTCCTGCTGCTCCCGCTTATCCAGTTCTTCCCGGTCGATTTGCTCGGACAGGGATTGTAGCTGGTTCCTTAATTCCGTCCGTGCGTTCTCGTCCGCGGCGAGTTGTTTATGCAGCTCCAGTTCTTTCTGTTGCAGGGCGGCGAGTTGTTTCCCGCAGGCCTCCTGCCGTTCTTTCCGGTCGAGAAGCCGCTTGAGGCGCAGGGTAGCTTCGAGATGCGATCCGCCAAGGCCAACAGACGCTCATGCGCCTCGTGAGAGGCGAAAGGATGCTCAAGGCTTCCGCAGACCGGGCAAGGCGTTCCGGCGGTCAGCTTGTCCCGCAGGCTTTTGATATCGCCAGTCGTCACGAACTGGGCTTGCTCCAACAATAAACGTTCCCGTTCCGTACGGCAGGTCTCGATCGATCGATCCAAAGCCTCCGGTTCCAATTCCTTGAGGGCTAGCGCTACGGACTTCCGCTCTTCCTCGATCTTTACCTGTTCCTTGGCGTGTGCCTCCGTTTCCCGCAAGGATTGCCTCCGAACCTCCAACCGCTGAATTTTCTGTCGGATAGCTAGCAAGGCCTTGTCCGACCGCTCGACTGCCCGGCGAGCCGTAAGGCAGGTATCCAGATGAATCAACAAGGCCGACAGTTGCTCGGCGATCCCCTCCTTGCTCCGGTAACGTTCACGCCACGACGTCAGCTTGTCCCATTCCTCCGAGGCTTTCTTCTGCCGCTCTTCCACCTTCCTGAGTTTCTCTTCCGCCTCCTGCTTCCGCCGGGAGAAGTCTTTCATCCGTTCATCGGCCTCGGAGCGGGCTTTCAAGGCAGATTCCAGTTGCACGTCCAGTTTCCGGGCCTGTTGCAATTCCAGTCGCAAGCCCTTAGATTCCTCATCCGTCCTCGCCAATCGCACCTCTCCTTGCTCATACTCCTTCCTTGAGGTTTCCAGCGATGCCAACGCCCGTTCCAAGAAACGGGCGTTCTCCTCCCGCTGTTTTTCCTTCGAGGCGATCTGGACCTCGGCCGCTTTCACGGCCTCCCGCAAGCTTTGCCGCTCGACCCTCGCCTTCTCCAGGCGGGCCAGCTCCCCCTCCAAGACCGAAAGGCGGGTTTGGGAGGCTTCCATCTCCTCCTCCGATAGAAGCTCTATGCCTTGTACGCGGGCGTATAGCCGCTCGTAGGCCTCCTTCGCCTCGGTGTTCTTGGCGAAGATCCGGCGGGAGATCTCCGAGTATTGCTCCGTACCGGTCAGTTTCTTCCAGCAAGGAGGCCTTCTCGCCCTGCTCCGCTTTTAGGAAGGTAGAGAAATCGTTCTGGGCCAAGAGTACCGAGCGGGTGAACTGATCGAAAGTCAGGCCGATCAGCTCGATGATACGGGCTTGCAGGTCCTTGTTGGTTCCCGGCTCCTCTTTCCCGGCATCTATATTATATAATGTAAGGCGGGCAGCCTGCAAACGTCCGCTCTCCTTCTCCCGGGCCCGGGATACGGACCAGCGGGCGCGATACCGGCACCCGTTCAGCGCCACGAAATTCACCTCGGCATAGCCCGAGGCCGTCCGGCGGCGCAAGAGGAAGCGGGGGTCGCTTTGCGGCAACACATCCTCTTGCACGTCCCTCAGCCGCACGTTATTCTCCTTCGCCAGCTCCGTTCGCGGCGTACGGGAGAAAAGGGCGAGGCACATGGCATCCAGCAACGTGGATTTTCCCGCCCCGGTAGGCCCGGATATAGCGAAGATACCCGCCGAAGCCAAAGGCTCTTCCGTAAAATCAATGGAAAACTCTCCTTCCAGCGACGCCAGATTGCGTCCTCTGATCGCCAGCACTCTCATAAAGAAACCTCCCTCATCACCTCATTAAACAATGTCTCTATCTCCTCGGGCAACTCGCCTCCGTATTTCACGGCAAACGTATGCCTCAGCATATCCAGCGGGGCTATCTTTTGCAAATCGTTATACGATAAGGCCCTCTCCTCCGCCTCCCCTTCCCGCCGGGGATACGAAGGAACGATGGAGGTGAGGCGGACCGCCTTCCCGACCAACGCCTCCTCTACCCGATGGCGGAACGTAGGGTCCGGCTCCGTCAGCAGGACCCGTATCTCCACGTAAGGCCAGCGGCTCTCGTCCTCCCTGCCCTCCTCCGGCTCCGGAAGCCCGGCGAGGCATCGCAAGACCTCCTCCGGAGGTAACGGGCTGTCCGGTATACGCATCAAGTCCGCAACTCTTGGGATCTCGATCGCCTCGATACCAGCGACCTTCCCCTCCTCGACCGCTACGGCTATCACTTGATGCCGGTAATTCTTCTCCGAGAACGACATGGGAAGCGGGCTTCCGGCGTAACGTACCGCCTCGCGCCCGCCGATCCGTTGCGCTTTATGGATATGCCCCAGCGCCGTATAAGCGATCCCGGCGTCGAAGGTATCCGCGGATACGGACTCCAGACCTCCCATGATGGCGCGCTCGCTCCGGTCGTCGTCCGACAACTCGGCTCCGGTAGCGTGGAGGTGTCCCAAGGCTACGATCGCCTCGCCGGGATTCCTCTGGGCATCGGCATAGGCGTAGAGCCGCCGGTACATCCGACCGATACCCGCCACATACGAATCAAGCTCTCCCTCGGGCACCGCCGGGTAATCCCCTTGGCGGAGGAAAGGCACCGCCAGGCAAAGCGCCTCCCGTTCTCCCGCCCGGTTCCTCAAGGGGACAACGAGCGATCCGAGATCGATCTCCCCGGAATCCGTCCTCCCCACGATACCTACAATCGAGGTATTCAATTCCTCCAGCAAGGGATTCGGGGCTTCCAGACGGATCGCGGAGTCGTGGTTGCCGGCGATGATCACGATCTGCAAGCCCGGATTCAGGCGATTCGCCTCCCGCAGGAAACGATAGAAACGGCGTTGCGCCCCCGCAGAAGGGTTCGTCACGTCGAACACGTCGCCGGCGATCAACAGGACATCCGTCTGCCGCTCCACCAAAAGATTTGTCAGAAAACCGAGGAAAGCCTCGTGCTCCGCCTCCCGGTCGTAGCCGAAAAAGGTCTGGCCCAGATGCCAGTCGGCGGTATGGATAAGTTTCAATGCCATATATTGTCATATTTATAAAAGCAAAGGTACAATTTTTTTCTCTTTTTTTTTCTTTTGCCGTCAACATTGCCAAAGAGACATATCCGCGTCAAGGGAATAAGTTGTCGTTTCTTCTTTTTCAGGTCTATTTCAGCAATATACATCATAATATATGTATTTTAGTCCTAAGTTTATAAATTCTTTTGTTACATTTAGAGCGAAGAATGATCATCAACCGTTTTTCCCATAGCAACGGATATCATAGATTTCCTAAAGGCAATGACATAGTTTACAATAAAAAAACTAAATAAAAATCATGTACCATCTGATATTAAACGTTCTAGTTTTCTTTCTCCCATTGCTTCACGGGGATAAATCGACCACATCAAATCCGGATATCAAGGAGGGAAATGAGGCTTACACAGTCTCATTCTATCCGGAAGGGGGCCGATTGATATTAAATACTGCCTGCGTAGTCGCATTCAAGGCAGAAAGCAGAGATGGTAAAACATTAGAAATCTCAGGAGAGATCGTGGATGACAGAGGTAATATTGTACAAAACGTAAAATCCTTATATAACGGATTAGGATATTTCAATATTTACCCAAATGAAGGAAGGACCTATTATCTGAACTGTAAAAGCACAGAAGGTATAGAAAAAAGCTTTATATTACCTGCCGCAACCCTGTCAATAGGGATAAAAGTACATTTCAAGGAAGACCAAATATTAGTCTCCGCCTTAAAACCAGAGCATTTGCAATTTAAAGACACTTTATATATACTGTTACAATCCGAAGACTCCATCGTTTATAAAGACATTTGGGATTTCTCAAGGAGATGGATCGTATTCGAGAAAAAAAACATCAAGACCGGACTGTCTAGTTTTCTTTTAGTAGATAGTAATGGCGATCTACTTTCCGGGCGACCGTTTTTCAAGCTAGAAAATATCTCATCACTCCAATCTTTGCCTCCGGACTTCAAGATAAGGCTACTTCCTATCATGAACGATCCGGGAACCGACTCCATACGGAAGAATCTCGTATTGGATACTTTGGCCAAGACTTTAACAATCGACCAGGAACAATCGGAACCTGATAAAGGCCAGATGATGATATATGGAAGACCATCGAGTTGGAGAATGTAGAAATCAAGGCATTCAAGAAAGAAAAACAGAATCAAGGACTCTATTCGCCTGTCCAAGCTTCCAGCCGTATTTATAGCTCCCAAGATATAGAACGGTGGCATATAAATGAGATGAAATCGTTATTATCTCGCTTTAGCGGGGTTAAATTTATCTTCGATGACGTTAAGCAAAAATATTATCCGGTACTCCGTGACGCGATAACTTCCTTTAGATCAAAAAATGAAGGGAAACCCCTAGTCGTGATTGATGACACGCCTTTTATCGATTTCGACATCCTAGATTACCCTGTTAACGACATAGAAGAAATATTTTTACTAAAAGGATCAGACGCTGCCATATGGGGGCCTAAAGCTAGCAATGGAATTATCGTCATTATAACCCAAAGAGGTAAATCCACAAAAATCGAGCAAAAAGAGGAATAAAATGAGAATCCCGTCTAGGGTCGGCAAGACATCCGCTTCCCGCTCCACTATCCCCCCTTATATACCGGCAGCACGACCGAGAAGCGGCTTCCTTTTCCTAGCTTAGAACTCAGCGCTATCCGTCCCCCAAGTTTTGTACGATTCCTTGGCAGATAGACAACCCCAGACCGGCCCCTTGGCTGAATTCATCTTGCTTGAAAAAACGGCTGAATACCTTCTCTTGTTCCTCCTCCGATAGACCGATCCCGGAATCCTCGACAAAAATCGCCGCCTCATCCGTCCCCCTCAGATGCTTAAATCCCAATTTTATATATCCGCTATTCGTGAATTTACAAGCGTTTGTCAAGAAATTGGTTATAACTTGCGAAAGTCTCTTTTTATCCGTATAGATAAACAAATCCCCCTCCGCCTCTTTCGAGAATCGTAGGTGGGTGGGGACCAATAACTGATGGGCGAGGTAAAGATCGTCGACCAACTCCTTGACGGAGCAGCTCTCTTTCTCGAATTTCATTTGTCCCGATTGAAGTCTCGAAACCTCCAGAATATCATTGATGAGCACCAACAACAGATCGCAGCTCTGATTGATCGTCTTGGCAAACAGCTGCTTGTCGGCCTCGTCTAAGTCCTTCTCCGAGGCCAGCAGGTTCGAGAAGCCTACGATAGAGTTCAGCGGCGTACGTATCTCATGGCTCATGTTCGCCAAGAACTTTTGCTCATACCCCTCATGAGGATAAGCTCTTTTTCCCGTTTCTTCATGTCATTGATGTTGATAAGTATACCACTCACGTCTTTACCTCCCTCCGCATTATCTACCGCAGGCATGGCGCTAAAGCGGAATTCCCACCATTCATAATCAGATCCGGTAAAGCGGGCACGGCATTGGAATACCTCCTTGTCCGCTTTCCATAAGGATTGCCTCTGCAGCTTGAAAGCGATGAGATCATCGGGATGTATCAATTTCCACATCTCCTCCAACTCGATTCGCGACGGCTGGTCACCGACAGGATACTTGAAAAAGAACTCCTCATCCTTGAATTCCCAGATGTATATGCCTCCACACTGTATGGCCAAATCCAAGAAGAAATTCTTTTGAGACAAACGGGAGAAGATCATCTTGACTTGCCTCTTCTCCCGCCGGTACAGGTATAAGACAACGATTAGCAGCAGGATAGAGGAGATCTCAAAAATAGGCCTCAGCCTGTAATACTCAAATAAGGGGGAGCGCTCGGGCAGTAAATAGATCGCTGCGAACAAAGCCGCCAAAACCAAGAATATGTAAAGTAGGTGCTTCATCATTCTTCAAATTTATAAGTCCTCGCGGGACTACGGTGATAGACGGCTTTATTTCTTCCTCCCGTGTTAACATTATTATTTATTATTAAGACTATCGTTGATTTTCATTGACTGTTTAATAAATATTCATACCTTTGGTCTCATAATTTACCGTAGTCCCGCGAGAACAGCGCCTACCTCTCCCGCAATCATCCATCCATCCCGGCTTATATCTCGTCCGGAGATTCCCGGTCGGAGCCGAAAAAGGCCCGGCCCGGATGCCAGTCGACCGTATGGATAAGTTTCAATGCCATGATGGTAATCTTGTTTTATGGAGGCCAAAGGTAGGGAAAAATCTCAGGAAAGACCTTTAGAAAGGAGGAGAGGATGCGGGAAGGAAGCAAGTTGTCATTTCCGGGTGCCGGAAACGGACGTTTCCACGTATCGGAAACGAGAGCTTCCGGGTATCGGAAACGAGAGCTTCCGGGTGTCGGAAACGAGAACTTCCGACACCCGGAATAAAAGTTAAACCTCATCGGGGCTTTCGCTATCTCCATCACCTCCGCCCACGGTTAATGGATAAGGGAAGCGATTCCGGCGTACTTCCTTCGAAAAAGACTTTACTGTTGCCACTCGAGCGAGTAGCCACCTCCAAGTAATACGTGCCATCCTCCAAGGCGGGGATGATAAGCGAGAAGGCCGACGGATCGTTGCGCAACACGGAGGTCATCGGCACGGCTACCGACGTTTGGGAGCCGTCCTTCACGAAGAAGAAGCCCACGGCATCTCCCGTCTCGCCGGCGATCTTGATACGTTGCCCGCTGCCGGTCAATCCTCCGCCCGGGGTCAGTTTCGTATTCACGGCACCGGACGCTACGTCCGTCACGCTGATGATCGTAGGCAGCCCCTCCTCCACGTGGCTGACGATCACGCTGATGTCCGTCAGCTTCGAACGAATCTCCGCCGTGGGCGTGGAACGGAGCACGACCTTGTTGCGCCGGGTCGAACTGCGCCTTCGGGCCGATGAACGAGCCCTCCACGCCCAAGCTGTTCGTCGTGAAACCGAACTCCACGGTACTGCCCGAGTACAGCTCCTCCTCGGCCACACCCTTGATCTCACTGTAAATACCTTCAATCTCCGAGGCCGAATATTTCGTACCGAGCCGAGCGGCGGCCAGCTTGCATAAGTCGCCGATCGAACGACTTTGTACGTAAGTGACGTTGAACGTGAAATCGTCCGTGCGCGCCGTCAACTTGTTCTCCACCAGCTTACCGGTGATACTTCTTTTCTTAGGTTCTGCCATACTATCATTCAGATTATGGGCCTCTCTTGGATAGAGACCCTAGTTATTAAACACCCAAATGTAACAATAAACTTTCACTCCGACAAGCGGGAATCGGATTACTATTCACGCTTTCCCAAAAACTATTTGTAAGCAAAACCTAGCCAACTCATAATAATTTGTTACTTTTGCGGTGGTTTTAAATAGGAACAACATAATTAATAAACATACCTATGGCAAAGATTACAAAAGAGGAGGCCCTTCGGTACCATGCCGAGGGCAAACCGGGTAAGATCGAGGTTATCCCGACAAAGCCTCATAGCACGCAAACGGATTTATCCCTGGCTTATTCGCCGGGCGTAGCCGAGCCGTGTCTGGAGATCGAGAAGAATCCGCTGGACGCGTACGAATATACGGCGAAAGGTAATTTGGTAGCCGTAATCTCCAACGGTACCGCCGTACTCGGGCTGGGCGATATAGGCCCCTTGGCCGGTAAGCCGGTGATGGAAGGCAAGGGATTGCTATTCAAGATATTCGCAGGCATCGACGTATTCGATATCGAGGTAAACGAGAAAGATCCGGAGAAGTTTATCCAGACCGTGAAGGCGATCTCGCCCACGTTCGGAGGAATCAACTTGGAGGATATCAAGGCACCGGAGTGTTTCGAGATCGAGACTCGCTTGAAGAACGAGCTGGATATCCCCGTCATGCACGATGACCAGCATGGTACGGCTATCATCTCCGGCGCCGGGCTGATCAACGCCTTGGAGATCGCCGGCAAGAAGATCGAGGACGTGAAGATCGTGGTGAACGGCGCCGGAGCCGCCTCCATCTCATGTACGAGACTGTACGTGATGCTGGGAGCGCGCAAGGAGAATATCGTCATGTGCGACAGCAAGGGCGTTATCTCTACCAGCCGCCCGGACTTGAACGCCGCCAAGCGGGAGTTCGCTACCGACCGCCCGATCAAGACCTTGCAGGAGGCCGTGGTGGGAGCCGACGTATTCTTGGGCCTCTCCGTGGCGAACGTATTGACCAAGGAGATGGTACGTAGCATGAACGCCGACCCGATCGTATTCGCCTTGGCGAACCCGAACCCGGAGATCTCCTACGCCGACGCGATGGCCTCGCGGGATGATATCATCTTCGCTACCGGACGTTCCGACTATCCGAACCAGATCAACAACGTGCTGGGATTCCCTTATATCTTCCGCGGCGCCTTGGATACGCACGCCAAGGCAATCAACGAGGAGATGAAGCGGGCCGCCGTCTACGCCATCGCCGACCTTGCCAAAGAGCCGGTTCCCGACGTGGTGAACGCCGCCTATAAGCTGAAACGAACCACTTTCGGACGCGACTATATCCTTCCGAAAGCGCTCGATCCCCGTTTGCTGACCCGTGTATCTTGCGCCGTGGCGAAAGCCGCTATCGACTCGGGCGTGTCTCGCAAGACGATTACCGACTGGGAGGGCTACGCCAACCACTTACGTGAGATGATGGGGTACGATAATAAACTCTTGCGCTCGTTCACCGATATGGCGAAAGCGAACCCGAAACGGGTGGTATTCGCCGAGGCGAACCACGTGAATATGCTGAAAGCCGCCGCCGAGGCGAAAGCGGAAGGTATCTGTTTCCCGATCTTGCTGGGTAACGAGGAGCGTCTGGCCAAGATCGCCGCCGAGGAGAATATCAGTCTGGACGGTATCGAGATCGTCAACCTCCGCCACGACCGTGAGACGGAACGCCGCCACCGCTACGCCCGTATCCTTACCGACAAGAAGGCGCGCGAGGGCGTGACCTACTCGGAGGCTTGCGAGAAGATGGTAGACCGTAACGCCTTTGGTATGATGATGGTGGCTACCGGCGACGCCGACGCTTTCGTGACGGGTGTATACAGCCGCTACTCGGAGGTTACCAAGATGGCGGAGCAGATCATCGGTATCCGTCCGAGCTACAAGCATTTCGGCGCCTTGAACATCCTGACGTGCAAGAAGGGTACGTTCTTTATGGCCGATACGTTGATCAACCGTCATCCGTCGGCCGAGGTATTGATCGATATCGCCCGCCTGACGCACGACGCCGTGAAGTTCTTCGCTCACGAGCCGGTGATGGCGATGTTGTCTTACTCGAACTTCGGTTCCGACAAGCAGGGCAGTCCGCTGAAAGTACACGAGGCGATCGACTTCTTGCATAAGACATACCCAGACATGGTGGTAGACGGAGAGATGCAAGTAAACTTCGCCCTCGACAAGAAGCTGCGCGACGATATGTACCCGTTCAACAAGCTGAAAGGACAAGACGTGAATACCTTGATCTTCCCGAACCTAAGCTCCGCCAACAGCGCATATAAGCTATTGATACGCTGGGTATCACCGAGACGATCGGCCCGATCCAGATGGGATTGAACAAACCGATCCACTTCACCGACGTAGAAAGCTCTACCCGTGATATCGTGAACCTGACTACCGTAGCTGTCGTAGACGCTATCGTTCAGGAGCAGATCGAGAAAGAAGGTTGATAGGGCTTATCCCCTATCAATACTATCCCCAGTTGTAGAGACAGGGCGTGCCCCGTCTCTACAACTGGATATATCAATTCTGATAGCTTTCGATATTCGCTATTACCTTTTGCGACAATCGCTCCATACATTGCTCCGAGTGGCCGGAGACTTTCGGGGTATATATGACATTATCGAATTGCGTCAAGGTATCCGCATAATTCCCAATACCTACCTCATCGCATAAGAAGAAATTCCGCTTATGGGCGCTAAGCCAACGTTGTAAATCCGGGACACGGAAAGTAGGCCCTACCGACGTATTGATCAATATCTTCAGATTACCGAACAAACGAAACTCACCCGCCCCCAGAAGAATCGTATTACGAGGTAAGCAAGTACATAAAATATCCACCTCCGGCAGCAACTCCCGCAAAGGCAGGTAAGCGATACCGGCGGCCTCGGCATCCAGCTTACGGGTACGGCTGAAATAATGAACCTCCGCCCCCAAGAAACGAAGAGCGTCAGCGATCATTCTCCCGGTGCGACCCAATCCCACGATGCCTACTTTTTGCCCGCCCAGCTCATACGCCTTATGTCTCCACTGTTTCCCGCCGAAACCATGCAACAAACGGACCAGCTCGCTAATGACATACTCCACGACTCCCTCATCGCCATAGTCGCGGATACCCAAGACCGTTATCCCCCGCTCACGTGCGGCGGCTATATCCACATTCGCGCTAGACTCGCTATAGAGGGTACAGCACATCCCGATGTATTTGATATTCGGGCAAGCCTCGATCACGTTCCTCCGGATCTGTGTATTATAAGAGACGAGCACACAATCTGCGTCCCCGATCCGGTTCACAATCTCCTCATCCGTTTCCGGAATGCCAGTATAAAAAACAACCTCTTTTCCAAGCTCCTTCAAACGCTCCACTCCCCATGTATTCAACCCGGTAGAATCTACCACTACAATTTTCTCAAACATATCTTACTTTATTAATTACCATCTTCAATTAATTATCCCTCTCACAAAGCTATAAATAAAATAGCCGCAAAGGGTAACCTTCAGCACGACACTCAATAAAAAACCAGCGAACGCCCCGAAACCAGCCTTCAACGCATCCCCGGACGCCTTGCCTCCCAAAAGTTCCCCCACGAAAGCCCCCACGAAAGGACCCAGTAAGATCCCCCAAGGCGGAAACACGAACATACCGGCCACGGTTCCCACGGCACATCCCCAATTTCCCCACTTGGACCCTCCGCTATACTTAGTCCCCAGCATGGGCGTAACATAGTCCATCGCCTGTGCCAACACGACCAGCAATCCCCACACGACCAACTCCGTAACCGTAAATTCCGCATAGCCCGTAAAATGCAACAGCCACAAAGCCAAATACGCCACCGGCGGCCCCGGCAAGATCGGCAAAAAACACCCCGCCAATCCCACCAACAAACAGATAACGCCTAGTATAACCAATAAGATATCCATACATTTCAGTTTTTAGGATATATAAATAGACAAAGATACAAACATTTCCCACCCTTAACTGTTTTGCTAAAAGCTAAATCTAAACATATATATTTATGCACAAACATTTACGCCTGACATGTTATGCTTTGTTGTGCTTGCTGGTACCGATCGGGGTAATGGCGCAGACAGAGCATACGTATTTAGACCGTGCCCTACCCGGGTCATGGTCTGAGGAAGGAAGTGATTTCCAGCAGACACTTCCCGTAGAAGATAATTGGTGGAGGAATTTTAAGGACCCGTTGCTGGACTCGCTGATAGAAGTAGCCGTGAAACAAAACTATATTCCGTGCAAATGGCGATGGACAGGATCGCCATGGCAAAAGCCAACCTGCGGTCGGCACAAGGAAGCTACTCGCCCACCCTAGGGCTTTCCGCCGGATGGACACGGCAACAAAGTAGCGGCAATATCAATCAGGTACCCAAGGCGATCACCCAATATTCCAGCGCTACCGTAGATATGAACTGGGAGGTGGACGTATTCGGGAGTATCCGGAACCGGGTGAAAGCGGAGAAAGAGAATTTCGCCGCCTCGAAAGAGGAATACAACGCCGCCATGGTCTCCCTTTGCGCTCAAGTAGCCTCCTCCTACATCAATATGAGGGAACTGCAACAAGAGGTAAAGGTAGCGCAACAGAACTGCCGCTCCCAACAGACGGTCGTACAGATCACCCAGAAACGGTATGAGACCGGGCTAGTCTCTAAACTGGACGTAGCGCAGGCGCAATCCGTATACTACAGCACGAAAGCCTCCCTACCGATGCTGGAGGCCGGTATCATCCAATACGCAAACTCCTTGGCGATCCTGTTAGGCCTGTACCCTTCCGATCTGCAAAAGATCATGGAGACAGACGCTTCCTTGCCGGAATATATCGAGCCGGTCGGTGTAGGGCTACCGGCAAACCTGTTGCTACGCCGTCCGGATGTACGTGCGGCAGAACGGCAGGTCAATGCGCTTGCCGCCTCGCTCGGGGCCTCTAAGTCCGATTGGTGGCCGAAAGTATTCGTGAAAGGCTCGGTCGGTTTCGCCTCCCACGACTTCGACAAGCTGGCGAATCATAATAGCTTGACCTATGAGATCGCCCCTACCCTTACGTGGAACTTCTTCCAAGGCACCCAGAAGATACAGGCTACCCGGTTGGCGAAAGCCCAGTTGGACGAGTCGATCCGGCAATTCAACCAGACCGTGCTTACCTCCGTACAGGAAGTGGATAACGCCATGAGCTCGTACAAGAACTCGATCAAGCAGATCGTAGCCCTCCGGGAAGTGGTAAACCAAGGAAAACAGACCTTGGATCTTTCCCTTGACCTCTATAAGCAGGGCCTTACGCCTTTCCAAAACGTACTGGACGCGCAACGCTCCCTCCTCACCTACCAGAACCAATTGACACAGGCTCAAGGTAGCTCACTACTGAACTTGATACAGCTTTATCAGTCATTGGGCGGAGGATGGAATCCTATGTAGGCCGTTCGATCCGATCGAACAAAAGCCCACTCAAACAATTAATATAAATAATCATTAAAGACAAAAGATATGAAGACATTTGTTTACATAGGGATTATCGGAGCCTCCGCCTTATTACTGGCGTCTTGCAAGGGGAAAAGCAAGCCGATGGAAACGCCCGTGCCCTCCATAAGCGTATCCACGCCGATCGTGAGGGACATTACCTTGACGAAAGAATACCCCGGATACCTTAGTTCACAACTGAGTAGACTTGGTAGCCCGTGTCAACGGATACTTGCGTACCTCTTACCTCAAGGCCGGAAGCCGGGTGAAGAAGGGCGATCTTATCTTCGTGATCGAACCGGACACCTATCAAGATAACGTCACCCAAGCCGAGGCTTCCGTAAAGACCTCCAAAGCCCAGCTGGAATATGCACGCAGTAACTACGAGCGCATGAAGGAAGCGGCTAAGAGCGGCGCCGTAAGCCAGATACAAGTGATCCAAGCGGAGGCTACCGTATCGGAGTCTGAGGCTGCCGTGAAGAACGCCGAGGCGGAGTTGAATACCGCACGGACCAACTTGAGCTATTGCTATATCCGTGCGCCTTTCGACGGTGCGGTTACCCGGGCCAGCTACGATATAGGTAATTACATCAACGGAGCCGTCCAGCCGGTTACCTTGGCCACCTTATACAAGGACGACTTGATGTTCGCCAATTTCAATATCGAGGATAACCAGTTCATGAAGATGATGCTGGAAGCCGCCCGCAACGATAGCACCGTGAAGCTTCCGACCGAGATCCTCGTCAGCATAGGCAAGGATGGCGGCAATGCGTATACGGGCCGGCTGGATTATCTATCCCCAATATCGACCTATCGACCGGTACCCTGAACGTACGTGCCAATCTGGATAACCCGAAGCATGTATTGAAGAGCGGCTTATACGTCACCATCACCCTGCCGTATGCCGAGCAGCCGAATGCGGTCTTGGTTCGCGATGCCTCGATCGGTACCGACCAATTAGGGAAGTACCTTTATATCGTGAACGACTCCAATGTCGTACGATACCGTCCTATCGAGGTGGGCCAATTGGTAGACGATACGCTTCGCCAAGTGACCGCCGGTATCGGCCCCAAAGATTCCTATGTCACTTCCGCCCTGCTTAAGGTACGGGATGGCATGACTATCAAACCTATAAAATAAGCAAGCTATGGTAAAGTTCTTTATTAACAGACCGATATTCGCCACGGTACTTGCTCTGATCATCGTCGTGGCGGGTTTGGTCACCCTCAATATATTACCGATCGCCCAGTATCCGGAGATCACGCCGCCTACCGTACAGGTATCCGCCGTTTATCCCGGGGCGGACGCACAGACCGTAGCGCAGACCGTAGGTTTACCGATCGAGCAACAGGTAAACGGCGTGGACGGTATGCTTTACATGAGTTCAAACTCCTCCAGTTCGGGGGCTTACTCCCTAACGATCACCTTCGCCGTGGGAACGGATATCGACATGGCGACCGTCATGGTGCAAAACCGGGTGAGTATCGCCCAGAGCAGCTTACCGGAACCCGTGATCGTACAAGGTATCACCACCCGCAAGCAATCCTCCAATATCGTGATGATGCTTACCCTAAGTTCCAAGGATTCCATTTACGACGGGTTGTATTTAAGTAATTACGCCACCTTAAATATGATAGACCAGCTAACCCGCCTGCCGGGTGTAGGCTCGGTACAGGTGATGGGAGCCGGAAACTATAGCATGCGTATCTGGCTAGACCCGGAGGCGATGCGTATCCGTAACTTGACGCCGGACATGGTCTATCAAGCCATATCCACGCAAAACGCCCAAGTATCCGCCGGTTACGTAGGCCAACCGATTCTACGGGCGGATAACCCCTATCAATATACCTTGACCGTGAAAGGACGGTTGACGACACCGGATGAGTTCGGCAATATTGTCCTTAAGACCGGGCAAGGTGGCAGATCCTGCGATTGAAGGATATCGCCCGCATAGAGTTGGGCAGCTCCTCTTACAACGTGGTCTCTAAATTAAGCGGACAGCCGACTGCTGCGATAGCGATCTACCAGTTGCCGGGCTCCAACCTTGGATGTATCGAAGGTGTAAAGGCCAAGATGAAAGAATTAGGCTGTTCCTTACCCGAAGGCGTGGAATACAAAGTGACCTTGATACGACAGAGGTGATCGACGCCTCCATCCATGAGGTGCATATCACATTCTTGAGACAACCTTGCTGGTGGTCTTGGTCATCTTCTTA
>SCPO01001317.1_pt1 | contig 19637 bp, 15 predicted proteins | sample 6106821 | NCBI WGS metagenome assembly SCPO01 (sample SAMN10720448, study PRJNA508395) | human gut metagenome | isolation source: Participant 2 stool, 0 month | host: Homo sapiens | collected 2017 | reverse complement strand
CCTTCACGCTCAAAGATATCCAGCTGTCTGTGCAGAGGCAGGTGGTCGTATTTGGCGGTAGCAATGTGGGCCAGTACACTTTCCGAGGCATTGCTGTGGGATGTGCATTACGGGCATGGGAGCGGTTATGATACGACCGTCGGCGAGCCGGTATTTAGGACGGATGATGCGTTTCACATAGAATCGGGCGGGCTGACAGCATACTGTTCGCTCACTTCCTCTCCCAGCTTCGTCTGCCCTCCAACGAAAGGCCTTCCGGCATGGAATGATAATCTCCTCACGGGAAGGGACGGGTCGATGGGCTTACGGGCGTGGGGAGTGATCTTTTCGAAGCTTTTACGGAAACGATTGTAGCCATTCTCCGATGTGACGGATTTCCAGCGGTTTTCTGTTCTTCCGCTACCGGGTCATTGACATCGGACGGAGACTCGAAACAGATGCTCAGCTGGCCGGCATCTTCGGGAAGATGGCGTTTTCACTGGATTTACCCCATAAACGGCGTGTCAAGTCAGCCAATTTCCATCTCAGATCGGCAATGACGGCTGTACAGGCCGAGATTTCTTCGACCTGGCGGGAATACCCGCAAAGAGGCTTCGTATTTTCTCTGAAGTTCCGCATGCTCCTTTCAAGGCATTCATGTTCCTTGCGCAACTCTTCGTACTCTTCCAAAGTAAGGGTAATAACCGGTTCTTTCACTGTACATCCACTTTTATTATGTGGCAAAGTTATCAAAATAAAACTGCACGGCTTATAGAATGGGAATTACTTTTCAACTGTTTTCCGATACTTTTTAACAGTAAGCAGCTCATTCAGGCGATTCCAGGAAATTTGAAGAAAATCCTTCTTCCGTTCCTCCTTTTTCAAGAGGAAAGAACCGCGATTCAGACGACGGCATTCCAGACGGTATTCGTCGTCGCACCGATAAAGGATATGCAACCTGCTACGGGAGCGGTCGGGAAAAATATGACAGCTCTGCTCTGACACGCAGGAACCTGTGTGTATGACCTCGCCACAAAGACCGTCAATACCTTTATGGAAATTACAACCTTGGGGATAAAGGTAATAAGACCAAAAAGGACTGCTGCGGAAAAGGCCAAGACCTAAAGGGAGAAGTAGGTCCTGAGGGGAATGGATACCAAGGCTGGAAGACGAAACTTTATAACGACGGCCGCCATCAAATATGAAAAGAACAGAATCAAAATGGTTAGACTCGGAAAGAGAGTACGTAGTTTATCACTTTCGCTAGAAAATTCTAATACTGAACACATAATGGATTAAGATTATAATGAAGCCACAAAGGTAGGAAGGAAAAGAGGGGAAAAACGCACGAGGCCGAATGCTTACGTTTCACCTTAGTGATGAAGTTTTATCACTAAGGTGATCAATTTTCATCACATGGGTGATACGGTTTCATCACTAAGGTGAAACGATAAATTGAAAAGGAAGAATACGTCATTCCGACTGCCGGTTATTCCAACCCTTCCAGCATTCTCTTTAAAACAACTGTAGCAGAAATTTCCCGGTTGGCCGCTTCAGGAATAACCAACGAAGTAGGCGCGTCAATCACCTCATCGGTCACAATCATGTTTCTTCTCACCGGCAGACAATGCATAAAGAAAGCATCGTTTGTCACTGCCATGTGCGCTGCATCTACCGTCCAGTTCATATCCTTGCTCAGGATCTTTCCATAGTCGGCAGGACGGGTGACACCGGGACATGCCCAGTTCTTGGCATAGATAAAGTCAGCCCTTCAAAGGCTTTCATCTGGTTGTATTCCACCTTCGCTCCACGGACAAACTTCGGGTCCAGCTCATAGCCTTCGGGATGAGTGATGACAAAATCCACATCGGCCTCGTTCATCCAGTCGGCAAACGAGTTGGGAACGGCCTGAGGCAATGCACGCGGATGCGGCGCCCAAGTCAAGACCACCTTGGGACGGTCTTTCTTCTTATACTCCTCGATAGTAATCAGGTCGGCGAAAGCCTGCAACGGATGACCGGTAGCGGCTTCCATGGAGAATACAGGCTTGCCGGAATACTTGATGAACTGATTCAGAATCTTTTCGGTATAATCATCCTCGCGGTTCTCAAAATGAGCGAACGAACGCACACCGATGATATCACAATAAGAAGCCATCACCGGAATAGCCTCCAGTAAATGTTCACTCTTGTCGCCATCCATAATGACACCGCGCTCAGTTTCCAGCTTCCATGCACCTTGGTTCACATCAAGCACAATCACATCCATGCCCAAGTTACGGGCTGCCTTCTGGGTGCTCAAACGGGTACGCAGACTGTTGTTGAAGAAAATCAGCAGGCAAGTCTTATGCTTTCCCAGGGTTTCATATTTGTAGCGGTCTTTCTTGATTTCGAAAGCTTCGGCAAGGGCACTCTTCAAGTCGCCCAAATCGTGTACGTTTGTAAAGTATCTCATAATTTTTTCATTTATAGTATTATTGTCTTATTTGTCCATCCCCCTGAATAATCCACTTGTATGTGTTCAGTTCCTCCAGTCCCATCGGACCACGGGCGTGAAGCTTCTGCGTGCTGATACCTATTTCCGCTCCCAGTCCGAACTCACCTCCATCGGTGAACGAAGTAGGCACATTCACATAGACACAAGCCGCATCCACCATCTTCATAAAATAATCGGCCGCCCGGTCATTCTCCGTCACAATACATTCACTATGTCCCGAACCATAAATAGAAATGTGGGCCACAGCCGCCTGTATGGTCATAGTCGCCGTCACTGCCATTTTGTAGTCCAGAAACTCTGTTCCGAAAGTATCCGTAGAAGCATGTTTCAGCAAGTGGGAAGGGTAAGAAGTCTTCAGATAATTGTAACACAAGTCATCGGCATAGATTTCCACGTTGTCCTGCTGCAAGCCGCTACAAAGAGTGGAAAGATCGGTCAGCCGGTTCACATCTACAATCAGACAGTCCAAGGCATTGCACACGCTGACACGGCGTGTCTTGGCGTTGCGGATAATGGCGGCTCCTTTCGCCACATCACCCTCCTTGTCAAAATAAACGTGACACACACCGGCTCCTGTCTCGATAACGGGAATCGTGGCGTTCTGCCGCACATAGTCTATCAGCCCCTTGCCGCCGCGGGGAATAATCAGATCCACATAGCCGCGGGCATGGAGCAGCGCGTCGGCCGAATCATGTCCTGCCGGCAACAATGCCACCAGATAAGGAGACAAGTGGGCTACATCCAGCAAGGTATTCCGGATAATCTCCACCAGGATACGGTTGGAGAAATCGGCATCGCTCCCCCCCTTTAATATACAGGCGTTGCCGGATTTGAAACAAAGTGCAAACACATCCAAAGTCACATTAGGACGAGCTTCATAAATAATGCCTATCACCCCGAAAGGCACACTTACCTTGGTCAGCTTCATGCCATTGGGACGCACGGCCTGGCTCAGTATCCTTCCCGATGGAGAAGGCAGCGTGGCTACCTGTCGTATGCCTTGGGCTATGGCGTGAATACGTTCCGCCGTCAGTTTGAGACGGTCATATTTGGGATTCGACGGATCCATCGCTGCCAGATCCTTGGCGTTCTCTTCCAGAATCCGGTCCGTAGCAGCCTCCACCCTGTCGGCCAATGCATACAAGGTGTCATTGATGATCTCCTCCTTGCAGAAAGCAAGAGATCCTTTTGCCTGCCGCACCTGTTTAAAAATATCTTTTATCTGTTCCATAGTCACTTCATTTTATCTAAATCATTACCACACCGCATCAGTCCAAATACAAATAATCATAGTGTACCATAGGTTTCTGTCCATGTTTCCCCTGCAATGCACGCGCTTCTGCCGAATCAAATCCGATGCGTCCCACTCCTATCTGCCTGCCCCGGTGGTCTATGATTTTCACTATATCATCTTTTTTATTTTTTTTCTATGCGGACCACTCCCACAGGAAGCAGGCTTACCGCCTTCTGTCCTTTCAACACTTTCACGGCCTGTTCGTTCAAATGCAACTCGCCTTTGGCAAAGCCTTCGCTATGGGCAATCCACTTTTTCACGCTGGATACTCCGCCTTCTGCCGGAATAAAGCGCGTACAAACCGTCTCTGCCGGATGTTGCAGCAAATCGACCAGAATATGGTCTTTCTTGCCGTTGGCTATAATGACGGTAATGCCCTCATCGGCCACTTTACGGGCAATGGTAGTCTTGGTCAGCATACCGCCCCGGCCGAATCCCGATTTCTCCGTCTGTATATAGTCCGAAAGATCCTTTCCTGCTCCACCTCCCGTATCACCTGCGTACCGGGGGTAGAAGGAGAACCATTGTATATGCCGTCAATATTGCTCAGTATGATTAACGCCTGCATATCCATCATGGAAGCGATCATTCCCGAAAGCTCGTCATTGTCTGTAAACATCAGTTCGGTGACCGAAATGGTATCATTCTCATTTACGATAGGTATGACACCGTTCTCCAGCATCACCATCATACAGTTGCGCTGGTTCAGGTAATGACGGCGCGTGCCGAAACTTTCTTTCGTAGTCAGCACCTGCCCGACGGGAATACCGTGTTCGCGAAACAGCTCATAGTACCGGTTGATCAGTTTTGCCTGGCCCACCGCCGAGAAAAGCTGCCTTTGCTCCACGCTATCCAATTTCTTGGAAGGCTTGATCTCGCTGCGTCCCGAAGCTACCGCCCCGGATGAAATCAGAATGACTTCCACCCCGGCTTTGCGCAATTCCGCCACCTGGTCTACCAATGCCGACATACGCGTCACATCCAGCGTACCGTCTTTACGCGCCAACACATTACTACCGATCTTTACTGCTATTCTTGTAAACTGAACTGCCATTTCTCTTGTTATTTTAGAAACACAAATATAGATATTAAAATCAATCTGTAAAGTCAAATAAGCCAAAATTAACCTTTATCGTATTTGTGTGCATGTATTTTAATTCTCATCTTTGCAAAATGAAAATATATAACGATAATATTCAATAGGTAAACGTATGGTTAAAGCTATTTTTTTCGATATTGACGGTACACTGGTTTCTTTTGAAACACATAAGATTCCTGCTTCGACCCAAGAAGCATTAAAGACACTTCGTGATAAAGGCATTAAAATATTTATTGCTACCGGACGCCCACAATGTTTAATAAACAACCTGGGTGACTTAGAGTTTGACGGGTATATCACCGTAAACGGAAGCTATTGTTTTACCGCCGGCCACCAGCCCATTTATAAAGGTTGCATCCCGCAAGAAGACATTGAACGGCTTATCACTTTTCAACAGAAATATCCGGTACCTTTCGTTTTTGCATACGGCAATGAAATGTTCGTCACTGAAGTGAATGACAGAGTACAGGCTGTTTCCGATCTGATTGAAATTCCTGTTCCCCCTGTCGCCTCCATAGAAGAAGCCCGTGGAAAAGACATCCTGCAAATAATGGGGTACTTTACGGCCGAAGAGGAAAAAGAAACAGATATATTCGGCAAAGTGCTGACCCATTGCGAGCCAATGCGCTGGTATCCATTGTTTGCCGACATCATTGCACGGGGCAACAGTAAAAGTACGGGAATAGACAAGGTACTGGAATATTTCGGCATCAACCTGAAAGACACCATGGCTTTCGGTGACGGCGGCAATGATATCCCCATGCTGAAACACGTAGCCACAGGGATAGCTATGGGAAACGCCGAACCTCATGTAAAAGCTGTGGCCGACTATGTGACCACCTCCGTAGATGAAGACGGAATAGCCAATGCGTTGAAACATTTCGGATTAATCTAAAGAAGGTTCGATAAAAGGAAAATGAATGCAGAGAGTATCCTCATGAGAGATCCCAAACTAAGGTTTTTCATGTCGTTTATTAATTTAAGAGATGCAAAGATATTCATTTACTTCTTATTAATTCGTTTCTTGTTTTGATTTCTTGACCCATTTTTCCAGAAAACTCTTTATCTTTACGCAAAATATTTATTAATTGCGAATCTATGAAGAAAACCAATTCTATCCTTTGCGCATTTGTATTGGCAGGCTCGCTCTTCGGCTGTTCCACAACACAGCAGAAGACAGGCGAAACTGACTACACGCAGTATGTTAACACGTTCATCGGAGCAGCAGACAACGGACATACCTTTCCCGGTGCCTGCCGTCCTTTCGGCATGATCCAGACAAGCCCCGTAACCGGAGCTGTCGGCTGGAGATATTGTTCGGAATATGTGTACACCGACTCCCTGATATGGGGATTTACCCAGACACACCTTAATGGAACAGGGTGTATGGACCTGGGAGACATCCTGGTGATGCCGGTTACCGGAACACGCGCCCGTGCCTGGGACGCTTATCGCAGCCACTTCCCAAAGACAAGGAAGCAGCGACTCCCGGATACTACACCGTAGAGCTGGCCGACCCCGGCGTGAAGGCCGAACTGACCGCCTCTCCCCATGCCGCCCTGCACCGTTATACCTATCATAACGCCGACTCGGCATCTGTATTGATTGACCTTCAGCACGGACCTGCGTGGAACGAAAACCAATACCATTCGCAAGTACAAAGTTGCGAAACCAATTGGGAAGATGCACAAACCTTGACCGGACATGTACGCAACAGCGTATGGGTGAACCAGGATTACTTTTTTGTTATGAAGTTCAATCGTCCCGTCATAGATACCCTGTATCTGCCCATGGCCGAAACTGAAAAAGGGAAACGCATCATCGCTACTTTGACATGAAGCCGGGAGAGGAACTGCTGATGAAAGTAGCCATGTCCACCACCGGCGTGGATGGAGCCAAGAAGAATATGGAAGCGGAAATAGCCGACTGGAATTTTGAAGGAGTGAAGCAAGCAGCCCACAACGAATGGAACAATTATCTGAGCCGCATTGAAGTAACGGGTACGGATGACGAGAAGACCAACTTCTATACCAGCTTCTACCATGCCCTGATACAGCCCAACCAAATCTCGGACGTAGACGGATGGTACCGTAATGCAGCCGATTCCATCGTTAAAGCCGGTAACGGAGCTTTTTATTCCACTTTCTCTTTATGGGACACTTATCGCGCCGCCCACCCGTTTTACACCTTAATGGTTCCTGAAAAAGTAGACGGATTCGTCAATTCATTGGTAGAACAGGCTGAAGTACAGGGCTTCCTGCCTATCTGGGGACTTTGGGGAAAAGAGACATATACCATGATTGGCAACCACGGTGTTTCAGTTATCGCCGAAGCGTACCGCAAAGGGTTCCGGGGTTTTGACGCCGAACGTGCCTTCAATGCTATCAAAAATACCCAGACCGTATCTCATAAACTGAAATCCGATTGGGAAACTTATATGAAATACGGTTATTTCCCTACAGACTTGATTAAGACAGAATCAGTATCCTCCACACTGGAATCGGTATATGACGATTATGCCGCAGCCGATATGGCCCAACGTATGGGTAAAGAGGAAGATGCCGCTTATTTTGCCAAACGTGCCGATTTTTATAAGAACCTGTTTGATAAAGAAACGCAGTTCATGCGTCCCCGTAATGCTGACGGAAGTTGGAAATCTCCCTTCAACCCTAGTCAGGTTGCCCACATGGAAAGTACCGGTGGAGACTATACCGAAGGTAATGCATGGCAGTACACCTGGCATGTGCAACATGATGTGCCGGGGCTTATTGAGTTATTCGGCGGAGAACAGGCATTCTTAAACAAATTGATTCTTTGTTCACCTTGAAACTGGAAACCACCCAGGCAGATGTTACCGGCTTGATCGGTCAATATGCACACGGCAACGAACCCAGCCATCACATTACTTATTTATATACGTTGGCAGGCCGCCCCGAACGTACCCAGGAACTGATCCGTGAAATCTTTGATACGCAATATCGTCCCGAACCCGACGGACTCTGTGGCAATGACGACTGCGGACAGATGTCAGCATGGTATATGTTCTCGGCTATGGGGTTCTATCCGGTAGATCCGGTAAGTGGCAATTATGTCTTCGGCGCTCCGCAGCTGCCTGAAATCGTTTTGAATCTGGCCGACGGAAAGACTTTCACGATCATTGCCGAAGGATTGTCAAAGGAACACAAGTACATTGACAGCATCACACTGAACGGTGAACCCTATACAAAGAATTATATCTCGCATGAAGATATTTTGAAGGGTGGGACTTTGGTGTATAAGATGAAATAAGGAATCTACCTCATTACAGGAAGAGGGTATAACAGCCGGCTCCGGCTATATACACTCTTCCTGCTTTCTGTTCCTGATGCTTTCAAAGGATCATAATGCTCCAGGTATTTATGCCCTTATCCATGAAACATGATCATTATCAGCATAACTTCTGTTTTAGATATCTTGTAATTGCCATATTAAATTGTTGCCATGAACCATGTCAAGTCAGAACATGATATAATGGGCAAAACAAAAATACAACTCTTATATTTGCTCAATCCAAACTTTATTGCGTTATTTGCGTTACATGTTTTATGTAACATAAAAACTGCAATGAAGAGTATTTCTACTAATCCATTTTTAATAACCGGTTACCAAGGGCCCGACTATTTCTGTGACCGCGAAAAAGAAACAGCTTCTTTAATGTCAGCATTAAAGAATGGCAGAAATATTACATTAATCAGTCCGCGCCGTATGGGAAAGACAGGACTAATAAAGAATGTATTTTACTATATTCAAAAAGAAAATAAATCTGCCGCCTGTTTTTATCTGGATATATTTTCAACCCAGAATCTTCAGGAGTTTGTATCTCTACTGGGACGAAGTGTGTTGGGGAAATTAGATACCTTATCACAGAGTACCTTAAAATCGCTATTCTCATTCTTTAAAAGTTGCCGTCCGGTCATCAGCGCCGATGAAATTACAGGAATGCCATCTGTAACACTCGACTTTATTCCGGAACGTTCAGAAGAAACCTTGAAAGAGATTTTCACCTACCTAAACCAATCGGGAGTAGAATGTTATATAGCCATTGACGAATTCCAGCAAATAATGGAATATCCGGAGAAAGGAGTGGAAGGCCTGTTGAGATCGTATATCCAGTTCACCCCGAATGTGCATTTTATCTTTTCGGGCAGCAAAAGCATTTGATGGAGTCTATCTTCTTTTCCATCAAAAGACCTTTTACCAATCTACGCAGAAACTTTTCCTGGCCCCTATTCCTTATACTCCTTACCGGGAGTTTGCCAAGAAACTGTTTGATGAAAGGAAAAAAACTTTGCAGGAAAATATCTTCCATGAAATTTATCAATCGGTAAAAGGACATACGTGGTATATGCAATATCTTTTAAACAGATTGTATTCATTGCCACAGCAGACTCCGACCATAGAGCTGTTGCATACACTCATCCAGGAAATCATACAGGAGGAAGAATATACTTATCAAACCTATTTCCAGTTTTTAACTTCCAATCAGATTCAGTTGCTGAAAGCTATAGCCAAAGAGGAAATTGTAAATGAGATTAACAGTGCCACATTCATAAAGAAATATGATTTAAAAGGAGCCAGCAGCATAAATGTAGCATTAAAGTCTTTAATTAATAAGGAGTTTGTCTTAAAAGAGCAGCAAGGATATATAGTATACGATCGTTTTTTGGCAATTTGGCTCAAAGGACTAGTATGAATAATTAAAATCTCCATCACTATGAATACAAAAGGAATTCTTATTGCAATTCTAGCATTGGGAAGCATAACGTTGATAAATGCCCAACAACCTGCCGGCTATTTCTTCAAGGAATTTACTCCAGGAAAAGTTTTATTGAAAAACAAACAGTTTGCCAAAGGGAAATTTAACTATGACTGTATAAACAAGGAAATGCATTTTTTGAATGAATCGACAGACATGGTTATAGAGAATTTGGAAGATATTGATACAGTAGTCATTGATATACACCGCTTTATTCCGTTTGAGGGACATTTTATGGAAGTGATGACTGATCAGCATACCACTCTTTTTATAGACTGGAAAGTAAAGCCAAAAGATATCGGGAAGAAAGGAGCTATGGGAACAGTTACTCATGGCAGTGTTCAAGCAATTGATGTCAATACACGCTTCCAACGTGTTAACGGTGAACAGAATTTAGACCTTTCGGTCTATAAAATGGTAACGGAAAATGTTTATTACACTCAGATTAAAGGCAAGTTGAGAAGCTTTCGAAATATCCATTCACTTCTGAAATTGTATTCAAAAGATAAGCAACAACTTATCAAAGAGTTCATTGAAACAGAAAAGATTAAGATAGAAAACCCCAAAGATATACTAAAAGTCTTGAACGGTTTCATAAAAGAAGGTGTCCGAAAAGTGAAGTGCCCTCTAAAAGTTTTATGTCTAACTTTTGGAAGGCTGTCCATTTCAGACACCTTCTTTTATTATATAACTAGGGATATTCAGTAAATGTCTCTAAAAAATAAGATGGCATATGAAGATGATAGGGCATGACCATTTCATATGCCATTCTTATTGTCATTTTTCCGTGCTTTCTCACATACTTCTATCCGACAGGACATGACGTTCCGGAAGAAGTCTGATGACCTCTTCTGATTCTGTGAGTAAAATCATATCATGCTGCTTTAGCTGTTTTGTTTCTGATTTTTTCTATTATCAGTATGGCATTTGCCGTATGTATTCCAAAGAAAATCCACAGTATTTCCGTCTTCCTGTTTCTGGCCTTTATCCTTGAGAGCGAGTAATGTTGCTTTTGAGTGCCGAAGCTTCCTTCAAGCCGTGTTGCCCTTTCTTTTGAGAGTTCGCTTCTAAGCACCTTCCTCAAAGGCTCATCTTTGGCCGCCCTTCCCTTGCGCACAAAGGATGTGGATATCCCATATTTTGTACAGAACTTTCTGTTGGCATTATTGGCATATATGGAATCGGCAGCCACACATCTTACCCTTACATTCATAAGCTTCTGCTGCATGCGGATACAGTCCTTCAAGCGTATACCCTCATTGAATGCCTTGAACGAGAGGTGTTCGATGAACGATATGCCGTCTATCTGTATATTATTGACCTTTGCACCGAACTCGACGGACTTGGTTTCCTTGCCTCTGACGATGGGACGTACATAATGACGGTCAATGCTGACGATGCGGTCACTGACTTTCCTCCCTTCAAACATTTCCTTTTCTTGTACAAGCACCTTTCTGATGATGGAAAGACGCTTATGATAATCCTGGGTATATCGGAGTAAAGCACCGTACTCGCTATGGATCCCATCCCTTTGACTGAGGAGCTTTTCAAGAAGCTTGATCATACGGCGCTTAAGCATTCTTGCCCTTGAAGCTCTTCTTTTCTTGCAGTAGGACAGATAGGATTCCGCCACATTCCTGTATTTGTTGCGCGGACGCCTTATGCCCAGCTCCCTGCAATGCCGGCATATATGCCTGTAGAGCCATTCGAGGCTTTCCCAAAGGAGTTTCATGTCCGTAGGAAAACGCATGTGGCTTTCATAGCATGTGGCATCGGTCATGCAGACGTGAAGGTTATCAAGATAAGGTTTCCAGTGTGAAGCCAGGAGCTCCTGGAAAGAATCAATGTCAAGGCGGGATGCTATCTCATTACGGATGGCACTGACTATCTTGAAGTTGGTTATGGGAAGGGACGGGGGAATCATAATTCCACAGAAAATCTGGTAGTGTATGTTCCCGTTCAGATGTTCCACCAGTTGCCTGTCGGAGAATCCGGTGTATGCCTTCAGGACCATAAGGGCGATCTTTGCGGAAGGACTGAATCTGTTCCTGCGTCCCAGGCGCCGGTCCGACAGGCCGGCGGCTTTTGCCATACATTCAAACGGAAAGACCGAATGAAGCTTGCCAAGCTCACTCTCATTAAAACTCTTGCGGTATTTTTCCAGAATATCAAATTCTGTAAAACCCAAAGTAGGGTGAATTTCTGAAATATTCACTATCTTTGCCATATCTTATTAGTTTGGATATTTCCCCGTTTTGGCCGTCAAATCTTATTTTCGGGGAATACCTAAAGATACAAAAAAGCCAACTAATTCGCAATACTTTGTGTATGAATTAGTTGGCTGATTTTGTAATATTTAATGAATGTCCCTAACTAATACTTTATTTTCCTCCACTAGATTCATATCCTGGTGTCTGCTTCAATGCCGAATTATTAGTCAATGTATTCTTATCAATAGGCCAAAGCAAACGGGTTGCTTCTGCTGTAGTATGTTCCAATACATATTCATCACCTGCTAAGCGCAGATCATACCAACGTTTTCCTTCAACCATAAACTCACGCATACGTTCTTTTAGAACAGCTTCCATTGCACCGGCATTATCCGGTTTTACAGACTTATTATCCGCATAAAGTGCGGCATCATTATCATTGGGATATTGTACTTCCGGATGTGCATTAAAATAATCTTCACCATAGGCACGTTTACGTACTGCATTAATTTCTTCCACAGGGTCCTCTCCTAAAAAAGCCTTAGCTTGAGCTAACAACAACAAGCAATCTGCATACCGATAAACAGGATAATCATCCAATGGACTACGCGTATCAGCCCCATCAAGCAATGTACCCAAAAACTTGGCCGGATACAACCCATAAAGAGATAAAGTTCCATCTTCCTTTTTTTCATAAGCAGCCTGAAGTGTGCTTCGCTTACGGGTATCGTTATCATTAAAGCATTTAGTATACACATCCTTATTAACCGGGTAACGGATCGTACCATTCACTTTCACTTTATCACCCAATGAACTAATGGGATTACCATTCTCATCCATATATCCGAATAATATATTTTGCTGTGGAAACATATTATTATTATATGTTACATCCCCCCACATATTATATTCATCGCGTGCATTGCGAATCGCAAATATTATCTCTTTATTATTCTTGTTATCATAAGAAAATACTTCAGAGAAATCCTCCAACAAACCAAATTTATCGGTTTGATTTCTCACTTCCTGCAATGCATTTTTCGCTGTTGTATAATCTTCGTTACCACCTCCCATGTGTTTTCCTCTCCACATATATACTTCACCCTTCAACATCATGGTAGCTGCTTTAGACCAAAAATAACGCTGAGAATCATTTCTAAACCCATAATTATCCCCAAAAGCAGTTTCTGAAGCCTGTAAATCATCAACAATCAATTTCATTACGTCAGCAGCAGAAGAAGCTGGTCTTGCTAAATTTCCAAGATCCAAGCTCGACCCTTCCGAGAAATCGGTCCATATCACTACATCTCCATAAGATCGTAACAACTGAAAGTAAAGGAAAGCACGGATACCATAAACTTCGCCCAGATAATATTTCTTGGTACTTTCATTCATCGACATACCTTCCACCTTGTTTATCATCAGATTAGCCTGATTAATCACCTCATATAAATTTCCAAAATTAGAAACAACCGTATTCACATCGTTCAAACTGTTGTTCCACATACGTTCATTACCCTGGGTAGCACTACCAAATGTTGACTCTCCAAAATAATAATCCGCACGAGGTTCTCCAAAAAGAAAAATGCTATAACTACATTTCTCTCTAAACTTAGAATGTAACCCCACATTAAAAGCATCCACCTGTGCTTCTGTCTGCCAATATTTATTATCGGCAATACTACTTATTGGCTCCAAATCCAAAGAATTACACCCGGTAAAAGCTATGCCAACCATTAAATATGCTAATATTTTTTTCATAATGAGTCTTGTTGATTAAAATGAAACAGATAAACCAAATAATACAGTTCTTGGAGTAGGATAACGTCCATTATCAATACCACGACCATATTCTGTACTTACAGCCGGTTCCGGAGATGTACCTTCATAACCAGTTATATAAAACAAATTCTGACCTGTGACATAAACAGAAGCATCCGTCATGAAACATTTACTGATTAGTGATTTCGGTAATGTATAACTTAATGTAAGCTCTCGCAAACACAAATAATCCCCCTTTTCATAATAATGAGAATTGTTGTTATCAGCAGCAGTTAAACCATTATTAGAACGTGTGATATTCTTTTTGATATTCTGATCGCCAAAATAATATTTAGATAAATCTGTGTTCGGATTATCTTCTGTCCACATATCTTTCACATCAGTTATAATATTCCATGTGCCTTGATACTGGCCCAATGTACGAGCCTTTAAATCATTATACAATGTATGTCCTAATGCATAATCAAAACGTCCATACAACGACCAATTTTATAGCTGAATGTAGTAGAGAATCCACCGGTTATATTAGGAAATATATTACCAACGACATAACGGTCATATGAATCTATCACATCATTTCCATCCATATCCTCCCAACAAACATCTCCTGGTTCAATAGGTTTCCAACCTTGTTTACCTGCATATTCTGCTGCCTTACCCGGACCATACAAATTTGCGACATTATCAATTCGATTGTTTGCATATTTTTACATCATCCCAATCTTTAAAAATATGATTTTGTTTATAGGCAATAAGCTCACCTAACTTTCCACCTTCCTGACGGCCGCCAACCCATACTAACTCTCCTTTATTAGGATCCCATACCTGAGCACCACCTACACGGTTATTAACCTCCTTATTGTCAGGCAATTTTATAATTTTATTAGCTACAGTAGAAAGGTTTGCTGTCATATCCCAAGTGAATCCACCTTTATTTATGATATTAGCACGTACTTCCGCTTCAAAACCAGAATTACGAAGAGTACCCAAATTAGTAGCAATCTTATCAAATCCTGTATACCCTGGTAAAGCAAGATCGGTAAGCAAATCTTTTGTCTTGCGATTATAATAATCCAGAATAAAGCTCAAACGATTATTGAAGAAACCAATATCAAGTCCGGCTTCAAAGCTTTGGCTCTGTTCCCAACGTAACCCTGTATTAACCAATGCACTATTGTATATACCGGTTTCACCACCATAAGGTTTCGTTGTTGCATACTCACCATATACCGTATAATTACCTAAACCGTTCACATTACCATTCACACCATAACTAAGACGAGGTTTAAAGGTGGAAATCAAATCAGAAACGTTGGAATCCTTCCAAAACTGCTCTTCTGTAATATTCCATCCGGCAGAAACTCCAGGGAAAAATCCCCATCTATTATCCTTCAATTTAGAAATACCATCATAACGGAACACAACAGAAAGTAAGTATTTCATTTCATAGTTATAATTCAGACGTCCAAAACTAGAAAGTATTCGATAAGCACTCTTAGTAGTACTAGTTTCAGTGCGAGTTGCGCCTACATTTAAAGTAGGGATATCATCAGTAGGAGAATTTTGAGTTTTTGCCGCAAGCTTAAACTGATCATAAGTAAAATATTCACCCCCTAACATGACCTCCAAATTATGCTTATCAGCAAAAGTGTCGGTATAAGTCAATGTAGCATTATATTGCTGTTGAGTATAACGTTCCTGCTCCACAGAAGCCTCACGTGTTGTATTTGTATCTTTATTCTCCAATTGGTACGCTTTATTAAATTTTTCCACCATGTAATCATAACGATACAAAGAAGCGTTACCGTTTAACACTAATTTCTTTGGAAGAATATCCAATTTAAATCCTATATTATAAGTGCTTTTATTCGTTCCGTCAGAATACAGTAATTTATCTCTGAAATAAGCGGGATTACCATCGGAAATATTAGTATCAGCCGAATTAGGACTACCATCCTCATTCCAAGGATTCCAAGTAGGACGCATACCACGTGTACGATAAAAGAACTCATAAGTACCTGTCCATGACAATGTAGGCTGTGTAGACCAGGAATAAGTAGTTCCTGCATTTATTGTCAAAAATGGGAAGAGCTTATAGGAGCCGTTCAAGGAGCCATTAAAACGTTGATAACCAGTTCCAACGACCTGACCATCCTCATCATAATACCCTAAACTGGCAGCAAAAGTTCCTTTATCATTTCCACCATTGATACTGATATAATGATCTTGCATCAACGCAGGTGAATTAAAATCTCATCATCCATAGCTCCATGATAATCTTTATAAACCAACTGTTTACCAGAGTAAGGATCAGTCATCGTCTGCCATCCTTGATTCACCAAATCCTCATTGCCTTCCAAATAACGTACATCATAGTTATTTTAGTTGTACCACAACCATTCTGAGTATCAGGATTCCATCCATCACTATATCCTGCTACCGCTTGGTTAGCATTTTTAAATCCCAGTCGAGTATAATACAAATAATCACCAGCATTCAGATATTCATATCCTTTGCGGGCAAAGTTCATACCCATCTTGAATTTATAATTAACATCTACTTTTCCCTCTTTACCTTTTTTCGTTTCAATCAAGATAACACCCCCATTAGCACGAGCACCATAGATAGCCGTCGATGCAGCATCCTTCAAAACCTGGATAGATTCTATATCCGAGGAGTTAATATCTGCCATATTATTACGCACTATTCCATCAACAATAATTAATGCGGCACTATTATCCCCGTAATTGTTGCTCCCCCACGCAAAGTTATATTAGGTGAGCTACCTGGCTGCCCTGTAGTATTGACAACACGTAATCCCGATACAGATCCTTGTAATGACTGTCCCACATTACTATAAGCCGCCTTCTTTAAGACCTGGTCATCCATTTTAGTAATAGCAGTAGTCAAAGCTGCACGTTTTTGAGAACCACCATAGCCGACAACAACAACTTCATCCAAAGTTTGAGTATCATCTTTCAAAATAACATTCAGCGGAGTTCCATTCCATTTCATTTCTTGAGTGATATAACCAACGAAAGAAATCTGAATAACATCTCCATTCTTTACATCATTTAAAGTGAAATTACCATCAAAATCTGTGATGGTACCATTGGTAGTTCCTTTTACTACCACAGATGCACCAATAACAGTTTCCCCTGTAGCATCTTTGACAACACCTGTACAAGTTCCACTCTGTTGTGTGATTTTCAAATCGGTAACGCCGGGACTGGCAACCGCGTATGCTGCTCCGGTAGAGGCACCCATTAGGAACAGCATCATGCTGACTGATTTTAGTCGTTTTAACATAGCTGTGATTCTTTAAATATTTATTAAAAATCAACCAGTTTAAGATATTATTCTTAAACTAAACCAAGATTGACGCTGCAAATATATAATATATTTGATATATTTAAGAAGATAAACAAAAATATTTTATTATAATCTCCGTTATTTAATAAAACATTAAATCATCACACATTATCATTCACCTTTATTTTATTTATATTCACTTGAAAATAGTTTATTTTATGCATTAATATAACAATAGATCACCGCATCACATATGCCCTCGACTATGAAGTTCTTTATTCATGATACTCTTCACTATAATGTTTCATCACACCTTCAGACAGATAAGCGATGCCTACCTTCAAAAGGTAAAATACACGCTTAGGAAATAAATGCCTTAAATAAAAGCAGGGAAGCCTAAAAAGACTTCCCTACAAAATAATATCAATATATATTCTTATTCGACCGAAACAGCCCCTGTACTAGCCTCATATTTCCATCCTGGATTTTGATAAACCGAAGATGAGGTGAAGTCATTGGGATCTGATGCAGTCTGACGGAATACAGCCACCCCAATGGGCTCTAAATAATGGGCAGGAGTAAAGAGGAATCCCTTTTGTTTTGCAATGGTATTATTTTCCAATATTTTTTCGTATGGAAGTATATACACACTTGATTCAGGAGAAGACATATTTCCTGTTGACGGATTTACTATACAAAGATCTTTTAATTGTTCCTCATATACACTACCCCAATAACGCATACCTTCCGTGCGATAAGGAGTCGTTTTAAACTGATCAAGTGCCCTCCAGCGTTTCAAATCATCCCATCGGAAAGCCTCAGCACAAAGTTCATTACGGCGCTCACGACGAATATTATACAAAGTCGGATCAATCATAGTTCCATGTGAATAAGCGGCAAAATCCCCTTTTGCTTCTTCCAGCATATTAGTTGCGGCAATTGTCTTATTATAATCCGGATCTACTTTTGCACGTGTACGTAACGCTCTCCAATATCCATCTGCCGTTCCGTCAACAGTTCCATTCTTCTCGTATGAAGCTTCCATATAGATAAGCATAGCTTCCGCACCACGGAAAACAATACCTCCAGAGGTACCGGCAGAATGGTCATTCGCCATATGAGTTGAATAATGTTTACCCTTCTTTACAATATAACCTGTTGTTGCTAAACTGCCCGCATCACCGAATATCAAACTGATTTGACAAATACTGGGTGTACCATCATCACCATAATAATTCACATCTCCCGGCTTTTTAGTGAATATACCAAGACGAGAGTCACGATTCTGTACCGTAGCAACTACACCTTCCTTCTCCCAATCGGGATTATACCCCGAACCACTGGCATAAACAGGCAAACCATTACGCATAAGGAATGAATTGACCATACCACGTGTCCAGCCTGATCCACCACCATTACGACAAAGTTCCATCTGCAAATTACTGGTTACCCCCAATGATTCATCAAATTTTTTCCACATTAGAATCTCCTTATACCCTTCCATATTCTCATCACAGAACATGGTATAATATGGATTGATAGAAACCAATGAAGCATTCATTCCTTCCGGAGTATCTGTATTCTCTGCTAAATTGCCTACCATTTGGTCTGCAACAAACTTCGAAGCAGCAATCGCTTCATCAAGGAAATAATTAATTTCCACATCAGCATCATAACCTTGCGCATCTTTACCCGGCCATCCGCTTCCTCCCGGTACAAAAGCTGTACCACGATGATATTTTTCCCAAGTAGCTTCATATAAAGCTACACGAGCATGAAGCAAATAAGCTACATTTTTAGAAATACGATTTTTACCACCCGGAGGATTATTCAACAACATGTCTTCCGCCTTTTTTAAATCTTCAATAATAAAACGAGCAACCTTATGACGCGGTTGGCGCTTGCTAGCTTCCACCAATTCACCTTGAATATCGGGAAGTGCCGTTGTGACAATAGGCAGATCACCAAATTTTGTAAAAAGTTGAAAATAGCTATATGCACGGTTCACGTACATTTCTCCAATGTAATGTTTCACATTATCTTGGTTACCAGTTATAGCTCCCTCCTCATATCTTGGTAATACTTGGTCAAAAAAGTAGTTGCATGAACGAATATCCTCCCATTTCCACTCGCCACGGTCGGCAGCAACTTTTTTCTCACCAGGAATCCAAAACGAATTACTTGTTCCGCTTGCCTGATTATCTGTATCATTATCTTTTCCAAAAAGATTAATGCCATACTTATCATCTACAGTAACAAACTTATAGTTATTTATGGCATAAGCTGCTAAATCCGCTTCTGCAGAAAAGAATTTTTCAGGAGTAACCTTATCCAATGGTTCTCTATCCAAGAAGTCATTACAACTTGTCAGGCTGCCCATCAGCAAAGTCCGATAGTTAAATATTGAATATAATTTTTCATATAGATCTTATTTTATTAAAAGGTTGCACTTAATCCGAATGAAAAATAGTCTTTGACAATGGGTATACATCCTTCCCAATTGCCTACACCTATTGTTTCAGGATCAAAAGTATCACACAGATTGGTTATAGTAAACAGATTCTCTGCAGACACAAAGAAACGTAAATTATTCACGTAGAATTTTTAGTCAAATCTGCCGGTAAAGTATCCCAACGTTACGTTTTTCAAACGACAATAAGCAGCATTTTG
>SCPO01000371.1_pt1 | contig 19715 bp, 29 predicted proteins | sample 6106821 | NCBI WGS metagenome assembly SCPO01 (sample SAMN10720448, study PRJNA508395) | human gut metagenome | isolation source: Participant 2 stool, 0 month | host: Homo sapiens | collected 2017 | reverse complement strand
GTTTGTAGAAGCAATTGCTTTTGAGCGTGGACATTCTTTGGATGTGCGTCGGTATATGTGGCACATGGAGTATTAATCAACCGGAGAAAGAAGGAGGATTAAACATGCTGCCGCAATTGGTTATTTTGATGTAGACGGGCTTCTTTTGGACACGGAGCAGGTGTGGAAACAGGCATGGCGCAAAACAGCCGATTCGTTTGGGCTTCTGAATGTACGTGACGAGGAATTTCATCGGTTAATTGGAAAAACCGGACAGGCTTCAATGGATGAGGCACGTGAAATTTTGAACGGGGCTTGCCGCGCAGAAGATTTTATGGAGCGTATGAGGGCCTTTGGCTCCAAAATGCTTGAGGAAGATCTGCGGTTAAAGCCGGGGGCACGGGAGCTGCTTGAGAAGCTGCAGGAAAAAGAAATTTCCTGTGCGGTTGCTACGGCAACCTCTCGTGAACTGACTGAAAACGTCTGGGGCGAATGGGAATCCTTTCCTTCTTTTCTTATGTTTGCTGTGGGGATGAGGTGAGAAGGGGAAAACCATTCCCTGATATATACCTGAACGTTTTGGAACAGATGAAATGTCCTGCCGACAGAGCAGTAGTTCTGGAGGATTCTCCCGTAGGAGTAGAGGCTGCTTTTCGGGCAGGGATTCCCTGTGTAATGGTTCCAGATATGATTTTGCCTGGAGAAGCTGAAAAGGAGCGGGCAAAGTGGATTCTTCCGTCCTTATTTGAGGCGGGCCGCCGGATTTTTCAGGAAGACAGTGCAGGTACGACATAAACAAAGGCTTAAGAGGTGAAACATATGGAAAAAGAAGATTTCGGGATTTTGATGGTTACCCACGGCGGACTGGCAAAAGGGTATTTGAGCGCTTTAAAGCTGGTTTTGGATATTGATGAGACAGATTTAGACACAGTATGTTTTGAAGAAGGAGAAAGCACAGAGGAGTTTGAACAGTGTTTAAGGACTGTGATTGAAGAACAGTATAGAGACAGAAATCTGGTAATCCTCTTGGATATACCCGGCGGAACGCCGGCAAATACGGCTTTGCGGTTTCTGTCGGATTCAAGAAGGCTGATTGCAGGAGCTAATCTTACTGTGGCAGTGGAAGTAATGATGGAAAAGAAAAATCATACTCCCTGGGATAAACTGAATCTGGATTCCATTGCAGAGGATGGAAAAAACAGCATTGTTTATTATAACAGGCTTTTGAAGGAGGAACAGGATTATGATTAAATTAGTGCGGGTGGATCACAGGTTGCTGCACGGACAGGTTATTTTTTCCTGGACCCGGCAGACGGCAGCGAATCATATTATTGTGGCGGACGATCTGGTTCCTAATGACCCCATCGGAAAGATGGCATTGTCTCTTGCAAAGCCGTCAGGCTGTTCATTAGATATTATCCCTTTCAGTGAATTGAAACAGACAGTGGAGTCCAACGCGGACAAGAATATTATGATTATTGTAAGAGGCCCTAAAGAAGCGTTGAGGCTTGTCCATGAGCTGCCTCAGGTCAGAGAGATTAATTACGGCGGCGTTGCAAAAAAACAGGATTCTAAACCATATGGAAAAGCAGTGTACCTAAATAAGGAAGAACTTAAGGATACACAGGAGATACTGTCAGAGGGGATCAGCATTTATATACAGCAGGTTCCCACCTCTCAGATTGAACATGCTGATTTTTCAAAATAGCAGATTGAGCAGAGAGGGGGTAATATTATGTTGATTTCATCAATTTTGCTGGGACTGGTGGGAATTATCGCAGTTATTGACTCACGGTTAATTGGCCGTCAGAATATTGGCAGGCCGTTGATTTTAAGTACGCTGGCAGGTCTGGTTCTGGGAGATTTAAGAGCTGGAGTTACGCTGGGAGCCAGTCTGGAGCTGATTTCCATGGGCTTTGTAGCCATTGGTGCGGCTGGTCCGCCAAATATGCAGTTGGGAAGTATTATCGCGACGTCATTTGCGATTTTATCCGGTGCGTCTACAGAGGCCGCGCTGACCATTGCTATCCCTGTGGCAGTAATTGGTGAGTTTATGAGCGTGATCATGCGCATTATCATTGCTCAGTTTTCTCATGTGGCAGATCGGGCGATAGAAGAAGAAAATTACAAAAGGCTCAAAATATCCATATTTGGTGGTCATTTGGATTAAACTGTGTTGTTTATTTTGTGCCGATTTTTCTGACGATCTACTTTGGAACAGATTTAGTGGATACAATGGTGAACGCGATTCCCGAGGTAATTACAAATGGCCTGACAGTAGCTGGAAATCTGCTTTCTGCATTGGGCTTTTCCATGCTGCTCAGTACGATGCTTTCTAAAAAGCTGTTTCCGTATTTTCTGTTCGGTTTTCTGGTGGTGGCATATTCCGGGCTCGATTTGATCGGTCTGACGCTGTTCGCCTGTATTTTAGCATTTATTATGGATAAAGTGGTTTATGGAAGAAGGGAGAGTGCGTAGATATGGAAGAAATGAATCAGACCGTCGCAGAGGGCGCTGTGACAAAAAAGGATCTGCGCAGATTATTCCTGCGTTCCTGGACTATTATGTGTTCCTGGAATTATGAGAGGCAGATGCATATGGGGTTTATGTTTGGAATGGCTCCCATTCTGGACAAGCTATATAAGAATAAGCCTGAGAAGTGTCGGGAAGCATATCAGCGTCATATGGAGTTTTTTAACTGTACACCGCAGGTGACAGGTTTTATTATGGGATTGGCTGCCTCCATGGAGGAGCAGAATGCTAAATGTGAGGATGGTTCTTTCCAACCAGAATCGATTTCTATGATTAAAACCAGTCTAATGGGACCTTTTGCGGGAATTGGCGACAGCTTTTTCCAGGGTACTCTGCGTATCATAACATTTGGAATTGGCCTGTCTTTTGCACAGCAGGGCAATGTATTAGGACCGATTCTGGCAGTTCTTCTCTTCGCAATCCCCAATTATCATGGGGTATTATGGAACGGTTCTGGGCTATCAGTCTGGTAATAAATACCTGACCAAGCTGTATCAGGAAGGAATCATGGAGCGGGTTATGCAGTGTGCATCCATTGTGGGATTAGCTGTAGTAGGAGGAATGGTGGCAAGTATGGTCAGCATAACAACACCATTGGCTTTTCATGCGGGGGGAACGGAGCTGGTGCTTCAGGATATGCTGGATACGATGTTCCCTAAGCTTCTGCCTCTTTTGGCAACGCTGGGGATTTACAGGCTTATTCAGAAGAAAGTCAACACAAATCTGCTTTTGCTGGGAATTGTGATATGTGGAATTGTGTTGGGGGCATTGGGAATTTTGTAGTGCAGGGAATGTGTTAGTAATCAGAATAATATTATTATGTAAGAACTGTCGTTTTAACGGCAGTTCTTAATTTATGTGCGCTTGGGCAGATGGCCTTTATTGCGTTTTTTAGAAAAATAGTATATTATACCTGAATTATTCACGACTTTGCCGCGAATGTGGCTGAAAGCCACATAGTTACTGTATTTTAACTGAATATTGCTTTTCACCTATCAAGTGAATGAAAAAAGAGCATCCATTTGTGGTAAAATTAAGGTGTCTAATCAAAATAAATACCAACAAAGGAGCCCTTTATGAGTATTGTAAATACCTTATCACTAGAAAGCAATAGACAGATTAAAATAAATTTTGATGAAGGAGATTTATCCTCCGATGCAGGCCTGCTTCTCATCAAAGAATTCGTAAGCAAACTTCGTATTGATAATCTTTTAGGCAAAGTTTTCAAGACCAACGATTCTGCATTATTCAGATATCATACAGATCAGAAAAACCTGCTCCAGATGCTATATATGATCATTGCAGGTTATTTCGAAGATGATGCTTCAGATGAACTTACAAATGATCCTGTATTCAAGTCTGTACTTGAAAAAGACACCCTTGCATCACAGCCTACGGTATCAAGATTCTTTAACCGTATGGATGAAGATACCTTAAACCAATTCCTTACGATTGGCAGAATACTTCCGAAAAAAGAGTTTACAGTATTCAGATGCCACAGGCTGTTATTCTGGATTTGGATTCCACTCTTCTTGATGCATACGGTAAACAGGAAGGCAGAGCCTTTAACTTTCATTATCGGAGCAATGGATACCATCCACTTGTCTGTTATGATGGAATGACTGGGGATCTGATAAAAATCCAACTTCGTGATGGAACACAGTATTCCTGCACTGGAGTGGTTGACTTCCTGCAACTGATACTTGATGAATATCTGAATGATTATCCAACAATCCAAATTCTGCTTCGGGGTGACAGCGGTTTTGCTACGCCTGACCTTTACAAGCAGTGCGAGGAAAATGGCACAAGCTATGTCATCCGGCTGAAGGAGAATGGTATTCTCCGTGAAAAAAGCATCCCATCTTGTGGATGGGCTTGATGAAATCACCAAGAAATAACAAAGTTGATTATGCGGTAGTTTATGGTGAATTCATGTATAGAGCGAGTTCATGGCCTTATGAAAGGCGTGTGGTTTGCAAGGTTGAAAAGCCGGAAAACCAGATGGTTTACATGTACACATTTGTTGTCACAAACATGGATTCCTCACCAGAGTATCTCATAAAATTTTACTGCAAAAGAGGACGGATGGAAAACTTCATCAAAGAAAGCAAATCTGGTTTTGATTTCGCTTCTGTAAGTAGCCATGCTAGAATCGTAAATGCCAACAGACTTCAGGTACACGCTCTTGCGTATAACATATTTAATTGGTTTAGACGATTGGCGTTATCAGCAAACATGCGAAACAACGCATAGATACCGTCCGTTTAAAACTGCTGAAGATTGCTGCAAAAATAATTCGTTCAGCAAGATATATCACATTCAAGCTGTGCAGTAGCTGCCCCTTATAAGAATGAATTCTATGAGACACTTTCAAATATCGGTAAGCTGAATGTACAGCTGGAATAGCAACTATTAACGAACCTTGATAGCTTAACAATTGCACTCTGAACTCTGCCACAGGGATTTTATACCCTTTTGACGGGTTAATTGAGTGATGTTATGGCTGCATGGATCAATTTTTAGATTCATGGCACAGTTATCAATTCAGATACTGTTCCGTGAATAATTTAGGTTATATTAATACCTGATATAAAAATAAAATGAAAACCAAGAGGTAGAAATGGGTATGACATACGAAGAAGTATTTTCACAGGTAAAGAAAATTTTTATGGAGGCAGATGTAAGCGGGGAAAAGGAGCATCTGGCATTCCAGTTTAATATTGCAGGTGAAGGAGAAGGCGCTTTTTATGCTGAGGTAAAGGAAGGCGTACTTTATGTAGAGCCCTACGAATACTATGACAGAGATGCCATTTTTACCTGCAGCGCAGAGACGCTTTTTAAGCTGGCAGGCGGAAAGCTGGACCTAATCTTTGCTTTTACCACAGGAAAACTGAGGGTTGAAGGAAATCTGGAAAAAGCCATGAAGCTGCAAAGCTTTGTGAAGAAAAATAAATAGAATAAAATTAAAAGCAGTCGGCAGGAGCATCCGGATTCAGGCTCCTGCCGGCTGTTTTAGACTTATTTTGCCTCTGCTGTAAACTGTTTATCAAATTCAGGGTTGAAGAAATAGAAGTTTTTGCTGTCCAGGCTGTCCTTTATCTTTTCCAGAGCTTCACCGAACCGCTGGAAATGGACGATTTCCCTGGCACGCAGAAATCGAAGTGGATCCAGTACATCCGGATCATCAATAATGCGGATAAGGTTTTCGTAGGTGCTCCGGGCTTTCTGTTCTGCAGCCAGGTTTTCATGAAGGTCTGTGATGGCGTCTCCCTTAGACTGGAATTCACAGGTATTGTAGGGAATGCCTGCGGCAGCCGCAGGCCACAGTCCGGTGGCATGATCAATATAATAAGCATCAAATCCGGCTGTCTTTGCCTGTTCTGCCGTCAGGTCTTTGGTAAGCTGAAATACCATAGCGCAGATGATTTCCAGATGAGCCAGTTCTTCTGTGCCGATATCCGTTAAAAGTCCCGCTGCTTCTCTGCATGGCATGGTGTAGCGTTGGGAAAGATAACGCATGGAAGCAGCTAATTCACCGTCCGGACCGCCAAACTGACTGATGATCAGAGATGCGGTTTTGGGACAGGTCTTTTTTATATTGACAGGATACTGGAGACGCTTTTCATAGATCCACATCAGAGAACACCTCCTTCACGATCCCAGGGCAGAGGCCCGTCGGTCCAGGTAAAATGTTTCTGTCCGGGGTAGTCGGTACAGAAGCCGGACTGATTGTTTGTATCAGGGCAGACACAGTCTCTGGTAAGGGGTTCAAATTCCCTGGCAAATTGTTCGAGAAGGTTTTTCCGTCTGGTATTTGCCTGCATAAAGGCTTCAAGTGCAGGCATATCCAGAGGATGGGTATCAAGGTATAGGTTTAGATCATCGGCAGTAAAGCTGATTTCCTGAAGTTCCTTTAACATGGCTTTACGGTCAGACATGAGCGTTTCCTCCTTCCTTAAAAAACGGGAGCACGAGGCTCGGAAAGATACTCCCCTGCTTCAGTCCCACAGCCGGAGAAAGGGGCGTTTCCCAGGGCTGGGTAGGAACTGCAGCGATTGCAAGCGTCAGCTTTTCGCCGGGAAACGGGGAATTTCTTTCGTATCCGCAGACAGCAGCGTAAGGAGCGGTTTCGTCTCGATACAGGTTCATTTAAATAGTACCTCTCTTTCTGAACATGTGGATCGGGGCTTTCAAGATCCTAAAACCTGCCTGAAAACCCCGGCGCCGGAAACCGGGCGCTGATCTTAGTATGTCCCGGTTTCATAAGGCTCCCTTTGGGAATGAACGGAAGAAAAGGAATTTGCCGCGTCTATTCTATTTCCCGCCGTCAATAATAAATTAAGAGGAAGAGTTAGTTTTGTGCTTCAGAAACAGAAAATGCCTTCCGTTTTGTGCGGAGAGTATAACATATCCGATTTTCGGCTGTCTGGAAAATAAAGGGAAATCATGGTATACTAAAGAAGTGTAAAAAACAGGAAAAGGAGATACAGGTATGACGTACGAGGAAGTATTTACACAGATTAAAAGTATTTTTATGGAGGCAGATGTAAGCGGGGAAAAGGAGCATGTGGCATTCCAGTTTAATGTCACAGGAGAAGGGGAAGGAGCATTTTACGCAGAAGTAAAGAGGGTACTCTCTGTGTGGAACCCTATGAATATTATGACAGGGACGCAGTGTTTACCTGTACTGCAGATACGCTTTTTAAGCTGGCCAGTGGAAAACTTGATCCGATTTTTGCCTTTACCACAGGAAAATTGAGAGTTGAGGGAAATCTGGAAAAAGCAATGAAACTGCAGAATTTTGTAAAAAAGTGATATGCTCCAGATAGGAGCCGGAGTAAAGGTGGTTTTTGACACTACCTGCAAAACAGGAGGGAATATATTATGATAACCAGAAAAGAAGCGGATTCCATAGGCACAATGGAGGTGCCCATGAAGGCGTATTATGGAGTACAGACATTACGCGCGAAGAAGAATTTTCACATTACAGGACGGCCGCTGCATCCGGAATTTATAAAAAATCTGGTGAGAATAAAAAAGGCCGCGGCTTATACCAATATGACGGCCCATATACTGGACGAGAAGATTGGAAATGCCATTGTAAAGGCCTGTGATGAGATCATAGAGGGAAAGCTCCATTCTCAGTTTATTGTAGACGCCATTCAGGGAGGCGCAGGCACCTCGGCCAATATGAATGCTAACGAGGTCATAGCCAACCGGGCGATTGAGATCCTGGGCGGTGAAAAGGGGGATTATACGATTGTTCATCCCAATGACCATGTAAATATGGCCCAGTCTACCAATGATGTGATCCCCAGTGCAGGAAAGCTTACGATCCTGGCGCTGCTTCCGGGCCTTTTGGAACAGCTGGAACGGCTGCACAAGGCTCTGAGGGACAAATCCATTGAATTTGACGATGTGGTAAAGATGGGACGGACCCAGCTTCAGGATGCGGTGCCGATCCGCCTGGGGCAGTCCTTTGAAGCCTATGCGGCAGTGATCGAGAGAGATATCCGGCGGATACGCTCCCTGGATTCAGAGATTAAGGTGTTGAATATCGGAGCTACTGCGGTGGGAACGGCGATCAATGTAAACCCGGTGTACTTATTTCACATTATCCGAAATGTAAACCTCGTCTGTGGCACAGACTGCAGCCAGGCAGAGGATCTGTTTGACGCCACCCAGAATCTGGACGGCTTTGTACATACCTCTGCGGCTCTCAGAGTCTGTGCGGTAAATCTGTCTAAGATCTGCAATGATCTGCGTCTGCTCTCCAGCGGCCCCAAAGCAGGACTGGGAGAGATCAATCTGCCCCGAAGCAGAACGGCTCTTCCATTATGCCGGAAAGATCAATCCGGTTATCCCGGAGGTGGTTTCCCAGGTTGCCTACAATGTGATCGGAAATGACGTAACCGTTACTATGGCTGCAGAGGCAGGACAGCTGGAATTAAATGCTTTTGAGCCGGTGATTTTCTATAAGATTTTGAGTCGATCGATACCTTAAGAGGGGCGGTGGAGACGCTGATCGATAACTGTATTCTCGGTATTACGGCGAACAGAGAGCGCTGCCGTGCTCTGGTAGAGTCCAGTGCGGCTTTGGCTACAGCCCTTTGTCCGGCTCTGGGATATAAAAAATCGGCCGAAATTGCAAAAAAATGCAATCGAACCGGGATTCCGGTGCGCCAGATCGTACTTGAGGAGGGACTGCTGCCGGAAGAAGAACTGGATCGTTATTTAAGTCTGGTGGATATGACCCAGGCGGGCCATCCGGTGGATTACAAATTATAAAACTGCTTAAACAGCAAAAGACCAGGTACTGGGGATACCTGGTCTTTTCTATGTGTATAAAGGGGGGGATAAAATGTGTGAAAGGGGGAGGACCCTTTCGGTTTTGTTTACAGTTAGGATTATAGTATATTGGGGTAAGGATTTCCATTGTGAAATGAAAAAGAAATATTGCAAAATGCACAAACTCTGATAAACTGATAGATAACGAAAAATGTGCGGCCGAAGGAAGGGACGGACAGAAAAAGTCAGGAGGAAATGAGGTGTACCAGGAGGTCAGTTTTAAGACAGAGCAGGTGATCTATGCCCATACCCGCAGTGATGAGGCGGACATGGAGTATAAGATGCACTGCCATAACAGCTATGAGATTTATTATATGATAACCGGGAATGTGGAGTATCTGCTGGAAGGGCGGTCCTATTGTCCCCGTCCGGGAAGCCTTTTAGTGATCGCACCTGGCTGTTTTCATGGTCTGAGAGTGCTGGATGGAAATGAATATGACCGGATCCGGGTTCATTTTACAGAGGATCTTTTAAATGGAAAGGAGCGGGAGCCTGTTAAAGCCCTTTGGAACGGGATGGGGCTGTCTTGAAGAGCAGTTCCCCATTGAATGGTATTTTCATGCAATCGAAGAGTGCGGTACTTACGGGAAGGAGCTGCAGAATATTGCAATTCGCACACGGATCCTGTCGCTTTTGGCGGGTATTTCTGCAATATACGTCCGAAGTGCGGGACGCGTTCATGGAGCAGAGGGACAGGCCCAGGAGATAATCCGGTATATTAACAGCCATCTGAGGGATACGCTGACGGTAGAGGGGCTGGCAGAGCAGTTTTTTATGAGCCGAAATCATCTGACTTCCATATTCCGCCAGGCAACAGGAACTACGGTAGCCCGCTATATTCTTTATAAGCGCATGACTATTGCAAGAAAAGAACTGGCAATGGGGACTCCGGCGGCTGAGGCTGCATCCAGAGCCGGCTTTGGAGATTATTCCAGCTTTTTCAGAGCCTATCGGAAGATGTTCGGCTGCGCTCCTACCGATAAGACGGCGATGGAACTTCCCGATATGGATAAGAGCGGAGATTTTTAGGCAGTTTCCTAATGGGGCCTTTATGCCGTCTTTATACAATCTTTATACCAGCGTTTTTACTTTTAACACAATCTTTTTGAAGGATGTGGCATAATTAGCAATTACAGAGACAATATAAAGACCGTATAAAGAGACGGTTTTTATGGTGTCCGTTAACCGGAGGGATATTATGATGAATGTTCAGGGCAGAAAAACATATGACGTCCGCTCAGATCATTATTTTCGGTTTTATGGTAGTGAGCTTTATGGGAGCACTGCTCCTCATGCTTCCCATATCAACCAAAGGACCAGGGGGAGCGCCCTTTTTAGACGCGCTGTTTACCTCTACATCTGCCGTATGTGTTACAGGGCTGATCGTACATGATACTGCGACCTACTGGACGGAATTTGGCCAGTTTGTGATCATTTCGCTGATTCAGGTCGGCGGTATTGGCGTAGTGACTGTGGCTGTGGCCGTGGCTATGGTGTCTGGAAAAAATCGGCCTGAGGGAACGAAGTACCATGCAGGATGCTATTTCTGCACCCAAGGTAGGAGGGATCGTCCGTTTTACGGGCTTTATCCTCAAAGGTACGTTTATCGTTGAGCTGACGGGCGCTGTCTTGATGGCGCCGCAGTTTATTAAGGATTTCGGCTTTGTTAAGGGAATCTGGTATGCAGTATTCCACTCGATTTCCGCATTCTGCAACGCAGGTTTTGACCTTATGGGCGTAAGAGAACCCTTTTCCTCTCTGACCCATTATGTGGGCCATCCGGTCATCAATTTTGCCATTATGATGCTGATTGTAGTGGGCGGTCTGGGCTTTCTCACATGGGAGGATATATGGGCCAACCGGCGGTGCTGGAGAAAATACAGGATGCAGAGCAAGGTGATTCTCACCACAACGGCTCTTTTGATCCTGATCCCGGCAGTGATTTTTTATTTTCTTGAATTTAACGGGCCTGAGTGGCAGGGACGGGGCGCGCGTATCTGGGCTTCTTTATTCCAGTCTGTAACGCCCAGGACTGCGGGATTTAACACGGTGGATCTGACAGCCATGAGCGAGCCGGGACAGCTTCTTACAGCGATTTTGATGCTCATAGGAGGTTCGCCGGGGTCTACGGCAGGCGGTATGAAAACGACTACTCTGGCAGTGCTTTTGCTGTCCGGCTGGGCAGTATTTTACCGCAAGGAGGATACGCAGTGCTACGGGCGGCGTATTTCAGAGGAAACCGTGCGTTATGCGGCGGTTGTAATGATGATGTATATCACACTCTGTATCGGAGGCGCGCTTGCTATCAGTTATCTGGAAGGCCTTCCTATCTTAACCTGTATTTACGAAACAGCCTCTGCCATTGCTACGGTAGGATTGACCCTTGGCATTACGCCGGAGCTGGGAACGACATCACGGATCATACTGATTCTTTTAATGTATTGCGGAAGAGTAGGAGGACTGACACTGGTCTATGCGGCTATTTCCGGAGTGAAGCCTCATGTTTCAAGGTTGCCCCAGGAAAAGATTACTGTGGGATAAAAGAAAGGGAAATGACTTATGAAATCAATTTTACTTATTGGACTGGGCCGTTTCGGCCGTCATGTGGCAGAAAAATTATACGAGCTGGATCATCAGGTTATGGCGGTAGATAAGCAGGAGGACCGCGTGGAGGCGGTTATGTCATATGTAACCAATGCCCAGATCGGAGACAGCACCAATATGGAGTTTTTGGAAACACTTGGCGTAAGCAATTTTGATGTGTGCATTGTAGCCATTGCCAGCGACTTCCAGAGCTCTCTGGAGACAACGGCTTATTTAAAGGATCTGGGGGCCAAGATGGTGGTTTCCCGTGCTTCCAGAGATGTACACGCCCGGTTCCTGCTGCGGAATGGTGCAGATGAGATCGTCTACCCAGAAAAGCAGGTGGCAAACTGGACAGCTATCCGCTACAGCTCAGAGCATATATTTGACTATGTGCAGCTCAGTGACACTCACGCTATTTTTGAGATTGAAATGCCTCAGAACTGGGTGGGAAAGACCATCGGACAGGTAGACATACGAAAGAAGTTCAATATCAATATCATGGCTCTGAAGCGGGATGGAAAGCTGGATATGGCGATCCGGCCAGATACCATGCTTACCGATGATGCGACCATGCTGGTTCTGGGTGAGAGCCGTGATATCCAGAAATGTTTTAAGATATGAAACCATTTTCCCGTAGAACACACAGCATTATAAGAGATGGGGGACGGGCTGCGGGAATTCTGATCGCGGCTACGCTGGTGGGACTCCTTTTTTCAGGGCTTAAGATCCCGGAGGCGAATATTATCGCCGTGTACATCCTGGGTGTGCTGATTATATCTATTATTACAAGCAGCTGGATGTACAGTTTTCTGGCCTCTGTGATCAGCGTACTGGCCTTTAATTTTTTGTTTACAGTCCCGCGTTTTACCCTGCGGGCCTATGACCCCAGCTATCCGGTGACCTTTGGCATCATGTTTCTGGTAGCCCTTATTACCGGTTCTCTGGCCTCCCGGATGAAGGAATATGCCAGGGAGTCCGCCCAGGCGGCCATGCAGATTGAAAAGGAGCAGCTTCGGGCTGACCTTCTTCGGTCCATTTCCCATGATCTGCGCACTCCTCTTACCTCTATTTCCGGAAATGCCAGCAACCTGCTTTCCAATGAAAATGAATTCAGCCAAGAGACGCGGATGCAGATCTATGGGGACATTTATGATGATTCCATGTGGCTGATCAAGCTGGTGGAAAATCTGCTGTCTGTCACACGGATTGAGGACGGACGGATGGATCTTCGGATGTCTGCAGAGCTTATGGATGAGGTCATTGCCGAGGCGATGCGCCATACGGATCGGAACCGGGACGGACGGAAGATCGAGGTAAGCAGTGATGAGGAGTTTATTTTGGGAAAGATGGATGCCAGGCTGATTGTCCAGGTAGTGATCAATCTGGTGGACAATGCTGTAAAATATACGCCTGAGGGAGCCCAAATTCGGATCCATACAGGAAAAAAGGACGGTATGGTGGTGGTGTCGGTCAGCGATACAGGTCCTGGAATACCGGATGAACAGAAATCAAAAGTATTTGATATGTTTTATACAGGAACAAACCGGGCGGCGGACGGACGCAGGAGCCTGGGACTGGGGCTGGGACTGTGCAGATCCATTATCCGGGCGCACGGGGGAGAAATATGGGTATCAGACAATAAGCCCCAGGGGGCTGTATTTACATTTACACTGCCTGCAGAGGAGGTAACACTGCATGAATAAACCATTAATTTTAGTGGTCGAGGATGACGCTCCGGTGCGCAATTTGATCACTACCACATTAAAAGCAAACGATTACCGGTTCCAGACAGCAGCAAACGGAGAAGCGGGAGTTCTGGCAACCGCTTCCCAGAATCCCGATATTATCCTGCTGGATCTGGGACTGCCTGATATGGACGGCATGGAGGTTATCAAAAGGGTACGCAGCTGGTCGAATGTTCCCATTATTGTGATCAGTGCCAGAAGCGAGGATACGGATAAGATCGACGCTCTGGATGCGGGGGCAGATGATTATCTGACGAAGCCCTTTTCCGTTGAGGAGCTTCTTGCCAGACTGCGCGTCACCCAGAGGCGTCTGGCAGTTATGAACGGCGACGGGGCGGGAAGAGAATCCGTATTTACAAACGGAAGGCTGCGGATCGACTATGGAGCAGGCTGCGCTTATCTGGGAGAGAAGGAAATGCACTTAACGCCGATCGAGTACAAGCTGCTCTGCCTCATGGCCCAGAACGTGGGAAAGGTCCTGACCCATACTTATATCACGCAGAAGGTATGGGGAAGCAGCTGGGATAATGATATCGCCTCCCTGCGGGTATTTATGGCAACTCTGCGTAAAAAGCTGGAGAGCGAGCCCGATTCCCCAGTATATCAGACCCATATCGGAGTGGGGTATCGGATGATGAAGGTGGAATAAAGCTGCGCACCGGACTTCAGGATACGCCGGAGGCGGTGCAAAATGCAGAGACGAGAAGGAGTTTTTTCTTGACATTCTCCTGAAATGCACTAATATTGTAAGTGTTTACATTTTATAGTATGAAAGAGAATGACAAGGGAGAACACAGTATGACAAAGGATATGACGACCGGAAAAATAATGCCCATGCTGGTGCAGTTCACAGTTCCGCTTGTGCTGGGGAATTTATTCCAGCTGACATACAATGCGGTGGACAGTATCATCGTGGGCCATTTTGTTGGAAAAGAGGCACTGGCGGCTGTGGGAATCTGCAATCCCATTACCACTCTGATGATCCTTTTTCTCAACGGACTGTGCATGGGAGCAGCCATCCTTATGGGAACGCAGTACGGAGCCAGGGATTATGATACGCTTCACCGGCAGATCAGTACAACCATGATATCGGGAATGGTATTTTCCATCATTCTGACCCTGATCTGTGTTATATTTGCAGAACCGATCCTCATGCTCATGCAGGTTGATCCGTCGATCATGCAGATGACAAAGGAGTATCTGCGGATCATTTTCTGGGGTCTGATGTTTACCTTTTTATATAACTTTTTTTCCAGTACTTTAAGGGCTCTGGGGGACAGCAATACGCCCCTTTATTTTTTGATTATCAGTGCAGTATTAAACATTTTCGGCGATCTGTTTTTTGTAGTCGTATTAAGGGCCGGAAGCAACGGCTGCGCCATTGCCACTGTAATCAGCGAGGCTCTTTGCTGCCTGTTTTGTATGATTTATATACAAAAGAAGGTACCAATGCTGCGGCTGGGGAAAAAATGGCTGGTGTTTGACCGGAAGCTGCTGAAGCGCACGATTTCCTATGGATGGGCTTCCGCCATGCAGCAGGCTACCGTTCAGCTGGGAAAGCTGGGAATACAGGCTATTGTAAATACCATGGGCGTATCGGTGGCAGCTGCTTTTGCAGTCGTAAACCGGATCGATGATTTCGCCTATACGCCGGAGCAGAATATCGCCCACGCTATGACCGCTCTTATGGCCCAGAATAAAGGCGCAAGAAAGAAGGAACGTATGAGGAAGGCTTCCGCTGCGGAATGAAGCTGGAGCTGATTTACGGCGTGGCTGTGTTTGCCGTCTGCTTTCTCTTTGCACGGCCCTTGATGCTGCTGATGAGGAGGTCATCCGCCATGGAGTAAGCTATCTCCATCTGATCGCAGCCATGTATCTGCTTCCCGCAGCTACTAACGGTATCCAGGGCTATTTCAGAGGGATTGGCGATTTGAAGATTACCCTCATCAGCAGCTTTATCAATATGGGTGTGCGGGTACTGGCAGCACTGCCGCTGGTATTCCTGATGGGAATGGGAATTGAGGCCCTTCCTCTGGCCTATATGGCAGGCTGGATCGGAATGCTGATCGCAGAGGTTCCGCTGCTGGTGCGGACTTACCGGAAGGGAATGGATGGGAATTGATACTTGATTTTTGGATGGAAATCATGTATGATATAAAACAGGCTGTGAGAGAAAATGCAGCCTGTCTTGTCTTTTGGCTTTGAGGCTGAGAGATGAGTGGAGTTGTTTCCGTAGCTCAGTTGGATAGAGCGACCGCTTCCTAAGGGCTTGTTGGAGCAATCGCCCAACACTGAAAATTTATATACGTCCATGTACCTCAGTAGGATAGAGGGTTCGCCTCCTAAGCGAAACGCCGCAGGTTCGATTCCTGTCATGGACGCCAGTAAACAACGCTGTAAGCCTTTGTTTTCAGGTTTACAGCTTTTTGTTATCACGGACAGGGAAGCGATGTATAGCTGCTTGTCCGTGGAATTTCCAAAAGCCATCATTTATTTTGCAAGATAGCTTGCTAACACTCATTTAAGGTAGATGATGATTTCATGGATTTTAGCAATTCAAGCAGAAGTTTGTCATTGTCACTGATAGGCTCCGGTGCTTCTGAATGGTGATTGTGTTCGGGTTCCTCTGTATCAAGGGTGTCATAAAATTCTTCATCCAGCTTTTGCATTAAGCCGTCTGTCTTCATCCACGATTTCAGAGTAAACATCTGTTACCATTTCTGCTTCGGCGTGACCTGTATCTCCCTGAACAGACTTAATATCGCCATGTGTCATTTTGAGCTTATATTTTGTGCTTAAATGGCGTAGGCTGTGAAAAACAACAACTTCAAAATTGTGTTCCTCACACAGCGTTGTAAATCTGACCCGAACAATGCGGATTTCTACGGGATTTCCATTTTCAAGAGCAATAACGAGGTTATAATCGTTATAGGCACTTCCTAAAAACTCTTTCAATTCCTGCTGGTCTTTCTTGTATTGAACCAGTAATTGAGCAAGCGTTGTCGGCAACCATACGGTACGATTACTTGTTTCCGTTTTTGGGGTCTTTTTAACACCAGCCTTGTAGTGCAGTGGGGCTTCTGGGTTGGGAAAATTTTAATAATATCTTTTTCTTTCAGCTTTTCATTTTAATCTCAAACCCATCCCGGAGGTGGAACAGGTCACTGCCTGACTTGTCCTGCCGGGACGGTTCTCTTAATAACACCATATAGATTTTTTGTACGCCGCCGCCCGCCATCGAGCAGAACGTTTACTCCTAATTGGGGATAAAACAGCTCATGGTCGGTGGTGGCGTGGCTCTCATAGGTATCACGCTGGTACATCTGCTTTCTGGACTCTTCGGTTAAATCCAAAACTGCTGTCGGAGTAGAAAATCCGACCGGGTGGCGAAAGTCACCTGTTACATAGCCAGAATTGACTGGTCATCAGTTCTGGCTATTTTTCTGTTCTTCTCTGATTTCAGATACAATGTGATGAATAAAGCGCCGGAAATGAGAGTATACTATCCCTTATCAAAGCATGTTCCCCTTATTTTTGAAAAGAAATAAAGGGAATTTTTATTTAAGGTAATTGACTATCCATTAAAATTGAATATAATATAAGGGAAAGAATGGAGGTTAAGGGAATGAGAGATTTTAACTACTCAACAATCCGGGAGCAGAAATGGGATTCTGAGATTCTGGGGCTTATCGCCGCAATCTATAAGGAAGCTGGAAAACAGGAGCTTTACCTGAAGCAGCGCCCGGAGGAATTAGAGAAGCTGGTTGAGATTGCAAAGATTCAGAGTACAGAGGCATCCAATGCCATTGAGGGTATTGTTACAACCAATACACGAATCCGGCAGTTGGTTGAGGAGAAAACGACTCCCAGGAACAAAGATGAGCAGGAAATTGCGGGATACCGCGATGTACTTTCTATTATTCACGAAAGCTTTGATGCCATTCCTCTGACAAGAAACTACATCCTGCAGCTTCACAAGATTATGTACAGCCATATGAATAATCCAATGGCCGGACAGATAAAGAATGTCCAGAATTATATCAGCGCCACTTATCCGGATGGTCATATTGAAATTCTTTTCACTCCCCTCGCGCCTTTCGAAACGCCGAAGGCATTGGATCGGATTTGTGAAGAGTACAACAGGGTAATCGGAAATATGGAACTGGAGCCCTTGATTGCAGTTCCGGTTTTCATCCACGATTTCCTATGTATCCATCCCTTTAATGATGGAAACGGGAGAATGAGCCGTCTGTTGACTACACTGCTTTTGTATCGCTCTGGGTTCTACGTTAGCAAATACATTTCTCTGGAAGCCAAGATCGCGAAAAACAAGGATTTGTACTATGAGGCACTAAGCCGTTCGCAGCATGGCTGGCACGAAGGAACCGAGGATGCAGTTCCATTCATCAAATATTTGCTGGGTACCATTCTGGCTGCATATAAGGACTTTGGAGACCGGTTTGCTATCGTGGAGGAGAAACTTCCTGCCATTGATATGGTCCGAAAAGCCACCCTGAATAAAATCGGTCGTTTTACAAAGCAGGATATCAGGGAGCAGTGTCCATCACTGAGTCTTAGTTCTGTTGAAGGTGCACTGAGAAAATTGGTTGCAGCCGGTGAATTAAAACGCGAAGGTACGGGAAAATCTACTTGTTATATTCGTTTGAAATAGCATAGAAGAGAGGTTGACAAACTGAATACATTTACATAGCTGGAACTGACTGATCATCAGCTCTGGCTATTTTTATGCCCTTCTCCAGCTGTAGGTGCACATGCGGTCTCGAGAAGGGCTTCTCCGTTACTGCAGCAACAACCTGAATCAGTACGCAAAACGAGCCAATGAGACCGGCTCCATCTATACGGAGGATATCAAAGATTTGCAGAACAGGCAGAACGAGATCCGGGAAATTACGAAGGAGATCCTTGCCAGACTGGCAACGATCCAGTAAAAACGGTGTGGCAGGTATGCTGTCACACCGGATACATAAGCGACATCCTTGACATGAAATCAATCGCTTCATAAATTATCATTAGAACCGACAATGGAGGACGTATATATGTGGTTGATCAAACTCCCGTTTAGAATAATCGCACTGCCGATTATGGCAATCGTCGCTGTATTCTCAATTTTTTACTCCCTTGCATTGAACCTTTCCGCAATGGTCGTCGGCCTTTTATATCTGGTGCTGGTCGTCTGCATTGTGATGCTTTTGTTTCAACACGTCTGGATCTATGCTGCACTGGTTTTTGGATTTGCAGTTCTGGTGTTCCGGGCAGTGATGTTTGCTGAAATGATCTCTTTGGGACTGGAAGCGCTGACGGGCAAGCTTTTGCAATTCATTTTTTCATAATAGTTTATAACATACCGGACCTGGGAAATAAAAAAACTCCTCAGGTCTTTTCTTATGCCAAAATTCGAGAAAGGAGCAGATGACCATGGTAGCAACAAGACTCATTCCCCTGCATGTAAACAAGGGGAAAACCATTGCTCAGAGTCTGGGTGACAGAACGGATTATGCAAAGAATCCGGAAAAGACCGAAAAGGGCGAACTGGTCACCGGCTATCAGAGTGACCCGATGACCGTGGACGAAGAGTTTATGCTGTCCAAGCGTCAGTATGAGCAGATCACCGGTCGGCGGCAAAAGCATGAAGTGATCGCCTATCAGATCCGCTAGTCCTTCAAACCGGGAGAGATCACGCCGGAGGAAGCAAACCGATTGGGGCATGAGCTGGCCCTTCGGTTTACCAAAGGAAAGTATGCCTTTATCGTGGCAACGCACACGGATCGAGCCCATGTGCATAATCATATCAGCAATCGAACTCCTCAAATTGCATTATTTGATTTTAAGGCATTTTTGAATATTTCGATGCTCTTGGTTGAAAGTGAAAATGCAAAAGTTCTCCGGCAGATCATGTTGGATATTGTTATTGATTTCGTTAATCAAAGGACGGGCGGTTCGACAAAATATATCAATCAACGTGACAGGGATTTTATCAGTGCGTTTTGCAGGAAGAAAACTATAGACGTGAATTTACTGATGCTCTTAGAGACTATGTTTCCATGGGAAATAGCAAATATGCAATTTATACGGATAAAATTTACCAAAGCATTTTTCGAGAAAAAGCCCAGGAATATAAGCAGGTTTTACATTTGTCTAAAAGAGATAGCGTCAGAGATACGATGTATTCTGAGGTCTTAGATCTAATTGCGTCTTACGAATGTGGATTAGCGGCAATGATTAAGGATCAGTCTACGCAGTTGGGAAGAAAACTAAATAACTGGGAATTGTCAGATTTGTTTTCAGCCTTTGAGTCATTACCTTTATGGAAGCCCCTGATTCTTAGAGCACGTACCAAAATGGCTAGTAGGGATATGGCTTTAGCGATGCATTTCATATGCAATTGGAAGAGTATATTAAGCCTCTGGAAGCAGAAGAATACGAGAAATTCTTAGGAGTCGCTGGCGATGAACTTGAATTGCTTATGCATGAAATCAAGATGTATTGAAGAGATTGAAGGGCGCA
>SCPO01000577.1_pt1 | contig 19744 bp, 32 predicted proteins | sample 6106821 | NCBI WGS metagenome assembly SCPO01 (sample SAMN10720448, study PRJNA508395) | human gut metagenome | isolation source: Participant 2 stool, 0 month | host: Homo sapiens | collected 2017 | reverse complement strand
GGACGACGTTGTACTTTTTCAATCACGGCGGCGTCCACCCAGCAGCTTTTGCTTGGCGGCCTCGGCGTAGGTGACAAAGCCGAAGCCGAACACCTCACTGCTGCCGGGCACGTTGGTCAGCCGCTCGGCGATCATGCCGCCGGTGCAGCTCTCCGCCGTGGCAGCGTGGAGGTGATGCTCGCGCAATGCATACCACCGTGTATTCCAGTGCAGGCACGTCAACGTCATAGGCCGCTGCGCCCAGAATCTCTTTAAACTCCGCAATGCGGGCATTGCGAGCGGCCTCGGCGGCCTGCTCGGTGGCCTCGCGGGCGGTCGCGGGAATCTCCACTCGCCAGTCTTGCGTAGATGGCAGCGGTAGGGTTGGCTGCCTCAAACAGCGGTGCGACCTTGCTGGCGATGGCGCTCTCGCCGCCCAGCACCCGCGTGCGGCTGTGGATCGATGCAGTTCTGGCGGTGCAGCAAAATCGGGCGCACCTGCTCAGCCCACATGGCCTTCATCTCGCGGGGCACGCCGGGCATCAGCGCAGCGCAGCGGCCTGCTCATCCTCGAACCAGGCCGGGGGCGGTGCCGTGGTCGTTGATGACTTGGCCCGTTGGGACACATGGCCTGCTTGCGGTTGTTCTCCGTCGGGCGGCGATTCGTGCGGGCGAAAAGTCGGTATCTTTTGCCACTCTGTCTCGTCAAATGCCAATGTATCGCCGATCAGCACTATAGTCTTCTTGGTCAGGGTCCTCGGTGGGGGCCAAGCCCGCCGGAAAAAATCAACAGGTCGCTGCGGCTTTTTGCCTGCAAAACCAGCTCCTTCAGCCGGGCGGGATTGTCGCCGATGACGTGCTGGTGCAGCACGCTGATGCCCACTCGGCCAGTTCGCGGCTTAAAAACTGGGCATTGGTGTTCAGGATATCTCCCAGCAAAAGCTCCGTACCTACGCAGATAATTTCAGCTGTCACAGCAGTTCGTCATCTCCCATGCGGATGTAGATCTTTTCAACATTCTCGGCGGCCTCGGCTTCCAGCGCGGCCAGACCGGGCATAGCGGCCTCGGCAGCCAGAATTTCGTCAGTGTCGGGTTCGTCTTGGTGTGCGGCGGGGTAAAGATCGTGCAGCAGTCCTCATACGGCTCAATGGACGTCTCAAACGTGCCGATCTTACGCGAAATATTGATGATCTCGATTTTATCCATGCCGATGCAGGGGCGCAGCACAGGCAGATCCTGGGCCTGGTCGGTGCAGGCCAGCGCGGCCATGGTCTGGCTGGCGACCTGGGCCAGGCTCTCGCCGGTGATGAGGGCCTGCAATTCCAGCTTTCGCCACCTGGTTGGCAATGCGCAGCATGCTGCGGCGCATCAAAACCGTGAACAGCGTCGGGCGCGTGGTCGCGGATGTACTCCTGCGGCTTGGTGTAGGGCACAACAAACAGCGTGCAGTTGCCGGTGTACTCGACGATTTCCCGCGCCAGATCGCGCACTTTCAGCTTGGCGCGCAGGCTGGTGTACGGCGGGCTGGCAAAGTGGATGTGGTGCAGCGCCAGGCCGCGGCGGGCCATGCACCAGGCAGCGACGGGGCTGTCAATGCCGCCGGACAGCAGGTTCAGTGCGCGGCCGCTGGTGCCCACCGGCAGACCGCCCGCAGCCTCGACCTTGGGGCCGTGGACGTAGGCGGCGTGGTCACGAATCTCGACCATGATTTCCAGCTGGGGTTGTGCACATCCACGCGCAGGTGGTGGTGCTTGTCCAGCAGGTAGGCACAACTCGCGGCAGATTTCGGGGCTTTTCATCGGGTAGGCCTTGTCGGCGCGCTTGGCCTCGACCTTGAAGGTGCGCAGGCCGCGCAGCGTCTCGCCCAGGTAGGCCTCGGCGGTCTCGCAGATGGCATCAAAATCCTTGGGGCACTCGACAGCGCGGCTGAGTTTGACGATGCCGAACACATGGGACACGCGGCGGAATGCCTCGTCCATATCAAGGCCGTCCTCTCTTTGGCTCGATAAAAACGGTGCTCTGGGCCTGGTAGACCTTGAACTTGCCCAGTGGTTCCAGCCGCCAGCGGATGATTTTTGCCAGCCGCGCTTCAAACTTGCCGCGGTTCAGGCCCTTCAGCGTCATTTCGCCCTGATAGGCGAGGGATGATTTCTTTCATTCTGTAGTTCCTTTCAAAATATGCGACTGCACGGTAGGGGTCGGGTATGCCCGACCCTCGGCTCTACGGCAGACGCACTGTAGCGGGAAGGCGGAGGGCGAGGCATGCCTCGCCCCTACTGTCTGGCGGGGTGAGGGCACCCGCCCTACGATTGCCCGAAAGGGGTTCGTAGGGCGGCCTGCCCTCAGGCCGCCACCAGCAGCCGTTCAAATATGCTGCAGTTCCTTCAACCCATCTCTTACCCCATCCAACAGTGCGTCCACATCCTCGGCGGTGTTGTCGTCGCAGAAGCTCACGCGCAGGGCAGTACGCACGGCCAAATCGGCGCAGCCCATGGCCTGCAGGGTGTGGCTCGGCTCGCCCTTATCGCAGGCGGATCCGCCCGAGACATACACTGCGCGGGTGTTCAGATAGTTGATAAAAGTTTGACTGTTGATGCAGTTGGTGGAGAAGTTCACGATCTCCCCACCGCGTCCTCGGGCGAGTTCAGCGTGATGCCGTCCAGCGCGGCCAGGCCCGTGCGCAGCTGTTGGTTCAGCGCAGCAATGTGGGCGGCGCGGGTGCGCAGCTTTGCTGACCCTGGGCCGCCGCCACGCAAGCCCACGATGTAGGGCGTGTTCTCGGTGCCGGGGCGCAGGCCGCGCTCCTGGTGGCCGCCGATGTAGGGCGGCTTGAGGTTCTGGCGCTGGCTGTCCCGCACAAACAGCGCCCCACGCCCTTGGGCGCGTGTACCTTGTGGCCGGAGACAGACAAACTATCGACCTCACGCCATTTTTGCAGGTCAATGGGCATACGCAGCCACGCCTGCACGGCGTCCACATGGAAGTGGGTGCGGCTGTTGCGGGTCTTGATGCCCTTGCCCAAAGCGGCGATATCCTGCACCGCGCCGGTCTCGTTGTTGACGGCCATGCAGGCGGCCAGGACGGTGCTTTTGTCGATCTCGGCCAAAAATTTTGCGTGTCGATGCGGCCATCCGGGCCGGGCAGAACCTCAACAACGGTGAAGCCCTCGTCCTTCAGGGCGCGGATGGGGCGCTGCACGCTGGGGTGCTCGAACCCGGTCACGACGATTTTGTTGCCCCAGTGCTTGCGCGGGCGGGCCGCGCCGTAGACGGCCATGTTGTTGCCCTCGCTGCCGCAGGCGGTGAAGTAGATTTCGTCGCTGCGGCAGTGCAGGGTCTTGGCCACCGGGCGCGGGCGGTCATAATGGCGTCCTGCGCGGCCACGGCGGGGTCATACAGGCTGCTGGGGTTGGCCCAGTGTTCCACCATGGCCGTGGTGATGGCCTGCGCCACCGCCGGATCCACCCGGGAGGTAGCAGCGTTGTCCAGATAATGCAGCTGGGGTCGGAAAGCATAACACTCATTCCTCACATTTTACACAAAGTTATACAGGTTAAATTATACACGTTCGCCCCTGAAAAACAATATTTTCGGGGAAAAAGTGAGATAACAAAAAGCCTCCCTCTCGAGGGGAGGTGGACGCCGAAGACGGCCGGAGGGATTCCGATGGGCTTTGCCTTGCACGCCGCTACACCCGCAGCCGGGCAGGAATCCCTCCGCTTCGTGGGAAGGCCAGGGCTTTTACTCTCAAAGTCCTCGGCGGCTTTTCATCATCTGGCGGATGGGCAGGTTATAGGGGCAGCGGGGTTCGCACGCGCCGCACCGGATGCAGGCCCCGGCCTTGGTTTTGCAGGGTGGCGTAGCGCTCGCGGCCACTGCTGCAAGCCATAGCGGTTCAGATACCCCTGGAACAAAAACACGCTGGGGATGGAAATACCCACCGTGCAGGGGGCGCAGTAGTTGCAGCGGCGGCAGAACTGCGTGCCCAGCGCGTTGCGCACGGCCTGGCAGGCTGCTTCTTCCTCGGGGGTCAGCGGGTCGATGTTCGCCGCGCCCGCCACGTTGGCGTTCAGCTCGTCCACCGTCGCCATACCGGGGATCGCCACCGTCACCGCCGGGTTGGACAGCACGTACCGCAGCGCCAGGCGGCCATCCTCGATGGCACCGCCCGCGAGGTTTCATATCGATAAAGCCCTTGCCCGCCGCCGCACAGCGGTCGATCAGCTCCTTGCCCTGCTGCTCGACGATGTTATAGGGAACATGATCGTCTCGATTTCCGGGATGTCCAGCGCGGCCTCAAACACGGCGGCCAGGTGCGCCGTGATGCCGATGTGCCCCACTACGCCCTTGGCCTTGGCTTCCAGCAGGGCTTCCATTGCGCCGCCGGGGGCCAGGATGGTTTGCAGGCCCTCCATGCTGGGGTTGTGGAACTGGAACAGTTCGATGTGGTCGGTGCGCAGGTTTTTCAGGCTGGTGGCGATCTCGGCCTCCATGTCGGCCTTGGTCAGGGCGCGGCATTTGGTGGCCAGGATGAAGTCATCCCTGGGCCCGCTTCTTCCAGCGATTGGCCGATCCATTCCTCGCTGACCGTGTAGGCGCGGGCAGTGTCGATGTAGTTGACGCCCGCCTTATGGGCAGCGATGAGCAGTTCCCGCGTGCCGGGCTGGTCGATGCGCTGAATCGGGATGCCGCCAAACCCCAGGCGGGAAATTTTCAGGCCGGTTTGACCAAAGTTGACGTATTGCATAGTGTGCTCCTTTTGCTCTGTTGCGGGGCGTTGAGGACGCCGCCCCTACAAATTCTCCGTTACCCACATTATAGCAAATCTGCCGCAAAAATCCAGACCTAAAGCCTTCCCGGAGAAGGTAGCCCTAAGGCCGGATGAGGGGCGCGTTTGGCCACTATTGCCCGGTCAAAGGGTTGCTGCGGCAGGCTCTCCCCTCATCAGACCGCTTCGCGGCCAGCTTCTCCCAAGGGAGAAGCCTTTCCGTTGACAAAACGGCCCCGCTGTACTACCATTATACTGTATATAAAATAAGGTATGGGGGTTCTTTATGAAATACGGTTTTATCGGCTGCGGCAACATGGGCGGGGCCGTGGCACGCGCGGTCTGCAAGGGTGCCGGTGCCGGGGTGCTGCTGGCTAACCGCACGCCCGCCAAGGCGCAGGCATTGGCCGAGGAACTCGGCTGTGCCTGCGGCACAAATGAGGAAGTCGCCAGCATCTGCGATTTCATCTTTCTGGGGTGAAGCCCCAGATGATGGCCGACATGCTGGACGAGCTGGCCCCCGCGCTGGAAGCCCGCGCCGAGAGCCGCCCCTTTGTGCTGGTCACGATGGCGGCGGGGCTGTCGATGCAGCAGATCCGCATGATGGCCGGCAGCGGCTACCCATCATCCGCATGATGCCCAACACCCCGTGGCGCTGGGCGACGGCATGATCCAGTATTGCTCTGACGATGTGGAGCCGGACAAGCTGAACGAATGGCTCACCGCCATGGCCCCGCGGCCGTTTGGACGCCGTCGGAAAGCCTGATCGACGCCGCCAGCGCGGTGTCCGGCTGCGGCCCGGCCTGGGCGTACCAGTTCATGGAAGCCCTGGCCGACGGCGGCGTGGCGGCTGGTCTGCCCCGCGCCAAGGCGCAAAGTACGCCGCCCAGACCCTTTTGGGCAGCGCCCGCATGGTGCTGGAAACCGGCAAGCACCCCGGCGAGCTGAAAGACGCCGTGTGCAGCCCCGGCGGGTCGACCATCCAGGGCGTGCGCCTGTTGAGGAACGCGCCTTCCGCGGTGCCGTGACCGACGCCGTTTTGGCAGCGTATGAGAAAACGAAGGATTGGGGAAGAAGTAAATTATGCGTATCGTCGTTAAAGTAGGCACCAGCACGCTGGCACACCCCAGCGGGTTGCTCAACATCCGCCACACCGAGGATTTGGTCAAGGTGTGGAGCGATATCAGAACGCCGGGCATCATCTTATTGTCGTGTCGTCGGCGGCTACCGGCCTGGGCGTCGGCAAACTGCAAATCGAAAAGCCCAGCGACATCATTACCAAGCAGGCCGCCGCAGCCGTGGGCCAGTGCGAGCTGATGTACACCTACGACCGGCTGTTCGGCCAGTACAACCACACCGTGGCGCAGATGCTGCTGACCTGGGAGGATTTCGACCACGAAAACCGCCTGCGCAACCTGCAAAACACGCTGGAACGTCTTGCAGCTGCACACAATCCCCATCATCAACGAGAACGACCCCATCGCCTGCGAGGAATATTCCCTGGGCGACAATGACACACTGGCCGCACTGGTGGCAACGTGCATCCACGCCGACCTGGTCGTGCTGATGTCCGATATCGACGGCCTGTACACCGCCGACCCCACACCCACCCCGACGCGAAGCTCATCCCGGTGGTGGAAGAAATCACCCCGAAATTGAAATGCTGGCGGGCGGCGCAGGTTCGTCCCTGGGCACCGGCGGCATGCTGACAAAAGTCATCGCTGCCAAGCGTGCCACCGCCGCGGGCGTGGACATGATCATCACCAACGGCCCACGCCGAGGTGCTGTACGATATCGTTGAGGGCAAGCCGGTGGGCACCCGCTTGCGGGCCACAAGTAAGGGAGGTTCCCCATGACCACACAGGAAATTTTGCAGGCCGCCCAGGGCGCAAAAATGCCGCTGGCGCTGGCCGATGCCGACACGAAAAACGCCGCGCTGGAGGCCATGGCCGTGGCGCTGATTGCCGCCAGTGACAAGATTTTGGAGGCAAACCAGCGCGACCTGGATGCTGCCCGGGGCCGCGTGAGCGACGTAATGCTGGACCGCCTGGCCCTGACCCCCAGCCGTCTGACCGACATGGCAAAGGGCATGCGCGAGGTCGCCGCCCTGCCGGATCCGGTGGGCGCGGTGCTGCGCAAAATTGTGCGCCCAAACGGTCTTATTATTGAAAGACTGCTGTGCCGATGGGCGTTATCGCCATTATTTACGAGAGCCGCCCCAACGTCACCAGCGACGCCGCTGCCCTGGCTATCAAGGCGGGCAGCGCCTGCATTTTGCGCTGCGGCCGCGACGCCTGGGCCAGCTGCCACGCCATCGTGGAGGCCCTGCGCGCGGGCCTGCGCAAACCTGCCGGATGTGCGGTAAGCCTGCTGTCGGACACCTCCCACGCCAGCGCCAACGAGCTGATGACTGCCGACGGCCTGGTCGATTTGCTGATTCCCGCGGCGGCGCGGGGCTGATCCGTGCCTGTGTTGAGAATGCCACGGTGCCCTGTATCCAGACCGGCACCGGCATCTGCCATGTATATGTGGACAAAGCCGCTGACCTGGAAATGGCGGTGGACATCGTGGAAAACGCCAAGACCAGCCGCCCCAGCGTCTGCAACGCCGAGGAAACGCTGCTGGTTCACAAGGACGTTGCAGCGCAGTTTTTGCCGATGCTAAAGACCCGCCTGGTAGACGGCCGGGCCGCCGCCGGCTTAACGCCGGTGGAGCTGCACCTGGACGCCCAGGCCGCCGCCATCATCGACGGTGTGCCTGCCGTGCCGCAGGATTTTGACACGGAATATCTGGACTACAAGCTGAGCGTAGCCGTGGTGGACGACGTGGATGCCGCGATTTTGCACATTGCCAGGCATTCCACCCACCACAGCGAGGCCATCATCACGGCGGACGCCGAGGCAGCGGCGCGGTTCACGGCCGTGTGGACAGCGCAGCGGTCTACGTGAACGCCAGCACCCGCTTTACCGATGGCGGTGAGTTCGGCCTAGGTTGCGAGATGGGCATCAGCACCCAAAAGCTGCACGCCCGCGGCCCCATGGGGCTGGCGGAGCTGTGTACCTACAAGTACATCATCCACGGCAGCGGCCAGACGGGGCAGCGCGATGAGCTGCTACACAAAAAATACCCTTGCGTTCATCACAAACGCAAAGGGCGATCCGTTTATCAAAGAACTTCCGCGCAGTGCTGCGCAAGCGAAGTTCTATTCTATTTGGTTTTATCCAATGTTCATATCCACTGGCCGGGAGATACCCTTGACACTGCCGGAGCCGGTGTACTGCCAGATGTTGTACTTGTAGCTGAAGCTCAGCGTGTCGCGGTACTGGGCAATCCAAATGTTGTACTTGCTGATGTTCGCAAAGTTCAGCGCGTTGTAGAACCAGCTTGCGTAGGAGTAAACGCCCGCGCTGTACCCGGAGTTGCGGATCGTCTCGCAGAAAGCGACGGCGCAGGCCGTGCGCTCGGCGGCGCTGATGGCGTTGGCGCGGCCGCCCGCAACGCTCTCGGTGTCGTAGTAGACGCCCAGCGGCAGGCTGTACCCGCCCACCAGGCTCAACACCATGCTGGCCTCCTCAACGGCTTCCTGCTCGTTGATGGCCTGGCTGTAAAAGTAGACGCCGACTTTCAGGCCCGCATTGATAGCGCCCTGGATGTTGGCGCGGTAGGTCGAATCCTCGACCAGTGCGCCGCTGCCGTAGCCGCGGTAGCCGCAGCGAATGATGGCAAACGTGATGCCGTCGGCCTTGACGGCGTTCCAATCAATGCTGCCCTGGAACTTGAAACGTCGATGCCGCGGGCCGTGCGGTTCAGTGCACCGTCCCCCGAAGGTGTAAACGTCGCCCTGGATGACCTGCTGTCCGGTGACGGGCTGGTGGGTCGTCGGGTCATAATAGTACGTCACACCGTCAATTTCCTGCCATCCGTTGTACTGGTACACGGTGCAGTCGGAACTGGTCACGTCAAAGCCGTAGCTCGCCAGATCCTTGGCCTCGATATTGTCAGGCCAGCCCGCCGTGGGATCCGGCGTGGCGGTGGGGGCCTCGGTCGGGGCCGGGGTGTTCGTGGGGGCGGCCGTCGGTTCGGGCGTCGCCGTCACTTCCGGTGTAGGCTCGGCGGTTGGTTCTGCCGTCGGCTCTGCGGTGGGCTCGGCAGTAGGCTCTGCCGTCGGTTCCGGAGTGGGAGCCTCGGTGGGAGCGGGCGTCTCCTCGGCGATGGAGGCCGCCTCATCCCCTCCTGCACGGCGGGTTCATCGGCGCGGTGTGCCCACGCCATGCGGGTGTTGGCCGCGCCCAGCAGCTGAATGGAATCCGCTGCGCCGGGCAGCCAGGCAGAAGTGTTCGTGTTGGCCGCGTAGTTCGGGTCGCGGGTCGCGCCGATCAGATCCCGCGTGCCGTCCTGGTAGACGGGCAGATAGGGGTCTCGGTGCCGTCGGCCAGCAGCAGGTGGCCGCTGCTGCTCAACTTGGCCGTGTAAGTAGTTTGGTGCCGGTCTCGGTCTTGTCGCTCTCGGCATAGGTAACCGTGTCAGTCACTTCCTCGACGATGGGCGCGGAACCTGCGTTGCTGACGCCGGAGTCCTCGGCACTCTCGTTGACCTGGCTTGCCTGGACGATCTTTTCCTTGACAGCCTGTACATCCGCCTTGTAGACGACCTTTTCCTTCACAGTTACGGTCTGGGCCTCGGGGTGGTGTAGCCTTCGATGGGCTGCAGGGCCAGCGTGTAGTCGCCGGGTTCCACGTCCTCGGCCAGGGCGGTGCCGGTCTCGGGGTCAAGCGCGTAGTCGGTGGCGTTGCCCTTGGCGTCGGTCAGGGTGATGGTGCCCTCAACGCCCAGCAGCGGGGTCTTTTCCTGCTCGTCGTCCTCGGTCGGGGCGGCGGTGGGCGTCGGGGTAGCGGTCGCCTTTGGCGTGGCCGTGGGTTTAGCCCCGGACGCCGCCGACGCGCCAGCCTGGGCGACGCAGACGGCAGAGCCGTGGGTTCCGGCGTTGCTGTGGCTTCGGGCAGCGGGTCCACGTAGAGCGTCACGCCGACGTCCTGCTGCACGACGGTGGCCTCCATGGTCAGGGTGCGGTCCGGCACCGGCGTAGGGCTGGGCGTGGGGGACGGTGACGGCGTGGGCGTGGCTGCCGCTTCCGGTGTGGCGGTCACGACCGGGGCCGGGGTGGCCGTGGGCAGGTTGAACGGCGTAACGCCCGCCGCGAACGCGCCCAGGCCGATGCTGGCCGTCAGCGCGACAGCCGTGCCGCCCGCCGCCAGCTTATACAGCGGCAGCCGCGCAAACGTGCTGCCGGAGAAATACCGCATGGGATTCTTTTTATTAAACATTCCTGTTCCTCACAGTTGAAAATTCTAAATTGCTACACTATAAATCATACCATGAAAAAAGCCCCCGCCGCAAGGGGGCGAGGGGCGAAAAATGTGCTGAAAAACGCCGAAATTTTCAACATCCGGGTGGGCCGTTTGTTAAGAATTGTGATATTGTGGAAACAACTTTCCGGGCATCTAGCGGTGCGGGGCACTGTCAATCGCAAGAAGTTGTATTGGTCAAAAATTCTTCCACAAGCAGATCCACGCACGCGCCATAGCTGCGCATACCCAGGTCCTGGCCGTACCCGCAAAAGGTCGTGTAGACTTTTTCGCCCGTCTGCTTGACCGGGCCTTCCCACTGCTTCCAGTAGGCGTTGTTGGCGGCCAGGTCGGCGCGTGCCTCTGCGCAAAGGGTCTGGTAACTGGCCGCTGCCAGCGCGGGGTCAGCCTCGTACAGCGCGTTGGACAGGTGCAGGTAGCCGAACAGCCAGCCGGAGTAGGCGTAGTCGGCGTTGGCGCTGGCCGTGGCCGCCATGACGCCGACGAAGTTTGCCTCCTGCTCGGCCGCTACGCCGCGCTGGTGGGCCAACTCGTGGGCGATCGTCACCGGCAGGAACACCGCCGGGCTGTCCACGTTGAGGGTGCTCTCCCCACCAGCGGGCAGAGATATCCGGTGAAGCCCCAGGCGCTCATGAGTTTGGAGTAGATGGCGGGCTTGGGGCGGCGCTCCGGCCCGGCCAAAACGGCCAGCGCTCGGTCAGCGGGTCGTACAGATGGGCACACGGCAAAGATTTCGGTTTTGTCGGTGGCAAACACGCCGCTTTCATCCCGCTGCACCCGCGGGCCGCCGCGTTGACCTTGTCGGCAAAGTAGTCGGTCACAGCGGCCAGTTCCCCGGTGCTGACGGGTGGGGCGGCCATGCCCGCGCGGGCGGCAAAATTCGTGCCATAATACTGCGTGCCCCACAGTGCGCAGACCCGCGTACCCCAGACCAGCAGCACGGCCACATGCAACGCCCAGGCCGCCAGCCTGCGGCGGCGCACGGCGCGGGTCAGCAGCACCAGCGCCCCGACGATGAGCACCGTTGCGCCCAGCTCGCACGCGCTGAACGGCAGCGGGTCTACTATAAAGAAAGGCCGCGCTTGATGGGCATCGAAACATACGCGAGCCACCAGTCCATAGCGGCGGTACTGCGGCGGGCGATATAGAACAGCCCCCACGCCGCGAAGCCCACGGCAAGGCCAGCAGGCCCGCGCGGTGGCGGCAGGCCCAGCGGCAGATTTTTTTCATGCAGAACGCCCCTGGTTTTGTACCCATTATCATTATAAAGGAAAGCATTGCCGGGTGCAAGGCGTCTTTTGTGTTCAATTTGTTATGATGCAACAACGCATTTTTCTGTTTTGCACAAATCAGCCTTGGATTCTTTTGCACAAGTGAAAATTTACGCGAAATATACACAAAATGCCCACATTCTCGTTGACATTCACCCCCCCCCGGTGTAAAATTTAGGTATCGTTAAATTTTATAAGGAGAAAGGAAGCGAACGATGAGAAAACAGACCCATTTTAAAAGGTCGTTTCCTTCGCATTGGCCGCCGCCATGGCAGTGTCCGTGTGCACTGCCGCGCTGGCGGACGAAGCGACAACCGAAGCGACAAAAAGCCGCTGCCTCTGAGCAGGTCGAAACCCAATCTGATGGGGAGACGAAAGACAAGGCTGTCATGTTGACAGGAGGCCGACCCGCAGGATGCGAATGTTGCTTATGTTGATAGTGACACCAGCAAGACCTACACAACCCTGCAAGATGCTATCAATAACGCGGCGGATCAGGTCGTTCTGACGAGCAATGTGACGGAAAGTGTCACGATTCCCGCGGGCAAAAGCATTCAGTTGAATTTGAATGACCACAAGATTACGAATACGGCTGACAAGCATACCATTACCAACAACGGCACGCTGACGATTACCGGAAACGGTACAGTGGATAACGTCAGCCATGGCCGTGCGGCACTGTACAACGAGAAAGATGCTACTGCTATCGTTGAGAGTGGCACCTTCACCCGCAGCCAGGAGGCTGGCACCCCAGCGGCAACGGCGGCAACAGTTGGTACGTCGTGTACAACGATGGCACACTGACTTTTAACGGTGGCACCGTGGAAGCTACCGGTAAATTCTCTCTGGTTGTCAGTGGTCAAAACAACGCCTCTGCTGTTATGACCATCAATAACGGTAATTTCAACAACGATTTCATTGTCATCAAGGCCGAGGGTGGTACCACAAACATCACGGGAGGTACTTTCAATTCTCGAGCAGACACTTCAGAGCTGGGACAGCATTACAACTGTAACTGGTGGCACGCTCAATGGTGCCATTTCTTCTTGGGTATGGGAGAATTCGACCACAAACGGCGTGACTATCAGTGGAGATGCCGTAGTAAACGGTAATTTGACCGCTGCCAACTACGACAATAAATCCAGCATTGCATCGAGCATCACAATCAACGGTGGTAAAATCAATGGCGAGCTGAAAAAGCGCAACATTGACGATGCAGCTGATGCAACCTATACTGGTGCCAAATTTGAAGTTACTGCTGGTACGTTCACCAAGAAGTTCAGCGCTTCTTATCTCGCAAGTGGTCTTGCTTTGAAAGAAAATGCTGACGGCACTTACACTGTTGGCGAAAAGACCGTTGACACCAAGCGCAAAGCCGGAAAAGACTGAAGTTTCCGACAACGCCGAGAGCAAGGTCGAGGTCAAGAAAGAGGACAACATCACCGCGTCCGAGGTCGTCGAGGCCGCCAAGAGCACTGAAATCGTGAGCAAGGACGACGCTACCACCGATAAGATTTCCCAGGAAGTTACCAATAGTGCGACTGTGACCGTCAAGGGCAAGGATGTTGCCATCGGCAGCACTGAGGCCGCCGAGGCCGCCAAAGGGTGCTATTTCTGCCGCTGCGACAGACAGCAGCAAAAACTTTGATCCGGACGCCGAGAACAAGGACATCACCATCGTGGCTGTTCCCAAGCTGGTTGTTGAGCCGAAGGCTGCGGCCAACAATGATACCGACGTCAGCATGACCTTTGATATCAAGATGCTCTATGATGTCAAGGCGACTGTCGCTGATGATGTCAAAAACATGACCGAGACCAACACCGTTACGCTGGAAAGAACAAGGAAATGCCTGCTGAGCAGGTTCCCACTGTCGCCATCTCTCTCGATGTTTCCGCGCTGAAAATTCCCGCTGATCAGAAGGTCTTTGTCCGTCACGTCAAAGAGGACGGCACTGTCTACTATTATGAGGCCGAGACGAAAACCGAGAGCGGCATCGTCAAGACCATCACCTTCGTCAACCCCGACGGTTTCAGTGAGTTTACCGTTATGGCAAACAAGACCGTTACTGTCACCATCGATGGCAAGGAATACGCGCTCAGCGCCGCAGATATCGGCAAGGGCTTTGAGATTGCCAAGAAAGATTACTGCGATTGGAAGGGCGTTTCCTTCAAGGGTATTGAGGGCGTTTACACGACCCTGACCAAGGAACTGTACGACAAGGCGGCGAACGGCCAAAAGCTGGAAGGCACCAATGTCTTTGAGCAGGTCTGGTTCCGCCGGAGGAGCCGACCCCGGCCCCCACCGCTACCCCCGATGACAGCCAGTACTACACCTGCGTTGCCTGTGGCCATCACAACTGGACGGCCACGGCTGACGGCTACAAGTGCGATACCTGCGGTCATCTGGAGACGAAGCAGATCTCCGGCTACAAGAACGTGAAGGGCACCTACGCCCCGACCGTTTCTTCCGCCAAGACTGCCGCCGCCACGGCCAGCACCATCCCGCAGACCAGCGATGAAATGCCGATCGTCCCGATTGCCATTATCGCCATCGCCGCCCTGCTGGGCCTGGGTGTGACTGCCTATGAAGAAAAAGCGGAACTAAGATCGTTCTGAAATAAGCCAGCCGCCCCATGCACACCCGCGCATGGGGCGGTTGCGTTTAAAGCCTCCCTTTGGCAAGGGAGGCTTTTCCAGCCCATTTTCTTCTTGCTCTCTCCCCGTAAAAGCGGTATAATAAAATAGAATATTTGTAGAATTCTGTCCGCCGGGCAATTCCGGTGCGACTGCTGTATTATGGAGGCATTGTTATGTCTGGATTTATTCCTCTTTCTGTTCCGAATTTCGGCGTGCGCGAGGCCGAGCTGGCCGGACAGGCCATCACGTCGGGGTGGGTCTCCACCAGCGGCGGCAAAGTCACGGAGTTTGAGGAAGCGCTGGCCACCTACGTGGGCATGCCCGCGCCGTGGCCTGCAACTCCGGTACCAGCGCGCTGCACCTGGCCGCAATGGCGGCGGGCATCACCCGCGGGGACGAGGTCATTGTGCCGACGCTGACCTTCATCGCCGCCGTCAACCCGCTGACCCGCTATGTCGGCGCGGAACCGGTCTTCATCGGCTGCGACGACTCTCTGTGCATTGACCCCGACGCGGTGGAGGATTTCTGTGCGAACCACTGCGAGCTGCGCGGCGATAAGCTGTACAACAAAAAGACCGGTGCCCACGTCAAGGCGCTGGAAGTCGTCCATGTTTTCGGCAACATTGCCGATATGCCCGCCTGGCGGCCATTGCCAAGCGCTATCACCTGATCCTGATCGAGGATGCCACCGAGGCCCTGGGTACCCGCTGCACCACCGGGCCGTTTGCCGGCAAGTTTGCGGGCACCATCGGCGATATCGGCTGTTACAGCTTCAACGGCAACAAGATCATCACCACTGGTGCGGGCGGTGCGGTCGTCTCCAACCACCCGGACTGGGCCGAGCACGCCAAGCATCTGTCCACCCAGGCCAAGGCCGACGTACTGCAATTTTTGCACGATGAGGTGGGCTACAACTACCGCATGACCAACGTGCAGGCCTGCCTGGGCCTGGCCCAGCTGGAGCGTTTGGAAGATTTTATCGCCCACAAAAAGGCGCTGTATGACCGCTATGCAGCCGCACTGGACGGCGTGAAGGGGCTGCGCATTCTGCCTTTCCGTGAGGAGGAATGCCGCTCCAACCATTGGTTCTTCAGCCTGTATCGGGAAGATGCCGGCCTGGACCGCGACACCGTCATCGAGAAATTGCAGGCCCAGCAGATTCAGACCCGCCCGGTGTGGGCGCTGATCCACGAGCAGGCCGACTACCCCGCAACGAGGCCTACGGCCTGGACAAGGCCCTGGCCTACCGCAAGTATATTGTCAATCTGCCCTGCTCCACCAACTTGAGCTTTGAGGACTGCGACCGCGTGATCGAAGCGGTGCTGGGGCTGTAAGACGTTTTGTAGGGGCGCATCCTCAACGCCCCGCCAAGGCTTCCCCTTTGGGAGAAGCTGTCACCGAAGGTGACTGATGAGGCAGCCTTGCCGCTATTTCCCATCCACGGTCTGCTGCGGCACATCCGCCCCTCATCCGGCCCTTTGGGCCACCTTCCCCCGAGGGGGAAGGCTTTAAATAAACGTAAAGGGGATCCACCCTTGATACAAGTAGAAGAACTCTTTATTGAGCCGACCGCCACGGTGCTGGAAACGCTGCGCAAGCTGGACGTGACCGGCCAGCGCATTTTGTTCATTGCGCCGGAGGGCAAGCTGAAAGCCGTCATCACCGACGGCGATATCCGCAAGTTTTTTCTGCGCGGCGGCACGCCCGACCAGACCGTTGACCACGCCGCCAACTACCACCCGCTGAGCGTGCCGATAGCTGAGCGCGGCCGGGCGCGGGAGATTCTGCAAAAACTGCATCGACGCACTGCCGGTTTTAAATAAGCGCGGCGTCATCACCGATATCATCTTTGCCCACGGGCTGAATGTGGACAACCGCAAGCAGGTCGATATCCCGGTCGTGATGATGGCGGGCGGCCTGGGCACGCGGCTGTACCCTACACCAAAATCCTGCCCAAGCCGCTGATTCCGGTGGGCGAACAGCCCATTGCGGAGCTTATCATGGATCGGTTCCGGGACTTCGGCTGCCACGAGTTCACAATGATCGTGAACTACAAAAGGGCATGATCAAGTCCTATTTTGGCGAGCTGGAAAAGGATTACCGCGTGGATTTTGCCGATGAGGATGTGTTCATGGGTACCGGCGGCGGGCTGTGCCTGCTGAAAGGAAAAATCGACACGCCGTTCTTTTCACCAACTGCGACACGCTGCTGGATGTGGACTTCGGCGATATTTACGAGTATCATAAGTCTCACGGAAATCTTGTCACGATGATCTGCGCGTTCAAGCATTACACCGTGCCCTACGGCGTGGTGGAGCTGGGCGGGACGGCAGCATTGCCGCCATGCGCGAGAAGCCCGAGTTGGACTTTTTGACGAACACCGGCGTTTACGTGGTGGAGCCGCGCGTGGTGGAGGAAATGCACGACGGTGAGTTCATCGGCTTTCCCGACGTGATCGAGCGCTACCGCCGGGCCGGGGAAAAGGTCGGCGTCTATCCCATCAGCGAGAGCAGCTGGATGGACATGGGCCAGCTGGAAGAACTGGAGAAAATGAGACGAAAGCTGGAAAATCAGCAGTAAATAAAAGCCTTCCCTTTGGGGAAGGTGGCGTGCAGCGCCGGATGGGGGCAGCCTGCCGGAAGGCCCCTCATCAGTCTGCTTTGCGGACAGCTTCTCCCCAAGAGGAGAAGCCACAGCGGAAGGAGTTTTAAAATGCCTGTAACCATCATTGCCGAGGCCGGGGTCAACCACAACGGCAGCCTGGAAATGGCCAAGGAAATGGCCCGCGCTGCCAAGGAGTGCGGCGCGGATATCGTCAAGTACCAGACCGCTGTGCCCGAGCTGGTCGTGAGCAAATTGCAGAGAAGGCCGAGTATCAGAAGCAGACCACCGACGCCGCCGAGAGCCAGCTGGAAATGATCCGCAAGCTGCATTTCTCGTTTGAGGCGCACAAGGGCTGAAAGAATACTGTGATTCCATCGGCATCCAGTATCTGTCCGCACCGTTCGATATCCCCCGCGTGCGGTTTTTGGCGCTGGGCCTGCCGCTCATCAAGATGCCGTCGGGCGAGATCACGAACCTGCCGTACCTGGAAGAAATGGCGAAATTACACACACCTGTGCTGCTTTCCACCGGCATGAGCACGCTGGATGAAATCACCGATGCACTGGGCGTGCTGGACGACGGCGGCTGCCCCGAGGTAACGGTGCTGCTGCAACACCCACCCCTACGAGGATGCCAACCTGACCGCCATGCTGGAACTGTACGAGCAGTTTGGTCTGCCGGTAGGCCTGTCCGACCATACGCCGGGCTGGGAGTGCGACGTGGCCGCCGCCGTGCTGGGTGCGCAGGTCATTGAAAACACTTCACGCTGGACAAATCCCTGCCCGGCCCCGACCAGAAGGCCAGCCTGGACCCGGCAGAGTTCAAGGCCATGGTGAACGCCGTGCGCCATGTGGAGGCCGCCCTGGGTGACGGCCACAAGCGCCTGACCGCCAGCGAGCCCCAACAAGGCCATTGCCCGCAAGAGCATCGTCGCCGCGCGGGAAATCAAGGCGGGCGAGGTCTTCACCGAGGACAACCTGACCACCAAGCGCCCCGGAAATGGCATTTCCCCCATGCGCTGGCATGAAGTGCTGGGCCAGACCGCCAAGCGCGATTTTGCGGAGGATGAAAAAATTGAGGTGTGATATGCGCACCATCTGCATCGTTACCGCCACGCGGGCGGAATGGGCTGCTGCGGCCTGTCGTGCAGAAGGTCGCGGCGTCCGACGAACTCGACTTGCAGCTCGTCGTGACGGGCGCGCACCTCTGCCCGCGGCTGGGCGAAACCGTACACGAAATCGAAAACGACGGTTTTCCCATCGCCGCACGCCTGCCAATTTTTACCGACGACGCCGACGAGCCGGTTGCCTGCACGATTGCACGCACCATCAACGTTTTTGACAGTTATTTTGCCGCCCACCGCCCCGACACGGTGCTGCTGCTGGGCGACCGCTTTGAAATTCGCCGTGGCCACGACAGCGCCGCGCATATTCCCATTGCCCACATTTCGGGCGGCGACGTGACCTTGGGCGCAGCCGACGAATACTACCGCCACTGCATTTCCAAAATGGCGGCGGTGCATTTTCCGTCCTGCGCCGACAGCGCCGCACGGCTCGTGCGCATGGGCGAAGCGCCGACACCGTGTTCTGCGTCGGCGGGCTGGGGATGAAAACATCCGCACCTTGCCCAAAATGAGCCGCGAAGAATTGTGTAAATCCACCGGGTTTGATTTGATGCAGCCTTTCGCGCTTGTGACCTACCACCCCGAGACTGCCCCCGACGCCGGGTCGCCCGCCGTGCAGGTGCAAGCGCTGTGCAGCGCCATGGACAAGGTGGACAGCGTGTTCTGGCTTATCACCGGGTCGAACGCCGACGCAGGCGGGCAGGTCTGCACCGAGATGATGCAGGCGTTCGCCGCTCCTGCACCCGGCCGCGCGGGCTTTGTGCAAAGCCTGGGCCTGCGGCGGTATCTCCGCCATGGACTGCGCCGCCCTGGTGGCGGGGAACTCGTCATCGGGCGTCGTCGAGACACCGACCTTTAAGGTGCCACCGTCAACATCGGCAAGCGGCAGGCCGGGCGCATGGTCTGCGCAAACGTCCTCTGCTGCGTCCCCGACGCGGCGGCCATCGAGGCCACGATGCGCAAAGCCCTCTCCCCCTCCTTCGCCCCGGTGGCGGCAAGCGCCGTCAGCCCTTACGGCGGCGGCGACACCAGCGGAAAAATCTGCGCTGTATTGCAGCATTTTGACTTTACAAAATCCAAGGTTTTTATGACGGCCCTGTGCCGGAATTTGACCCCAAAGGAGCGTTTTGGTATGAAACTCTCATCGTCGGTTTAGGCAGCATGGGCAAACGCCGCGCCCGGCTGACCAAGGGCATCGACGACGCCATTCAGATCATCGGCGTGGACACCGCCGAGGGCCGCGCGACGAGGCCAAGAACCTGGCCTGGCGGACGCCGCCTATGCGACGATCGCCGAGGCCGTTGCCGCCGAGCACCCCGACGCCGCGCTGGTCTGCACCGCACCGCTGTCCCACGCCGTCATCGGCGAACTGCTGGATAACGACCTGCCTGTTTTTACCGAGCTGAACCTGGTAAGCGGCTACGCCGAGAACATGGCAAAGGCCGCCGCCAAAAACCTGCCGCTGTTTCTCTCCTCGACGATGCTGTACCGCCGCGAGACGCAGTATATTAAACGTCAGGTCACTGAATTTGGCAAGCCTGTCCACTATATCTACCACATCGGGCAGTACCTGCCCGACTGGCACCCCTGGGAAAACTACAAAAACTTCTTTGTGGGCAATGCCCGTACCGGCGGTGTGCGCGAGATATTCGGCATCGACCTGCCCTGGCTGTTGGATGCCTTCGGCGATGGAATCCGTCACCGTGCAGAAGGACACCTTGAGTGACTTAGGCCTGCCCTACCCGACAGCGTGACGCTGCTGCTGCGCCATAAGGGCGGCGTGCAGGGCGTGCTGGCCGCCGACGTGGTCAGCCGCAAGGCAGTGCGCAGCTTTGAGTGCTTCGGCGACGGCATCCACCTTTCTGGGAGGGCAACCCCAAGGCGCTGTATGAATTCCGCGATGGCGACAAGCAGCCGGTGGACACCTACGCCAGCTTTGAGCATGACAGCCGATACAGTGACAACATCGTCGAGAACGCCTATGTGGACGAACTGAC
>SCPO01000444.1_pt1 | contig 19764 bp, 28 predicted proteins | sample 6106821 | NCBI WGS metagenome assembly SCPO01 (sample SAMN10720448, study PRJNA508395) | human gut metagenome | isolation source: Participant 2 stool, 0 month | host: Homo sapiens | collected 2017 | reverse complement strand
AAGGAACGCAGGTAGAAGTGGCTGTTGATGCACAGGCTGTACAGTACAGTGCATTTCGCCCGGATTTTTCCGGAAAAAATCCATGGAAAGGGGCGGAGATTATCCATTCTGCATCCATATCCAAAGGACACGGTGGTTTTAAAGGAGGCTCAAAGTTTTATCCATACCCGTCTCCTCAGGAAAAGGCAGAATGCTCTATGGGAAAATGGGAACTGGCGGATGAGAGAAAGAGGCAGTGGAAATACGGTGACGGCAGGGGAAATTATATAAGAGATGCCTGGGTTTATACGCCCAATCCCTATGCTCCGGTAAAGAATACGTGCAGCTGGTTTCATTTTGGAAAAGACGGGATCATGACGGTTGGCTGGTATCAGGCGTCAGATGCTCTGTGGTACTATACCAGTGAAGTAAGTGATGGGAATTTGGGAATGCTGATCAAGGGATGGCACAAGGACGGGCAGGACGGCAAGTGGTATTTTCTTGACCGCAGGACAGGAATCATGCTGTCAGGCTGGCAGGAAATAGACGGAAAAAGTTATTATTTTGCCGCAGAAGAGGACATTCCCGGACAGACCTGGTTTTGGAAAACGGGACTGGGAAAATGGATCTATGAAAAGCTGGGATATAAATCATACGGCAGTATGTATATGGACGAAAGGACGCCGGATGGCTGTCTGGTAGATAAAAATGGAGTCTGGGATGGCAAAATGGGGATGGAGAAAATGGATGAGAGCAGATAGGCGATATACATTTTAAAAAGCTCAGATTTGGGGCAATTACAGCTCTTTTAGCAGTGCTTATGGTATTTCCGGCATATGGACAGTATGGCGGAAGCTCAGAAAAAATAAGAAATGATTTTTCAATCAGGGGCACGGGATCTTCGATTGAATACAGTCTTAATGGAGGAGCATGGAAAAAAGGATATAGTCCTCCGGTGAAATACGAAAGAGGAGAGACTGTGATTCTGCCTGAAAAGTCAGAACTGGTATATGGAGGATATAGCTTTTCAGGATGGTTTCGATCCCCTGATTTCAGTGGAGAGCCGGCTGTACAGATCGGGCCGGATGAATCAGGTGATATTTTACTGTATGCCAGATGGGAGTGTGATCATTCCCAGGGAACCGATATGAAATATGATGGTCAGACACACTGGTTTTACTGCAGAGTATGCGGGAAAATTACAGAATACGGAAATCATAGCTTTTCCTCTTTGCTGATTAAGGAGCCCGACTGCATCACGAATGGAATCCACAGATATTCCTGCCGATGTGGATATGAGTATGATGCGCCGGATGTGGCAGCTCTGGGTCATGCATGGAAAAATGGTCTGGATTATAATGAGACGTATCATGTCCGTTTTTGCAGCAGATGTCGGGCTGAGAGAGAAAAGGCAGACCACAGCCTTTTGTGGCAGGAAAATGGTTCTCAGTGCTGGCAGGGATGCAGCGGCTGCGGATATACCCGGAACAGATATAACATTTCTCTTATGTACAATATTGGAGCAATGGCTGCATCGGACTGGTGGAGCCAGAGCAATCAGATTAAAGTGGAAAGCAGGAGCGTATCCATCCGGCCGGGTACGATGCTGTTGGTTTCAGCAGATTGGTGGACAGCAGTCCGTTTCGGTTTAATGTTGACTTCTATCCCGATGAAGCCGGATGTGAAATTCATTTGTCGGGAGAAACTTACAGACAGCACATAAACTGGTGGACCGGAGCTATGCCCGGATATGCAACGCAGTTCAGATTATTTGATAACTTGAATACCTCCTGTAATCCTTCAAACAGGGCGATTTTGGAAAACTGCAGGATTTATAAAGTGAATACGGCAGCAGGAGTATGGATGCCGGCAAAGAAGGGACTGTATCGTATCCCGGAAGGGATGACAGCAACTCCGTCTCAGGCAGGAAAGAAAACGCCGTCTCAGGCCGGTAGAAAAACACCGTCTCAGGCAGCTAAAAAGACTCCTTCTCAAATCAAAATAAAATCCCCGTCACAGCTTTGCCGCTTCTAACATTCACATTTTCAGCAAAAATCGATTCTTCTCATATTCAATGATCCCATCTCTCTGCATTTTAGAAAGCTCATTGCACATGGTACTGCGGTCCACACCCAGATAGTCTGCCAGCTGCTGGCGGTTATAGGGAATTATGAAGGAACTGCTTCCAAACTGTTTGGCACATTCTGAAAAATAGGACATCAGACGCCCGCGGATGGATTTTGAGGTAGTGTGCTTCATTCTTCGGGAAGCTGAAGGCTTTTGTCAGCGCATACAGTCAGCAGGTTTCTGGCCAGCCTTGCATGAAAGGGGCAGGTATTGGAGCAGGAGGTCAAGACCCGCCCCACATTCATAAACAGCACGGTTGCGGGCTCGGCGGCAGATACAGTGATCAGCAGAGGTTGTTCCGGAATACAGGCATATACTTCGGCAAATACGCAGCCGGGTGCTGCATTGCCCAGAATACTTGTATTTCCCCAGATATCACCGTAGGAGATAAGGACCATACCGGAGAGTACAACACCGATATTTTCCGTGATCATTCCCTCGGAGAGAATGATTTCTCCCTTTTTATAACTGCGTGTCACAGTATTCAGACAGCTTAAAGAGATGTGATTTCGTGTTCCTCCAGTCCACGGAACAGCTGTGTATTGGATAAGTTCATTTTTTCTCCTTTTGTTGTAATAACAACAGATTTTCATGTTTGATTATATCATAATAAGTACCGAAGAAGATGATTTAAAGCTGTTTTTTGATTAAATGCGTAATGGATACTGGAACTTTAGGATAAGAGCCGTCTTTGCGGCTCTTTTGTGTTTGTGTGTCACGGGCGTGCCTTAACTGTAAGCAAATGTTGTGAAAAATTTGACAGTTATAATACATACTCCATCTGACAGTCATATGGCTCCTCTTCGACATGCTTCCGGCTGTATATCCTTGCATCCACACATCCAAGAGCGTCCTTCCATTCCCATTCTCCGCATATCCTCCGATACAAATCTTTTAAAGTATTCTGATAAAAGCACCGCAGACAAAGCCATTGGAGCAGAGCAGGGATTTTAAATGGGAGATAATTTGCCGATAGTCATCTTCTGACCAGTCATCTGTAAAGGGATCATCCCGGATGATCCAGCTTCCATGCTCTCTGCGCCAGCATTTTACAACGGTCTGATGGCGGATGAAGTGATCAAAAAGCTTCGGTTCATGTCCTTGGTGTGCAAAATTTTATAAGATATCATAGTTTTGTTCCTTGCTGAATGTTTGTTGCCAAGCTTGCTGCATGTATTCTCATGATACCGCATCCAGGTTTGTATTTCAAGTTTCAGAAACTCCGCCCGTTTTCCAGATTGTGGACAGTAGTTTTATGACGCCTGTTGTTTTTGAAAAAGGAAGGTAGCTGCGGGGATAATTGCATTGTTTTTTGGGAGAAGTACCGAATACCCTTCCGATTTTCGGAGGTACAATTACCATAGGGGGTGTGCTGCTGTATTCCTGTGTGGAGAAGAGGCGATGAAAAATAAGATTGAAGTTGTAATATAACAGTGCCGGATATTTCTTGCATACGAGAATAGTTTGTATTAGAATAGACTACATCAGTTATAAAACGGATATTTATGGTGCGTTCCCCATCGCTGGTGGATATGACCAGCGGCTCTATTATAAAAAGGCTCTTATTTTGCCATTCCTATTTGTGGGAAATATCTTGCAGCAGCTTACAGTACAGTAGATACGCTGGTTATTGGGAATTACTGTGATGCAGCAGCTTTGGCGGCGGTGGCTACAAGTTCTCAGCCGTTGGAAATTCTGCTTTGCATCTTTCTGGGAATCGGATCAGGGGATTTCGATTCTGGTTTCCCAGGCCATGGAAGAAATGACGGAAGCGGATGGGGAGGCTTACCTCCACGGCAGTATGGTTTTTGTATCTCTGTGCGGTTCCTCTTTCTGTGGTGGGGGTGCTGGCAGGTCCCTGGCTTTTAAAGCTGATGAAGGTGCCGGCAGACGCCATGGAGGGAGCGGTTGAGTATCTCAGGATCACTACGTTGGGCTGTCTGGGAATATGGGATACAATTTAAACGCCGGGATATTAAGAGGGCTTGGGAACAGCAGTGCAACCCTGCTTCTTTTGATGATTACCTGCCTGGTAAATATTGTGCTGGATCTGGTTTTTGTGGCTGTATTCGGAATGGGAGTGGCAGGGGCAGCTCTGGCGACAGCCATCGCAATGATAATGTCCTGGCTGTTCAGTATACTGTATATCAGGAAGCATTACAAAGAGCTGGCTATGACGTTTCTGCCCCATAGCTATGACAGGGCAATGGTCAGACAGATTCTGAGCGTGGGGCTTCCTCTCGGATTAAACTCAGCTTTATATTCGGTCGGCCATCTGGTGATGCAGACGTTGTTTAATACCCAGGGTTCTGCTTTTGTGGCAGGTTGTTCTGTTGCGGGAAAGGTGAATGCTATTGCTAATATTGCGATAACTTCCTTTTCCTCTGCGGCAACCATTTTTGCAGGTCAGAATCTTGGGGCAGAAGGATTACAGAAGGCTTCGCAGAGGAGCTTTAATAATTCCGGTATTTTCAGGAGCTATTACCCTGGCTGCCGGTCTTTTGCTTACAGCCGGCTGCCGTCCGGTGCTCCGTTTTTTTACAAGGGATGAACAGGTTCTTGAGATGGCAGTTCACTATATTCGCGTGGTTCTGCCATTTACCTGGTGCTATGCGGTATTTAATGGGATTATCTGCTTTGTGAATGGAATTGGAGAGATCCGTTATCCTACCATTGTGAATCTGCTGATGCTGTGGGCAGTCCGGATTCCCGCAGCCTGTCTGATCGGATGGCTGGGATATGGAAGAAACGTAATGGCAGGAATCCCCATAAGCTTTGTAGCGGGTCTTCTGGCCATGCTTCTGTATTTCCGAACAGATAAATGGAAAGAATTGTGCAGGAAGGCAGAGAAGCAGGAAAAAAAATAAAAGAAGGTAACAAAATACGCTCTGACAGAAGAGGAAATGTCTGTCGGGGCGTATTTTTATATAAAAGATTGAAAAAATATTATATAGGTAACAAATAATAAAATATAATACGATATTCACAATAATTAGAAACTATTTACATATCATTATGAATAAAGTATGATGGATTCATCAAAAAAATCTCACAAATCGAAAAAAAGGAGAAGCGATTATGAAAACATTTAATGTATGTATTGTAGGCGGCGGAAGTACATATACATTGGGATTTTTAAAGTCCTTTGTACGCCTGAGAGAAGAATTTCCACTGAAAAAACTGGTATTGTTTGATATAGATGCGGAGCGTCAGGAGCCGATTGGTAAATATGGCGAAATTTTATTTAAAGAACGTTTTCCGGAACTGGAATTTTCCTATACCACAGATGTGAAGGAAGCATATGAAGGAATGGATTTTATCTTTATGCAGATGCGCGCTGGCGGCTTAAAGATGCGCGCCAAGGATGAGCATATTCCTCTCAGTATGGGACTCATTGGTCAGGAAACCTGCGGAGCCGGCGGAATGGCATATGGACTTCGTTCCTGTGTAGATATGATTAAAGCAGTTCACGATATCCGTACCTATGCGCCCAATGCATGGATTTTAAATTACTCCAATCCGGCAGCAATCGTTGCAGAGGCTCTTCGCAGAGAATTCCCCGATGACAAGAGAATTTTAAATATCTGTGACCAGCCGGAAAATGTAGTCCGTTCCGTAAGCCGCCTGTTAGGATGTAAATGGGAAGATCTGGATCCGGTATATTTTGGCCTGAATCATTATGGCTGGTTTACTCATGTATATGATGCACATACAGGCGAAGATCTTTTGCCAAAGGTTCGTGAAATGGTGAAGGAGAAAGGATTTTTGCCCCAGGATGCGGAGCAGAGAGATCAGTCCTGGCTGGATACCTATGGAATGGTTCAGACGATCATGGCAGATTTCCCGGAGTTTCTTCCAAATACATACGATCAGTATTACCTGTATCCCGATTATAAAGTAAGCCATCTGGATCCCAACTTTACCCGTGCAGATGAGGTTATGGCAGGAAGAGAAAAAAGGGTGTTTACCGAATGTGCAGAGGTAATTAAAGAAGGAAAACTTGGAGATAAATTCCATGCAATTTCAGATGCACATGCAGAGATGATGATAAAGGTGGCAGAGGCGATTGCGTACAATAAAAATGACCGCCATATCCTGATCGTGGAAAATAACGGCGCGATTGCAAATATGCAGGATGATGCAATGGTTGAGGTGGTCTGTGAGCTTGGTATTAACGGACCGAGACCTATGCGCGTGGGTAATATTCCGCAGTTTAATTTAGGACTTCTGGTTAATCAGGTTTCCTGCGAAAAGCTGATCGTAGATGCATATTTTGAAAATTCTTATCATAAGGCACTGGAGGCATTTACTCTGAACCGTCTGATCAATGATGCAAAGAAAGCAAGAAAAGTTCTGGATGCGCTGATTGAAGCGAATAAGGGGATGTGGCCGGAATTGCGGTAATCATACATAATCAGAGAATATATGTAAAATCGGGGGTTTACAATGAATAAGAATAAAGTTATGGACTTTTTTTCAGCCCTTGGACGGAGCTTACTGATGCCGATTGCAGCTTTAGCTGCCTGCGGCATCGTCCTGGGACTGAGTTCTGCACTGATGAAAGCACAGGTTGTAGAGGCGCTGCCATTTTTACAGCTTCCGGTTCTTCAGTTTGTAATTTTAACTTTGAATAAGGTAGCAGGCGTTGTTTTACCTTGATCCCGGTGCTGTTTTCTATTTCCATTGCCTTTGGTCTTGCAAAGGAAGAAAAGGAAATAGCGGCATTTGCAGGCTTTATTGGCTACTATACCTTTTGGTGGCATCGTCCTGTATGATAGGATCCGGGTTCATGGATTTCGGCGCATTGAAGATTTCCGCGATTCTTGGTGTGGAAACACTGGACATGGGAGCGGTAGCAGGTATTATTTCCGGTTTGGTTACTGCAAAGATTCATAACAAATATCATAAAGTACAGTTTCCCGTAGCAATTTCCTTTTATGGAGGAAAACGATTCGTAGCGATTGCCGTAATTATGGCAATGGCAGCAGCCGGTCTGATCGCTCCTCTGGTATGGAAGCCGATTTCTGCAGCCATTGACGGGCTGGGCGGCCTTATTTCCGCAACCGGTCTGGCAGGCGTATTTACCTATGGTTTTGGAACGCCTTCTGATTCCGACAGGACTTCACCATGTGCTGAACGGTCTTTTCAGAACCACATCTCTTGGGGGTGTTTATGAGGGCGTAGAAGGCTGTCTGAATATTTTCCTGCAGTTTATTGATAAGGTTGATATCAATGAACTGGCTCCGTTTACGGTATTCCTTGGACAGGGTAAAATGCCGATGATGATGTTTGGACTTTCCGGCGCGGCTCTCGCCATTTACCGTACTTCTCCGGAAGAAGAAAGGTAAAAGCCTGATGATCGCAGGCGTGGCAGCCAGCGTTGTTTCCGGTATTACTGAGCCTCTGGAATTTTCATTTATGTTTATTGCACCTGCATTGTTTGTATTTCATGCTGTTATGGGCGGTCTTTCGTTCATGCTGATGGCAGCGCTTCATGTGATTATCGGAAATACTGGAGGCGGATTGATCGACTACCTGATCTGGGGTGTGTTCCAGCCCGGATCCAACTGGTACTGGTACTTGTAGTAGGCCCCGTATTCTTTGTTGTCTACTATCGGGTGTTTAAATGGTATCTGACAAAAAAGAAGCTTTCAATCGATGTGGCAGATGAAGAGGAAACAGACGGGAAGCAGGGTGTTTCCATGGATGAGCAGCAGAAAGCAAAAGCGGTAAAGATTATTGAAGGACTTGGCGGCTTTGGCAACATCGGTGTGGTAAATAACTGTCTGACAAGACTTCGTGTGGATATCAAGGATATGGCTCTTGTTGATGAGGATATTCTCAAGAAGACAGGGGCAATGGGATTTGTACGATCGAGTGATACGCATATTCAGGTTATTTACGGCCCGAAGGTAGAGCGGATCGCATCCGATGTGAGGGAAGTATTAAAATATTGATCAATAAAAGAGAACTTCTGATTTGAAAACTTGGATCAGGAGTTCTCTTTTATTGTACCCTGTGCTGCCAGTTCAATAATCAGCTGGATCAGGGTGATGATGCCGAGACGGGAGTTGATATCTACATGATGACATTCTTCATTTTGATCATTGCTGCACATCCAGATGGTGCTTAAAGAAAGCAGAGGACTGTTTTTTTCACTGGTAAGGAGAATAGTGGTAATTCCTCTTTTTTTGGCACATTCAAAATCGGAAGATAGCGCTGAGAATCTCCGTGGGCGGAAATCATAAATAAAACAGAATCCGAGGTGATCTCATGGATCAGTCCAGCCAGAAGGCGGTGCCATTCGATAAGAATCGATGGGTGATCAATGTATTTAAAACGACCTGAAGATATTTTGCCGGGACAGAGCTTAAATTGGAACCATAGATATATACGGGATTGTCGCCGGTAAGATAGTCGGCAATGCGTTTTAATTTGTCTGCATCGACAGCTTCCATATTATCTCTAAACAGAGCCAGGGAATGGGAAATCAGATCATTAGGAGAAAAACGGGTTCCTTCATCTGTTTTAACTCATGACGGAGCTGGTATTTAAATTCATTATATCCATTTAAGCCAAGTTTTTGACAAAACGAACGATGGTAGCGTTTGAGGTATAAAGAGCTGAACTCAGGTCATTTAAATGAGTGTGGACAGAGAGGGGAAGGTTTTTTTCAAAATAATCCAGTATGCTCTTTTCTGTTTCCGTAAGCTGCATACGGTGCGCTTTTCCAAATAATGGAATCATGGGTATCTCCTAAACGTTTGTATTCCAGATAGCTGCGGATAATCATGTGTATCACATAAAAGACCGGAAGGCGGGATGTGAATTCCGCACCCTGGTTTTCACGTTGGTTTGTAAAAAAACGGAAATTGATGGTTCCCAGATCAGCAAGGGCATTGCTGGTATAGGGAGAAATGGTCAAAATAGGGATATGATTCATACTGCCTATTTTTCCCATTCGAACGGTTGGTTCAAAGTTTCCAGTAGTACTGATCAGGATCAGAAGACACTTATTTTTCTGGTTTTGTAGGATGTGGGCGGACATTTTGGAGGATTCCAGCAAATATACATTTTGCCTTCCGATGGAAAGCAGCAGTTTTTCAAAGTAATTGCTGAGGATAGACGTAAGTCCGCCGGGGGCCCATACATAGATCGGGCAGTCACTGTCAAGATAATGAAAGGTTCTGGAAAGCTGTTCTTCTGAGATCAGGCCGGCAGTGCCGTCAATGTTAAAGCACATGGAATCCATCAGCTTTTGAATATCAAAGTCGGGCTTTTTTTCGGGAGAGGACGGAATGTCATGGATCATAGTTTGATGGCGCAGCTGATACTTAAATTCTGCAAATCCGGAATATCCCAGTTTCCGGCAAAAACGTAAGATCGTAGCGGAAGAGTAGGATACCTGGGCAGAAAACTCCCGAATATTCATATCCACGATGGCATCACCATGTTCGTATACATATTTTAAAATATTCAATTCATTATTGCTTAAAGAATTGATCGTAGAATCACTTAGATGAAGGCTGACCATATATTCTCCCTGATTATGTAAAAATAAACTGAAATAATCATATATCAATCGATGTAAAAATGCAAGATACACCTACAGCTTAATCTCAACCCTGTAATCATCATCGATCAATCTAAAGTTTACATGATGCGCCTGAGCCAGCCTTAGAACCTGGGCGTTTTCCAGATTGTGTCCAGATTTATTATTTGCGGGGGGATTGCCTTTCCGGAGCTTGTAAAACGATACAGGAACGGGCGGGTCATGCTGGACAGGCAGAAAAATCCTACTCGCGATGTGGGGACACAGTATATCCGCTGGTTTGATGAATACGCAGGCAGCTTCTTTAAGGTATCTGCCAGGGATGAGCGTCCCTATATCTGCGGGGAACGCTGCTGGCAGCTTCGGTGTGAATATCTTCATCAAAATAAAGGATTTTTGAATGATGAAAATGAGGATACAGTTCATTTCACCTAGGTGTAAACTGTGGCACATCTCTCTGTGAACTGGACAGAACAAGAGGCCAGGCAGACAGGAGCGACATTCGGATTGATATCGAGCAGTTTTGTCTGAGGATGTATCAGGCGGCAAAAAGCTACTATGACCAGGTTCATAAGGAAAAAAATTTCAGCCTTTACAATACGCCGGTTCTCGATTTTATCCAGATCCGTCAGAAGGTACGAACGGATGACCTGCTTATTATCATGCATGGAAACAAAGCTTATGCCAATGGACTTAAGGCTGTTTTAGAAGCGTTTCCCGGTCATATCCTTTGTTTTCCACCTGGAAGAGAAAAAAAAACTGGGAAATCGGAAGCCATCTATCTGGATCCTGTCAGAGAAATTGGCAGAGGAGGCAGATCCAACCGGGAATAGCCAGGATGCATCAAGGGTGATTCTTCTGACCGGAAAAGAATGGCTGCCGAAGGAGAAGGCCGGCCTGACGGTTCTTACTATGCCATTGAAGCCGGAGGCTTTACGCAGAGCGGTAAAAGAACATTTGCAGTAGAGGAGATAAGATGCAGAATATGATCATAACTGTTTTGGCAGGAATTATTTGGCAGCAGCCATCCGTCTGCGTAAAAAACAGAGAGCTTGGGCGGTTAAAGGAGCAGATTCATCAGGTGAAGGAGGAGACGAAAGCGCTGCAGGCTCAGGTACAGACCCTCCGGATAAGGATTTCCGATCAGGAATCTGCGGAGGACGAGCTGTGGGATTGTGCAAATACCATTCATCTGTATGCAGCACTTTCTAAAGAGGAAGCGAGGCAGCCGTCTTTCAGGGAAAAGCAGGAAGAGATTTTACAGGCAGATGTTTAAAATGTCTGCGGCTTCCTGAAGCGTGGATGTTTCCTTAAGAACTCTTTGCAGCGGTCTGAGCGGCACTGCTGCAGCTGCTCAGTGCATTTTTTATAAGTCGGGTTTGAAATAATCATTCTGGCCTGCGGCGCTCTTACGATTGTTCCGGACATCCCGGGAATAAAACAGGATAATGTATATCTGGTAAATGATATTCTCAGCCATTGTTCTTGCCTTTGGTTCCAGACCGGATACAGCCCTTTGGGAAACTCTGACAGAGAAAGAAGGGGGATATCGTATTGGAGACGGCCTTAAAGCAGGAGATGCAAAGAAAAGCAATCTATGAAGTAACCAGATTGGCATTGGAGCTGTAGAAAATGTTATCGACATATGCCGTAAACAGAGTTATACTCCAAAATATAAATGGCATATGCCATAAACGAGCCGAAAGAGGTGAGTACGATGCCAAGGCCCAAAAAGTGCCGAAAGGTGTGCCAGATGCCGCAGATAAGGGAATTTCATCCTTTGGGCAGAGCCTGCGGTGATCCGGCAGTGATCCTGACTGTGGATGAATATGAGGCAATCCGCCTTATCGACAGACAGGGGTTTTCCCAGGAGGAATGCAGTGCCTATATGCAGGTTGCCAGAACTACGGTTCAGCTTATCTATAATTCCGCCCGGAAAAGATAGCAGAGCACTGGTAGAGGGACGGGTTCTGCGCATTGAGGGCGGGGACTATCAGCTTTGCAGCGGAGAAGAAGAGTACTGCGGCTGCGGAGGCTGTAAAAAACACCGTCTGGGCTGTGCACAAAAGCTGACGAAGGAGGAAAAAAGGATGAAAATCGCAGTTCCGTTGGATGAAAACAGACAGGATGTGTGTATTGTTCTGGCCCGCGCACCCTATTTCCTGTTCCGTGAAAACGGCAGGGATACAATCGTGGAAAATCCGGCAGCCAAAGCATCGGGAGGCGCAGGGATTCAGGTAGCGCAGTTTCTGGTGGACAGCCGTATCGATACTCTGCTTACAGTCCGCTGCGGAAGAATGCGGCAGAGGTCTTTAAGGCCGCAGGTATAAAAATTTATAAATCCGCAAATAAAGCCGCTGCGGATGATCTGGCTGCATTGGAGGAGGGAAGGCTTGAGGAGCTGACTCACTTCCACGGCGGCTACCATGGTGTACAATGAAAATCGCCTGCTTGAGCGGCAAGGGCGGTGCGGGGAAAACTCTGGCTGCAGTGAATCTTGCAACAGCAGCTGGAAATGCAGTATATATTGACTGTGATGTGGAAGAGCCCTACGGACATTTATTTCTGAAGCCCGATCGGACAGAGGAGGTAACAGTAAGCGCTCTTTTGCCGGAGTTCGATCCCGGCCGCTGCACCGGCTGTAAAAAATGCGTGGAATTCTGCCGCTTCCATGCCCTGATGTATATCAGGGAAAAACCCATGGTATTTTCCGAGGTCTGTCACAGCTGCGGCGGCTGCAGTCTGGTTTGTCCGGAAAATGCCGTTACAGAAAGAGAAAGCCGGTTGGAAGGCTGCAAATCGGGATGGCGGGAGATGTGAAAACAGTGACCGGTATTTTAAATCCCGGAGAGGCGTCAGGCATCCCTGTTATTCGGGAAGCGCTTAAACAGGCAGAGGGGCTGACGATTATAGACGGCCCTCCCGGAAGCGCCTGCAGTGTGATGGAAAGTGTGATGGATGCGGACTTCTGTATTCTTGTGGCAGAGCCAACCGCTTTTGGCTTTCATAACTTCCAGATGGTTTATGAGCTTGTGACTCTGTTGGGGAGAAAATGCGGCGTTATTATCAATAAAGAAGAGACTCTATGAACCACTGGAGGATTTTTGCAGGGAGCATGATCTTAAAATACTGTGCCGTATCCCCTATTCTCCCAGGATCGGAGCCATGGCGGCAGCAGGAGAACTCGTTTCCCGAAAAGACCCTGAGCTTGGCATACTGTTTGCAGATGTGCTGAAGCAGATTGGAGGTGTCTTATGAAACGTCTTTTGATCCTCAGCGGAAAGGGAGGCACTGGAAAGACTACCACCGCAGCGGCTTTTATTCATTTTCTCAGACAAGGGCAATGGCAGACTGCGATGTGGATGCGCCTAACCTTCATCTGGTAGCGGCTCCTCCGGTTTCTCCGGAAATTGCCGAATTTCTGGGAGGGGAGAAGGCTGTGGTTGATCCTGATAAATGTGTTGGCTGCGGGATCTGTGCGTCCCACTGCCGGTTTAATGCTCTTGAAAAGGAAGAGGGAAGATATCGGGTAAATGAATATGCCTGCGAGGGCTGCGGTGTGTGCGCTTATGTATGTCCCCAAAAGGCAGTGTATCTTGCGGAGGATGTGGCAGGCAGAAAGGAACTGTATCTGGGCGAGAGGATATTTTCTACGGCTGTTTTGAAAATGGGCCGGGGAAATTCCGGAAAGCTGGTAACAGATGTGAAGATGGCCATGCTGAAGCATGCTCCGGAAACGGAACTGGCCATTATTGACGGATCTCCCGGCATTGGATGCCCGGTGATTGCGTCTGTCAGCGGAATGGATCTGGTGCTTATAGTGGCAGAACCCAGCCAGTCGGGAATCAGCGATTTGAAACGGCTGGTAAAAACCGCCAGAACCTTTCAGGCAAGTTTGGCAGTCTGTGTCAATAAATGGGATGTAAGTCCGGAACATGCGCGGGATATAAAGGAGTTCTGCAAAGAAGAGGATATTCCGTTTGCAGGCGTGATTCCCTATGATAAAAACGTATCATTGGCAGTGAATGCAGGAAAAAGCATTGCAGATATAGACTGCCCTGCCAGAGATGGGTTAAAAAATATATTTGAAACTGTAAACCAGATCTTAAAGAAAGATGAAAAAGGAGTAAGATGATTATGAAAATTGCAGTAGCAGCTATGGGCAGCGAGGTTGCCGGACATTTTGGACATTGTGAGAACTTTATCTTTTTTGATGCAGAGGACGGTAAGATTGTGGCTGAAAATTCCGTCCCCAATCCGGGCCACCGTCCCGGCTTTCTGCCGAATTTCCTGGCTGATAACGGAGCCCAGGTAATTATCTCCGGCGGAATGGGCGGAGGAGCTGTAGATATCTTTAATGAGCGCGGTGTAGAGGTGATTGTAGGTGTTCAGGGTGACGCCAGAACTGCAGTAGAAACCTATCTTCGGGGCGAGCTGATTTCTACCGGATCGATCTGCCACAATCATGAGCATGCAGATGAGTGCGGCGAGCATCACTAAAGATTGAAAAATGATTCTCCGCCTATTGACATTTTTATACAAATATTGCAAACTATAATAAGTAGTTTCTGAAACTATATTATAGGGCGGAGGAATTAGATGTGGTACAGATTATAACGGATTCTTCTGTGATGTATACAGAAGATGAGGCAAAAGCAATGGGGTTTGAGGCAATTCCCCTGTGCATACATATAGGAGATCTGGAAGGCCGGGATCTTCAGATTGATATGGAGGAATTTTACCGGCGTATTCAGGAAGGGCAGGTTCCCAGATCCTCTCAGCCTCCCATCGGGGAGGTGCTGGATGCATATGCCAGATATCCGCAGGATGAGATTGTCCATATTTCCATAGCGGAAGGCCTTTCCGGCACCTATCACGGAGCATGCAGTGCCAGAGAAATGACAGAAAACCCTGAGCGGATTACGGTGTTCAACAGCAGAGCTCTGTGCGGGCCTCATCGATATATGACAGAACAGGCGCAGAAGATGAAGGAAGAGGGAAGAAGTGCTTCTGAGATTCTGGAATGGTTAAAGGAGGCTGCCCAAAAGACAGAGTCCTTTTGATCCCGCAGGACTTTTCCTTTTAAAGAGAGGCGGAAGGCTGACTCCCGTTGCAGCGGCCCTTGGTTCTGTTTTGAAATTAAAGCCGGTTATGAAGCTGACGGAGGATGGAACCAGAATTGACAATTTTTTTGTAAAGCGTACCATGTCTGCCGCTGTAAAAGGAATTATGGAGTACATGAAACAGAAGGACATCGGGCAGAACCATATTTTATATATTGTCCATGCTGCGGCGAAAAAAGAGGCGGAGAATATCCGTACTATGTTTGAAACCGCATTTGCAGGTCTGGAAATTCATATACTGGAGCTGAGTCCGGTGTTCGTGGCTCAGGGAGGGCCGAAGTGTATGGCAATTCAATATATTCACCGTTAAATTTTGAATGTATTTGTACCGGTATATAAAAACTCCTGGCTGATTACCCTGTACGGGATCAGTCAGGAGTTTTTAGTTTACAGATCCAGCTTTAAATCGCCGTCCTTAATCCAGCCCATTTTCCGAAGTGCTTCTCCGAAAATAAAGGTCAATACAGCGGGAGGAGGAAGCAGACGAAAAGGATTCCCAGCCACATACTGGTTCCGCCTCCCATGGCAGTGTAGATTCCGATGGGGCCTACCAGGCCGCAGGTTCCCATTCCTGAACCGGCAGGTATATTTTCCAGATGGAATACCATAGTGGCGATGGGGCCTGTGATCATGGATGCAAGTGTGGGGGGAATCCAGATCCGGGGATTTAAAACAATATTTCCCATTTGAAGCATGCTGGTTCCCAGCCCCTGAGCCATCAGGCCGCCGATTTTATTTTCCCGGTAACTCATAACGGCGAAGCCGATCATCTGTGCGCAGCAGCCTGCGGTAGCGGCGCCCCCGGCCAGACCATCCAGAGAAAGGGCAATACAGATGGCTGCGCTGCTGATGGGAAGGGTTAACGCGACGCCGATGAGGGCAGAAACGAGGATTCCCATGATAAAGGGCTGCATTTCTGTAGCAGTTTTTACAAGATTGCCGAACCAGCTCATAAAGCCTGCCACCCCCGGTCCTACGAACTGTGCTACCAGCACGCCGGAGATGATAGTAACTCCCGGAGTGACCAGAATATCCAGACGGGTTTCTTTTGACACGATTTTTCCCAGCTCTGCGGCTGCGATAGTAGCTACCAGAGCGCCTACAGGCCCTCCCAGGGCGTTTCCGGCAATACCTACGGTTGCGGCGGAAAAGAGGACAAGCTGGGGAGCTTTTAAGGCATGGGCAATGGCAATACCCAGAGCCGCGCCGGTAGCGCTTTTGGCATAGTCTGCGATTACATTAAAAATTTCAATGTGGAACTGCTGTCCAAGAGTTCCGAAAATGGTGCCGATCAGAAGGGAAGCAAAAAGGCCGAAGGCCATGGCTCCCAAGGCATCAATCAGATAGGTCTGGACGGTGATGCTGACATTTTTCCGTTTAAGGAAATCCTTGATACTGGCTGCTGACATAATAGATTCTCCCTTTTTTCTGCTGCCGGAGCCAAAATCACAGGGAAATCCTGCAGATGTCGGTTCCAGGCAAGGTTTGCTAGGGATTTTATCACATATTTACGAAATTGCAAGGATTTTGAAGAATTTCACAAGAGATTGTTAAGAAAATAACAAAAAAATACCTCCCTGAATGACAGGCAAAACAGCTCTGTGAATCAGGGAGGTATTTATATAAGAATTACTCTGCCTTTGTTGTTTCTGCTTCCTTTATTTCTGTAAGGGTTTCGGCAGAAGCTTCTTTTGTCTCAGAATCTGCCTGGGGAAGTACGTCTACGCGGTTTACCTCCATATAAATTCCGGGCATGGAACGGGTCATGGCTTCTGTGTGGCTTACTACACATACGTCGCCTTCCTGAAGCTTCTCAATGTCGTCCACACTGTCTTTGCTGATCATAAACTGATTTCCGTCAGCCTGCTCAAAGAGCACATTTTCTTCTTCGATGGCCTGTACGGTACCGATGGAATCCTGATAGGTATCATCTGCAGTGCGGATGGAATATACCTGAGGAAGCTGTCCGGGAAGGGACATGGTCATAACCATGGAATGGCTGATCACATAGGTTTCTCCGTCCTTTAATTCTTCCGGTAAAACAGTGAAGTCGCTGATATTGCAGATAAAATCTCCGTGGGTATCATTGTGGAAGACCAGCCTGCCGTCTTCTGCAAATTCACTGTCTTTTACATAAACAGCTTCTGTGCGGACTACGTCCTCGGCCAGAGCCTCTGTTTCTGATCCGCCGGTTTCCGGCGCTGCAGTAGTTTCTTCAGTCTCATCAGGTTTGGCTTCTGTAGAAGGAGCCTGTGTTTCTGTCTGAGGAGCAGATGTAGAGGCTGTCTGGGAACTGCCGCATCCGTTTAATAACATGGTTGCTGTGATAGCTGCCATAGCTGCTGTGGTGATAAATCTCTTTTTCATAATTAAAATCTCCTTTTGAGTTTGTTTTCTTTTTACATGTATGATTATAGCGGATAGATATTACAAAAACGATCACTTTCTTTTGACTATTTTATAATAATTTCTGACTTTTTTGTTAAGGAGGAGGGGAAATATTAAAAATGATAGGGAAATCTGGTTTACAACCCCTTCCAATGTGATAAAATAAGGAATGATTTTGCAATGGAAGGAGCCTTGGGCTTATGATAAAAAAGAGAGATGAAATACCGGCGGAAGCCACCTGGAAGCTGGAGGATATGGTAGAGAATAGGGAAGCGTGGGAGAAGCTGTATGAAGAAGCGGTCCGGGAAACAGACCGCTATCAGGAGTTTAAGGGAACACTGGGACGGTCGGCGGATCGGCTTTTGAGGGGCTTTCATTTGATGATTCTATTTCACAGAAAATAGAACGGCTGTATGTATATGCCAGAATGCGTTCCGATGAGGACACGGCGGGACAGCAGGCCCAGGATATGTTTTCCAGAGCCCAGAACCTGTCTTTTCGGGCAGGAGAGCTGTCGTCCTATATGGTGCCGGAGATTCTTTCAATCCCGGATGAACAGCTGGAAGCGTTTCAGAGGGAGAAAAAGGAGTTTGGGCTGTATGGCAGGCTGTTAAGCCAGCTGCTTAAGAGAAAGGCCCATACGCTTTCCGATGAGCTGGAGGCGCTTCTGGCTGCTTCTCAGGAGGCCACGCAGGGGGGAGCACAGGTATTCCGTATGTTTAATAATGCAGATGTGCGCTTTCCATCCATTACCGGGGAGGATGGGAGAGAGCTTCCTGTAACCCATGGAACCTATATTTCCCTGATGGAGCATCCAGACCGCAGGATACGCAGGGAGGCATTTCAAAGTTTGTATAGTGTATACAGACAATATTCAAACACCCTGGCAGCTGCTTTTGGCGCAAATGTGAAGCAGGCTGTATTTTATGCCAAAGCACGAAAGTATACCTCCAGCCGGGAATATTATCTGAGTTCGAATGAGGTGCCTGAAGGGGTGTATGACCGTCTGGTGTCATCGGTGAGGAAGAGTCTTCCTCTTATGCACCGCTACATGTCCCTGAGAAAGAGGCTTCTTGGGGTGGATGAGCTTCATATGTATGACGTTTATGTTCCTCTTACATCACAGGGGAATACACATTATACCTTTGAAGAGGCAAAGAAAATAGTGAAGGAGGGACTGGCTCCACTGGGGGAGGAATATCTGTCCCTGCTTGAGACAGGCTTTGAGGGCCGCTGGATTGATGTATATGAAAATGAAGGAAAGAGAAGCGGAGCTTATTCCTGGGGGATTTACGGCTGCCATCCCTATGTGCTGTTAAATTTCCACGGCACTTTAAATGATGTATTTACACTGGCTCACGAGATGGGGCACGCCATTCATACCTGGTATTCCAATGAAAACCAGCCCTATGTCTATGCAGGCTATAAGATTTTTGTGGCAGAGGTAGCGTCTACCTGCAATGAGGCCCTTCTGATCCGCTATCTGCTGAAGCAGTGTAAAGAAAAGAAGGAACGGGCGTATTTGTTAAACCATTTTCTGGAAAGCTTCCGGGCAACTCTGTTCCGTCAGACCATGTTTGCGGAATTTGAAAAGACAGTTCATGAGCTGGGAGCAGCGGGAGAGAGCTTGACTTCTGAAAAGCTGTGCGGAATTTACCAGAAATTAAATGAGGATTATTTTGGGCCGGATATGGTTTCTGATTCGGAAATTGGTTATGAATGGGAAAGGATTCCCCATTTTATACACCTTTTATGTATATCAGTACGCAACCGGTTTTTCGGCTGCCGTTGCCATCAGCCGCCGGATCATGGAAGGGGAGCCGGGGATTTTAGAGGGCTATAAGCGGTTTTTAAGCGGAGGCTGCAGTATGGAGCCGGTGGAGCTTTTAAAGCTGTGCGGCGTGGATATGTCTGAGAGCAGGCCGGTGGATCAGGCAATGGAGTTCTTTGAAGAGCTTCTGGATGAATTTGAGGTATGCATGAAATGACAATGGACCGGACGGAAGGTGATTTAAAGTAAGGGTAAATTTGGAAACAGGAGGAATGTATTATGTTGGGAACCATTGCAAATACTGGCGCAATTCTCACGGGCTGCGTAGTGGGAAGCACCTTAAAGAAGGGAATCGGAGAAAAGTATAAAACTGTGATGATGGATTCCATGGGGCTGGCAGCCACAGCCCTTGGAATCAATTCCATTGCAGAAGCCATGCCTGAATCACAGTATCATGTTCTTTTATTGTAAGTCTGGCCCTGGGCGGCCTGATCGGTACAGGGCTTGATCTGGAGGCTGTCTTTTGACCGGGCTGTGGGAAGGATTTCCGGCAGCTCTGAGCTGTCTAAGGGACTGTCCACAGCGATCCTGCTGTTCTGTGCAGGCACGCTGATTCTGGGACCCATGCAGAGAGCCCTTCTGGGAGATAATACCTTCCTTTATACCAATGCTGTTCTGGACGGAATTACTTCTACGGTACTCAGCTCTGCCTTTGGCTTCGGTATCGCCATTGCGGCAGCGGTGCTTTTTTGCTGGCAGGGGAGTATCTATCTGCTGGCAAGTGTGATTGAACCCTTTATTACAGACGCTCTGATGACGGAAAT
>SCPO01000245.1_pt1 | contig 19854 bp, 22 predicted proteins | sample 6106821 | NCBI WGS metagenome assembly SCPO01 (sample SAMN10720448, study PRJNA508395) | human gut metagenome | isolation source: Participant 2 stool, 0 month | host: Homo sapiens | collected 2017 | reverse complement strand
GTAAGCGTGCAGCGAATCTGATTATCGTTGATTTTTTCTATCTTCATATTATCACATCCTATCTATGATATGTTAAACTTTTATTGGAATTACTATGATTATGATATTGATTAAGGTTAAAAGATGCCATAAAACCACTCCTGTGCAAGCACATTGTGTCTTCAGACTTTTGACCCTAGCATCTTATTATCTTATAATTATATCTGCATACTATCAAAAAGTAAAGTAGATTGCCAGTGTAAAATTATAAAAAGAGTGTAAAAACATCTTGCATTTTTCAAACATAAAGTATATAATAATCAATGTGAGGATGAAACAATGCTTTAAGCAACATCAAAAATCAAAATGAATAAGAAAGCGAATTCTGTCGCTTTTTATTATCTTATGCGGGATTCTCCGCAATATTCCAAAAAAATGATTGTACCTCCATAAAGCAATATTGAGCTTAAAAGATGCCATGTAAACTCTTTGGTACTTTGCATTCGTACAATGAATGTTATCTGGTATCCTGAAGTACTGTTGATCGGAACAAAAAAGAACGTACTGCACTTTGCAAAAGAATAGAAAAAGGCTTGAATGTTTCTGATTTACAGATTTCGTATACGGTGTTGTTTTCGTGTCAGCAATGTTGACCGGAATTGCATGTCAGGCAGCAGCCTTATGTGTATTCGAGTTAAATTCTCACGATAATGTCAGCAGAATCTTTAAGTTTAACAGGAGGGGGTGGAACTATAGGCAGCAGAAAAAAACGGAAACATCGACTGCAAAAAGAATTAAATGCATATGCCAGAGCAGGCATGAAGCTGTGGTTGAATGGAAAGCCAAGTACACCTTCGGATATCATGCACCAGTGCATGATCCGGGAAGAAGAGGAGTATATGAGAGATTTTGTAAGCGATGATGATGATCACATTATAGGAATCGGATTCGACTATATAAAAAAGAAAGAGGTCTGATGACAAATCCCCATAGTACAGAAGACAACCATACAGGTCGAAGGATTATAAAAAATGTAGACTTAAGTCATCTTTCGTTCATAAATCTATGATACACTGAATCAAAACGATGTATTCCGTTGTAAAAACGATGTTGCAGTATGCGAATACTGAGGCGGATTGTGGGAGTGCACCGCACGGAACAATCCGCAGGCATCATAGTATGGAGGTACAATGAATGAAGAAAAAGAAAAGTCCTGTGAAGGTCGTAGTGCCGCTGATCCTGGCGGTGGCTGCGGCAGGCGTAGGATATAAAGTTGTAAATCGATATATCCCATCCAAAGAAGTGATGGATGGCAATGAATATTTTGGCACTTCCGGAGGGGAGGATGCAGCAGTCGTACTTCCGGACCGTCTGGAACAGGGGAAAGCACTTGTGAAGGATGGCACGGCATATGTAGAATATGCGACTGCAAAAGAAAATCTGAACGATCATCTTTATAAAAGCGATGAAGAACAGCAGGTCATACTGACAACGGCAGTGGATATTATCAAACTTCCGTATGACAGCAATGAATATACAACGCTTACCGGAAATGGCAGCATGCCGTATCAGATCGTTGTTTCGCAGGATGGAAATGTCTATATTGCACTGGATTATCTGGCACAGTATACAGCACTTCAGTATTCGGTGGAGCAGGAACCGCTTCATATTATTATAAACAATCAGTGGGGAACGAAAACCTTTTCGGATGTGATAAAAGAAGAAAGCGTACGTCTGGATGCAGATATTAAAAGTCCGATTCTAAAAAAAGAAGCGACCGGAGATAAAGTGACAGTTCTGGAGCAGGAAGAAGAGTGGACAAAAGTTCTGACTGCGGATGGATATATTGGCTATATGAAGAGCAAAAAGCTTTCTGACAGCTACGAAGAACAGGTCACCAGTGATTTCCGGGCGGCAGAGTACACCAGCATACATAAAGATTATGACATGAATCTTCTCTGGCATCAGGTGACGAGCCAGGATTCAAACGATGCACTTGCAGCGGACATTCAGGATGTAAAAGGGGTCAATGTCATTTCACCGACCTGGTTTTCTATCAGCAGCAACGATGGAGATATTTCTTCTCTTGCAAGCAGTGACTATGTAGATACCGCACATCAGAATGATATGGAAGTCTGGGGACTGATGGACAATTTCAGTACGGATATTGATACCGACACTGTGCTTGGCACTACCACATCCAGAGAGAACCTGGAAGGACAGCTGATTACCGAAGCACTCAACTATCAGCTGGATGGCATTAATATCGATATCGAATCCTTACCGGAAGAAACTTCCGAAAGCTATGTGCAGTTTATGAGGGAACTCTCTGTAAAGTGCAGGAATAACAATCTTGTACTTTCGGTGGATGTCCCGCCGCCATACAGTTTCAATGAACATTACAGCCAGAAAGAGCTTGGCGAAGTCGTAGACTATGTGATCATTATGGGCTATGATGAACACTATGTCGGCTCCGATGCCGGTTCCGTGGCATCCCTTTCCTATGAAAGAGACGGCATTACCGGAACACTGGAAAACGTTCCGAAAGAAAAGATCATCAGCGGTATTCCGTTCTACACGAGATTATGGAAGACCAATGCTTCCGGTGAAGTAAGCAGTGAGGCGATCGGCATGGATAAAGCAGACCAGATCTTGTCCGATTACAAGGTGACTGCCGGATGGAGCAGCGAGACATCACAGGATTATGCAGAGTTCACAGATGAAGATGGCAATTTCTGTCAGATCTGGCTGGAAAACGAAGCATCGATCGAAGAGAAGATGAAACTTGTGCAGGAATATGGCCTGGCCGGAGTGGCAGAGTGGAAGCTTGGATTTGAAAGATCATCCATATGGGATGTAATAGCGAAATATGTGAATTAGATCATGATTCCGCTTCAAAGTCAGGTTTGGCTGCGAGGCGGAAACATTGCAAAAAATAAGAAAAAATACTTGCCTGTCTTGCAAAAATATGATAAAATCAAGAATTGTGAGTGGCTGCAGACAAGCAGCCATTTTGAAACATTGAATTCCTTGCTCACGAAGGTAATAGTGGGCCAGAGACCATAAGGAGGTGCGAAGAGCATGAACAAATACGAATTAACCGTTGTTGTTAACGCAAAAATTGAGGATGACGTAAGAGTAGCAACTGTAGAAAAAGTAAAAGAATACGTTGCACGTTACGGCGGAACAGTTACTAATGTTGACGAATGGGGTAAAAAGAGATTAGCTTACGAAATCCAGAAGATGAAAGAAGGATTCTACTATTTCATCCAGTTCGAAGCTGATGCTACAGCTCCGGCAGAAATCGAAAGACATGTCCGTATCATGGAAAATGTTATCAGATATTTATGCGTAAGACAGGAAGCATAAATAAGGAGATTTAAAATGAATAAAGTTATTTTAATGGGACGTTTGACCAGAGATCCGGATGTTCGTTATTCCGCAGGGGAGAGCGGCACATCAGTTGCAAGATATACATTGGCTGTAGATCGCAGATTCAACAAACGCGATGGCGAAGCAACCGCTGATTTTATCAGCTGTGTAGCGTTCGGACGCAGTGCAGAGTTTGCGGAGAAGTATTTCCATCAGGGACTGAAGGTAGTCGTTACAGGTCGTATCCAGACAGGAAGCTATACCAACAGAGATGGCAACAAGGTTTACACTACAGATGTAGTAGTAGAGGATCAGGAGTTTGCTGAAAGCAAAGCTGCGTCTCAGGCAAATGGAAATAACTATACACCTGCAAGACCGAACCGAGTGCAGCCAGCGGCGATGGATTTATGAATATCCCGGACGGTATTGACGAAGAATTACCGTTTAACTAGACATTAAAGGAGGTTTACAGCAATGGCTTACAATAAATCTGAAAGACCAGATTCTCCGATGAAGAGAAGAGGCGGACGCAGAAGAAAAGTCTGCGTTTTCTGTGGTAAAGAAAACAACGAAATCGATTACAAGGATGTAAACAAACTGAAGAGATATGTCTCTGAAAGAGGAAAATCCTTCCGAGAAGAATCACAGGAAACTGTGCAAAACATCAGAGAGCTCTGACAGTAGCTATCAGAGAGCACGTCACATCGCTCTTATGCCATACGTTCAGGACTAATCAAAATTTGAGAATATAAAGATTATAAAGAGCGGCGAACCTTTCTATAGCATGCAAGTGCTGTAGGAAGGTTTTTTTTGCTGGACAAAACAGTAAAAATATAGTAAATTTGAATAATCACAGGAGGGAAAATAAGGAGGAAACTATGAAAAAGAATGAAAAAAGAAAACTGTGGAAACAGGGGCTTGGAACAGCTCTTGTTTGTGGTCTTGCAGTAGCTGTGTTTCCGGCAGCGAAAGCAGACGCAGCAGACTTGCTGAAAGCAGGTCCGATCAACACGACAGCAGAGCATGTAACACAGAACCAGCCGTTTGCAGAGAGAACAGCGGGAAGTCAGTATTTCCGTATCCCGGCATTTATCGTTACGCAGAAGGGAAATCTTCTGGCAGCAGCGGATGCGAGATATTCTACAACCGGTGACGGCGGCGGACTGGATACGATCGCTTCTGTATCAACCGATAATGGTAAGACCTGGAATTATTCATTCCCGCTGTATTTTCCGGACAGCGATGGTTATATCGGCAATACGGCAACTACGATCATCGATCCGGCACTGGTACAGGGAAAAGACGGAGAAATTTATTGTATTGCCGATGTAAACCCAACCGGCGTAACGACAATGGGCGGTTATAAAGCTCCGGGAGAAGGAACCGGTTATGTTAAAGTAAACGGAAAAGATTATCTGGCAGTAACGGATAATTATGACAATGTAAACACACAGCCAAAAGATGACGATGCCACAACGTATGCTTATTATGTAGGGGACTGGGATGAGAACGGATATGCAAGAATTTTAAAGCGATCCGATCATTCGGAAACAGAATATGGCGTGGATAAGTGGTACAACCTGTATAAAGTAGAAAATGGAGAGTATAAAGATACCCTGACACAGAAACAGGTTAATTCCAATACGGATATTCAGCAGAATATTTTCTATAAAGGATCTGCATTGCATGTATACAATACCGGATATATGATGTATGCAAAAACATACGATGATGGATTTACCTGGACAGATCCGGAAATCCTGAATCCACAGATCAAACGTCCGACAAAAGAGACAGCACTGCTGGTATCTCCGGGGCAGGGGCTACTGACTTCAGATGGTACGATCGTCATTCCATTCTATGATCATGGCGATGGGGAAGAAAATGCAAGCATTATCTGGTCTGATGATAATGGAAAAACATGGGAAAGATCCAATGACGTACCAGGAGCAGCCGCAGGTGGTTACTGGTCATCCGAAAGTGAAGTCGTAGAGCTTTCAGACGGAACATTGCGTATGTTCTTCAGAAGCGGACAGGGAGTGGTCTGCTATTCAGATGCAGTAAGAAATACATCCGGTGATTATGTATTTACAAAGCCGGTCAAGACAGGCGTTTCCTGTACATCAACCTGTAATGTGACAGCGATCAATTATTCTAAAACGATTGATGGAAAACAGGCAATCCTGGTAGCTGCCCCGGGCGGAAGTGGACGAGCAAACGGTAAAATATTTACATTTCTGGTAGAAGAAGACAAGACGCTGACTTTAAAAAACAGCTATTCAGTAAACAGCGGCACTTATCAGTATTCCTGTATGTCAGAGCTGAAAAACGGAACGGTAGGACTTCTCTGGGAAAATGGCGGAGGAAGCATACGCTATGATAATTATGATATCGCCCAGCTTGCGGCAGATGGTTATATAAATGATTTAGAGCTTGGCGTAGAACTTACCAGAAATGAAACTTATACAAGGTCTTACCAGGTGGCAGAAGAACATAAAACAGGTATTACGACGGAAGCAGATCAAAAGGTTGCAGATGTAAATTATGCAAAAGTAGATGGTGTAGAAAAAGAAGTTGTGCCGATGTATGCACATATAGCAAACAATAATTCTGACCTGAGCAGTTTTGCAGCAAAAAATGATATATCACTGAATCTGACAGATGCAGAGTTTACCTTTACTTCAACCGGAACAGCAAATGTGTATGCAGTATATAATGAAAATAAAAAGGTATATCTCACCAATGAAAGCGGTGCAAATTCATTTTTCAGTGCAGCAGCAAAAAATAATATGCTGGTAACGCCGACAGATGGCAGTGATACTTTCCGTATCTGCAAAGAAAACGGAGAACGATATGTAATTTTCTATTATACAAACATGGACTTCAACGCAAACAGACTCTATAATGCAAGCTTTACAGCTGGAACCTATGAGGTGGTTCTGCTTGAGAAAAAGGACAAAGCAGAAGCAGGAGATATTGTTCCGGGATATCAGAGAGTATCAAAAGTTACTTCCGGTAAAAAATATCTGATCGCCAATATCTTTAATAAAGACAATAAAGACCATGTTATTGTTCTCTACCCAACGAATGGAACAGGAAATCAGACAAAACTTCTTGGAGCAGCAGAGAAACGAATAACACCGACGGAAGCAACCGTGACAATCAAAGCAAACGAGATCGGAAGAACCACAACGGTGATCGACGGTGTGACATATAATATCGTATGCGATGAGCCGGCAACGGTAAACGATAAAACGACCTTAAGTACCGATGCACAGGTTGCAGAGAGAACTTATCTGGAAAAAGATTATCCGGAAGGAACTTTTGCCAAGTCCGGTATCGCAGAGGCAATCGCAAAAGCAAAAGAAGTTGCACAGAAAGAAAAAGTAACCAAACTGGAAATCAAAGAAGCAGACGATGCTTTAAAGAAAGCACTGGGCAAACTCGATGAAGTAAAAGCCTCCGGCAAAACAGAAGTACAGACAAAGATTGCACAGGCGGCAGAAAAGAAAGAAGCAGATTACACAAAAGAAAGCTGGGCAAATTTTGCAAAAGCAAAAAGGGATGCAGAAATGGCATTTGCTTCTGAAACAGTAACTGCAAAACAGCTGAAAGATGCAGCAGATGCATTAGACATCGCCATGAAAGCACTGGAAGCAAAGAAACCGGATAATAATAACGACAACAACAACGGTAATAATGGAAATAACAACAGCCAGATCCCGGCGGTCGGCAGCGTGATCGCAGATGCTACAGGTATCTTTAATTATAAAGTTACCGGAAACAATACCGTTGAAGTGAAAAACATGACTGCAAAAGGCAAAGCAAAGAGCAGCGTGAAAATCGCAAAAACCATCAAAGCAAACGGTAAAACTTACAAAGTAACCGCTATTGCAGCCAATGCCCTGAAAGGCAATAAAAAAGTAACTTCCGTAAGCATCGGCAGCAACGTAGAAAAGATCGGAAAGAAGGCATTTGCAAATTGCACGAAACTGAAAACCGTCACGGTAAACGGAAACAAACTGAAGACCATCGGACAGAGTGCTTTCTCAGGAGATAAGAACTTAAAGGCCGTAAATCTGAAGAAAGTAAAAACACTGAAAACTGTTGGAAAATCAGCCTTCAAGGGCGTTTCAAAGAAAGTAACCGTGAGAGTGCCAAAGAATAAAAAAGCAGCTTATGTAAGAATCTTCAAAAAAGGCGGGATCGCAGCAAGTAAGATCAAATGATGCTGGTATACCCTGCCGCTTCAAAAGAGCAGGCTTTAGAGAAATTGTGGGATGCTCTTCCGAAATCAACTACATTACAGCGACGGTTGGCAGAGCTTGACTGGAAATAATTTGTCTTGTAATAGAGGAGCAGAAATTAGAAGAAGCTTTTCTGTAAAAGGCAAATAAGCAACAGACAGAAAGCAGAAAAACGTAAGCGGGAGGAAGCATAAAAATGTGCAGGCAGAGAAAAACTCAAAGCCTGCACATTTTTTGAAATTTAACCAAATCAAGGAAGTCCCCAGCTTCAATTGCGAAAAGCAATAAGCAGTGGGTGGGGACTTGCTTGTATCAGGAGGAGTGCAAGCTCTTTCTGATAAACTGCGGAGCAGTTATTTGGTTATGAGGAAGTAGCAAAGCGGATTGCGAATATCCGCTTGACTTGATAAAAATAATTGGTTTCAGAATTCAGGTTAAAAATTGAAGACTAATTGAAACTGCGTGGATCCGGATATTTATCAGGAGAAGTACTATATCCATTCTGATATTTAACGGTCATGTAAATTGTTTCATCGCCGTTTTCGATTTTGACATAGCAGACATTGTCCTTGTCGAATTTGTCGGTGATCTCTATTTGCTGATTTTTATAATAAACCCATACGCTGCCATCGTCGAAATATTCTACGTCCGGTGCGTTCAGTTCCTCCATAATTTCGTCTTCGGTCAGAGGACGTTCGTTTCCGTCTGCATCGAAGGCAACACCGCCTCCGCCCTGAGTGACGGTGTTTCCGTCGGTATCTTTGTATTCAAGAGAATAAGAACCGTCGTCGGTATTTAAATCAAGAGTGGCACTTGTCTGGTCACCGTGCATCCAAAGCTGGATAGTTCGCTGGATTCCGCCGACATTTGCTGCGTAAGCCGTTCCTGTTCCGCCAACGATCACGCAGACTGCGATTGCAGCCGCCGCAAGTTTCATTTTCTGCTGTTTTCTTAATTTTGCCATATATTTGACCTCCCCTTCAGAGATATCGGAGGTATGCAAAACCGAAAAGGCCTGTTTGTATTTTTCTTTATTCGTCATTTTCCCATTCCTCCTTCAGTGCTGTTTTCAGAAGAGAGCGTCCGCGTGACAGGCGTGTTTTTACGTTGCTTTCCGAGAGCTTTAAAATATCGGCGATTTCCCTGACGGAATAATCTTCATAATAAAATAAATGAATAACGATGCGATATTTTTCAGGAAGTTTCAGAACTTCCTCGAATAAATTCTCAGATTCCGGATTTTCAAAAGTTAACGTTTCTATATAATCCTCCAGCGAACGTCTGTTACGCCGCCAGAAAGCAAGCGTTGTATTTTTTGCTTTATTGATCACGATACGGATCAGCCACGCACGGATATGCTGCTCATCTTCAAAATCTTTGCTTGTCGTGTAATACTGGATCAATGTATCCTGAACAACATCTTCTGCATCTGCCTGATTTTTACAGATGTTAAAGGCGATGGCGTAGAGATTGTTCTGATAGCGTTCGATCAGTTCCTGTACAGGTTGTCTCATGAGTACTCCTAAAATATAAAATTTGATGTAACTGTTCAGAGCCAACCTCCAAAATGCTACGCATTTCGTCGGTGTGGCGTATCCGCCAAATAAAATTTCAAAACAGTTTTAAAAATGCAAGCATTTTATACCTGTTTTTGAAATTTTGCTTGGCTCTGAACAGTTACAATTTGATAACAATTCATTGCAGATTGAAGTATTTGCTGCCTGAATCGTAAAATTGCAAGTCCTTGATCAAGGTGCTTTCAATTATAATACAAATCAGCAGGGAAAAAGGTTACAAAAAGTATTTTCGTTTTTAGAAAACGATATAATAGAAACAGTATCTTTTCATGTGTGAATGAAGGGGATAAATCTGTAAAAGAAAAGAGCCGGTGTACACGTTATGCCGGGTGTTACGATCGGAAACAATGTTGTGATCGGCGGCGGAAGTGTTGTCGTGAAAGATATTCCGGATAATGTGGTAGCAGTTGGAAATCCGGCGAAGGTGATCAAGACACTGGATGCAGAGAAGTTCAGAAAAGAACCTTCTGATTTACAGAAATAAGAATTTTTGATAAGATTAAGTCAGCAGAGAAAAGGGGATTTTCGGGGGAATTGATATGGGAATGTTTTTAAACAGTATTGAGCCATATGATAAATACAAAACAATTACGAAAGGTTTTTATTTTGTAGACAAAACAGAGCTGCTGGAAGAATTAATACCGGCTCTGGAACAGGAACAGAGATTTTTCTGTATCACAAGACCAAGGCGTTTTGGAAAAACGGTTATGGCGAATATGATAGCATCTTTTTTTGAAAAAATCGGAGGGCGGTTCCGATATTTTTGACAGACTTAAAATTTCAGAATATCCAAAATATAAAGAGCATTTAAATAAACATGATGTGGTATATATTGATTTCAGTGAAATGCCGAAAGAATGTGATAGCTATAAAAAATATATTTCTCGCATTGAAGAGGGAATATATTATGATTTAAGAGAAAAATATTCGGATTTGTATTTAAAGCAGGAAGATGCTATATGGGATATTTTTTCGAAAATATTCAATGAAACAAAAAAGAAATTTATTTTTGTTATGGATGAATGGGATGCGGTATTTCACATGTCATTTATGACAGAAAAGAACAGAGAAGACTATCTGCTTTTTTTGAAATTATTATTAAAAGGACAGAGTTATGTTGAGCTTGCCTATATGACAGGGGTGTTGCCGATTGCAAAATATTCCGACGGATCGGAATTGAATATGTTTCTGGAATATAATATGGCAACACGTATTCGTTTCAGTGAGTATTTTGGATTTTCAGATGAAGAAGTAGATAAGTTGTATGAAAAATATCTTCAGAATACAAAAAAGCCTCAAATTGACCGAGAGGGCTTGAGGGAATGGTATGACGGTTATCACACAGCATCCGGTCAGAGATTGTATAATCCGCGTTCGGTTGTATGTGCATTGTCCGATAATCAGCTGTCAAATTACTGGGTCAGCTCAGGAAAATATGATTCCGTGTTCAGCTATGTTAAAAACAATATAGATGACGTACAGGAAGATCTGGTTCTCATGTTTGCAGGAGAAAAAATACCATCGGGTATTGAGGAATATGCAGCAACGGCACAGCAGCTCGATACAAAGGAAGAAATATATTCGGCGATGGTTGTTTATGGGTTATTGACGTATGATAATGGCTGCGTGTTTATTCCAAATAAAGAGTTACAGGGAAGCTATGCATCTATGATGAAAAAGGAAAAATCCCTGGGATATATATACAGACTTGCAAATATTTCTAATAAAATGTTACAGGCGACTTTAAATAAAGATACAGATACTATGGCTGAAATTTTGCAATATGCACATAATACGGAAACGCCAATCTTATCTTATAATAATGAGGTGGAATTATCGGCGATTGTAAATCTGGTTTATCTTTCTGCAAGAGATTTTTATAGGATAGAAAGAGAAGATAAAGCTGGAAAAGGATTTGTGGACTTTATTTTTTATCCTGTCAGATATGAAGATAAGGGCATCATATTGGAATTAAAAGTGGATCAGACACCAGAAGAAGCTATCAAACAGATTAAAGAAAAAGATTATATATTACGTTTCAAAGGAAAACTGGGAGAACACAGACAATACCCGCAAAATATTCTGGCAGTGGGGATTTCATATGATAAAATAACAAAAAAACATACCTGTAAAATAGAAGAATTATTAATAAATAGCTAAGTAAAAAAAGGAAGAAAAAGTGAGGTATGAATCAGATTTATCGATATTATGGCAGGGAGGGAAATTGATATAGATAATTGTTTTCTATGGTTGTGCCTTGAGTTAAAATAACATAAAACAGTTGATTATTTTAAAATTTATGCTATAATTTGGAAATGTAAATAACAGTCAGATATAAATGATAGGTTATAGGGTAATTATCGGACTGTTAGGAACGAATATTTGAAATAGAATAAGAAGCAGCTGGTGCCGCCGCAAGGCGGAGAATAGGGAAACAGGTGAAAGACCCGTGCGATCTCGTCACTGTAAACAGGAGTGTGTTGCTTATTATGCCACTGAGATATCGGGAAGGCGGCAATGTGCGTTAAAACTGTAAGCCAGGAGACCTGCCAGACTGTGGTGCGGGGAATAGATATTCCAGGTCACGAGGATTGATTGTACCGAATTGAAATAGAAACAGCGAAGCCGAAGAAATTCTGGTTTGGCTGTTGTTATCCAGTATACAGTCCAACGACGTGTGTTCGTTGGATTTTCTTTTTCTCCCAAATCTTATTTGTTTCAAATAGAAGTATTATTTTGGGAGGAAAGGCAAATGAAGAAAAAACTGGTAACGATTTTATGTGTAACAACAATTACAGCATCTATGCTGGCAGGATGCGGAAGCAAAACAGCAGAGACAACTGCTCCGACAGAGACAACTGCAGTAACCGAGACAGCAGCAGCTACCGAAGCGGCAACAACCGAGGCAGCTTCTGAAACAGCAGCAGCTACGGAAGCAGAAGATGATCAGGCAGCAGCAGATAAAGTAGCAGCTCTGATCGATGCAATTTATGTTCAGGAAAGAAATGAGAACACAGACGAGCAGTGTAAAGAAGCAAAAGAAGCATGGGATGCTCTGACAGATGCTCAGAAAGAACTGGTTGAAGGCGAAGAAGCTGATCCGGATTATTTCGGAAGAGATACCGGTGATGCATCCAAAGATGATCCGCGCAATGGTGATGAGATCGGTGAAAACGAACTCCTGGTTGTAAGCTTTGGTACTTCTTTCAATGACAGCCGTGTTGCTGATATCAAAGGTATTGAAGATGCACTGCAGGCTGCAAATCCGGACTGGTCTGTAAGAAGAGCATTCACAGCACAGATCATTATCAATCACATCCAGGCTCGTGATGATGAGCACATCGACAACATGGATCAGGCTCTGGAACGTGCCGTAAATAATGGCGTTAAAAATCTGGTTATTCAGCCTACACATCTGATGCATGGTGCAGAGTATGACGAACTGATGGATGCCGTAGATGCATATAAAGATAAATTTGAATCTGTAAAAGTAGCAGAACCGCTGCTGGGTGAGGTCGGAGATGATGCAGATACTGTAAACGATGATAAAAAAGCAGTAGCAGAAGCAATCACTTCTGAAGCAGTAGCAACAGCAAATTATGATTCCCTGGATGCAGCAAAAGAAGACGGTGTTGCATTTGTATTTATGGGACATGGAACTTCTCATACAGCAAAAGTTTCTTACAGCCAGATGCAGGCCAGATGAAAGAGCTTGGTTATGAAAATGTATTTATCGGAACCGTTGAAGGCGAACCGGAAGAGACAGCATGCGAAGAAGTCATCAAAGCTGTATCTGCAGCAGGATACAAAAAGTAATCCTTCGTCCGCTGATGGTTGTTGCTGGAGATCATGCAAACAACGATATGGCAGGCGATGATGACGATTCCTGGAAGAGCCAGTTTGAGGCATCCGGAAAATTTGACAGCATTGATACACAGATCGCAGGTCTGGGTGAGATCAAAGCAATCCAGGATCTCTACGTTGCTCATACAGCAGATGCTATAAACGAGTAATAAGTAATACATGAGGTGTACCTCGCAGCAGGAATGTCAGAGGTATTCTTGAAAAAAGAAGCAAAACAGAAGGACAGGAACAAAAATGAAGAAAAGAATCATTACATTAGCAGGATTAATGGCACTTAGCTGTGCACTGGCAGTTGGCTGCGGAAACAGCACAAGCCAGACAGAAACACAGAGTGCTGCACAGACAGAGGCAGCTTCTGAAACACAGGTACAGACCGAAGAAACACAGGAGGCAGAGAGTGCAGCAGAAACGACCGCAGACACAGAGGCAGCAGAAGCCGCTGCAACACTGGAAGATGGAACGTACACTGCTGATTTTAATACAGACAGCAGTATGTTCCAGGTCAATGAAATGTATGATGGAAAAGGAACTCTGACCGTAAAAGACGGAAAGATGACCATTCATATCACGCTGCGTTCTAAAAACATTGTAAATCTGTATCCGGGACTTGCAGAGGATGCACAGAAAGATGGAGCAGAACTGCTGCAGCCAGTTGTGGAAACCGTAGATTATAATGACGGTGAACCGGCAGAAGAAGTGAATGCATTTGATGTTCCTGTTCCGGCTATCGACGAGGAATTTGATCTGGCACTGATCGGAACAAAAGGAAAATGGTATGACCATAAAGTCAGCGTTTCCAATCCGGTAAAAGCAGAAGAATAAAAAATATCAGATTTTGCGAAAAGCTGCTGCGATATGTATCTACATATTTTGCAGCAGCTTTTTATCTTGAAAAGGAGAAATCATGACAGCAGAGGAGCTAAATTTAAAAGACGGTGAATACACCGCAGAAGTTACGATGGAAGGCGGAAGCGGAAGAGCAACGATCGATTCTCCGACTGACATTTCGGTAAAAGATGGAAAAGTAACAGCTGAGATTAAATGGAGCAGTTCACATTATGACTATATGCTGGTTGACGGTGAAAAATTTCTTCCGGTCAATACGGAAGGAAATTCTGTTTTTGAAATTCCGGTTGCAGAATTTGATGAACCGATGGCTGTAACGGCAGATACGACTGCGATGAGTGTCCCGCATGAAATAGAGTATACGCTGACCTTTGCATCAGACACCGTGACAGTGTCCGGTTCCGGATCGGGTATGAGTGGATCGGTAAATATCGCATTGTGGATTGCAGTTGCAGTGGCTGTGTTCATGCCGGTTGTTACCAGGATGAGACGAAAGGAAAAGAAATGAAGAAAATAGTGGGGGTACTCGGTGTTGCATTCTGCCTGATGCTGGCAGGCTGTGCATCGCAAAAACAGGATACGATTGAAAAGCGGAATACCGATATCAGCAAGGATCTGACATATGACCACAGCATGGAACTGGAGTACGCAAAGATGTTTGCGGTGGATTATTATCAGAATGATTATGCACTTGTCACGATCGCAGATGACGGGAAATATCTGATCGTACCGGAAGGAGAATCTGTGCCGGAAGATATGGATAAGGATATCACGGTGCTGCAGCAGCCGATCCAGAATATTTATCTGGCGGCTTCGGCGGCGATGGATATGTTTGTGGCGACAGATGCACTGGATGCGGTTCGATTCAGCTCGCTGAAAGCAGATGGCTGGTACATAGAAGAGGCGAAAAAAGCCATGGAAGATGGGGATATTATTTATGCCGGGAAATATTCAGCCCCGGACTATGAGATGATATTGAATGAAAACTGTGGGCTTGCCATCGAGAATACCATGATTCTGCATACACCGGAAGTAAAAGAGCAGATGGAAAAATTTAATATTCCGGTTCTGGTCGATCATTCCAGCTATGAGACAAATCCGCTCGGACGTACTGAATGGGTCAAACTTTACGGGCTGCTGACCGGGCATGAAGATCAGGCAGCAAGGCGTTTGATGCAGAAGCGAAAGCGTTTGAACAGGTGAGTGATCAGGATGCAACCGGAAAAACGGTGGCATTTTTCTATATCACGACAAATGGGGAAGCAAATGTGCGAAAAGTGCGGATTATCTGCCGAAAATGATTGAACTTGCCGGCGGAAGCTATATTTTTGATGATCTAGGTGACGAGGAGGAAGCGACATCTACAGTTTCCCTTCAGATGGAAGAATTTTATGCCGGAGCAAAAGATGCAGACTATATTATTTATAATAGTACAATAGAAGGAGAATTGTCTTCTATGCAGGATCTTCTGGCAAAAAGCCCGCTGCTTGAGAAATTCAAAGCGGTGAAAGAAGGACATGTATACTGCACGACCAAGAATCTCTATCAGTCAACAATGGAACTTGGGACAATCACATCCGATATTCGAAAAATGCTGACCGGAGACGATGCAGACCTGACTTATCTGTATAAGGTGGAGTGATACGATGAAAAAAAGCAGATATGGTGCTGCATTTATCATTCTTGCAGCTTTGTTATTTTTATTTTTGGTTTTGAATATATGCATCGGAAGTGTAAATATACCGGTTTCGGAGATACCGAAAATGCTGTGGGGAAATGGAGCGGATGAAACCTTTACGGATATTGTGATGGGAATCCGTTTTCCGAGAGCAATGGCAGCGGCAATCCTGGGCGGCGGGCTTGCATTGTCCGGATATCTTTTGCAGACTTTTTTTCATAATCCGATCGCCGGACCGTTTACACTGGGAATTTCCTCCGGAGCAAAACTGGTCGTGGCACTTGTCATGGTAGCTTCCCTTGGAAATGCCTTGCATTTAAGTTCCTGGGTGATGATCATGGCAGCTTTTGTTGGTTCCATGATCTGTATGGGATTTGTGATCCTGATGTCGAAAGTGACCGATCAGATGTCGATGCTGATCGTCAGCGGCGTTATGATCGGATATATCTGTTCTGCGATTACCGATTTTGTGGTAACATTTGCGGACGATGCCGATATTGTCAATCTGCATAACTGGTCAAAAGGAAGTTTTTCCGGGATTACCTGGGATAATGTAGTGATCATGGCGATCGTTGTCGGGATCACCTCAGTCTGTGTTTTCCTGATGTCAAAGCCGATCAGTGCCTATCAGATGGGAGAATCTTATGCCCAGAATATGGGACTGAATGTACAGCTGTTTCGCATATTGCTCGTGCTGTTATCCAGTATTCTGTCAGCCTGTGTGACAGCCTTTGCAGGACCAGTATCCTTTGTTGGAATTGCTGTTCCGCATCTGGTTAAAAATTTATTCGGCACCGCAAAACCAATCATCATGATACCCGCGTGTTTCCTTGGCGGATCTGTGTTCTGCCTGCTCTGTGACCTCTTGGCAAGAATTATGTTTGCTCCGACAGAACTTTCCATCAGTACGATCACAGCGGTATTTGGGGCACCGGTGGTAATTTATATTATGATTCACAGAAAAAAAGAAAAAGTGTGAAATCAGGAATCATGGAACAGTTCATGCAATGCATAAGGTATATCTTGCAGCAAGAATGTCAGAAATATTTTTGAATTTTTGATTTAGAAAAGGCGGAATAGCATATGGAAGAATATTATTTTTATACGGAAGGTCTGACCGTCGGCTATCACGGCGTTCCGCTCATAAAAAATATCAAGATCAGTCTGAAAAAGGGAGAAATCCTGACGTTGATCGGACCGAACGGAGCGGGAAAAACGACGATCCTGAGAAGCATCATAAAACAGCTGAAACCGCTTGGCGGAGTCGTTGTGCTGGATGGAAAAGAGACGGAACAAATCAGCGGAAAAGAGCTTTCCAGAAAACTTTCGGTTGTGCTGACAGAACGGGTAAGACCGGAAATGATGACCTGCAAAGAAGTGGTTGCGACCGGACGTTATCCATATACCGGGAAGTTCGGCGTACTCTCAAAAGAAGACTGGAAACTGGTAGATGAGGCAATGGAACTGGTGCATATCCACGAGCTTGCTGACCGTGATTTTTCAAAAACGAGTGACGGACAGAAACAGCGGGTAATGCTGGCGAGAGCAATCTGCCAGCAGCCGGATATCATCATTCTGGATGAGCCGACCTCTTTTCTGGATATCCGCTATAAGCTGGAATTTTTATCCATCATCCAGAATATGTCCAGGGAACGAAATCTTTCCGTAATCATGTCCTTGCATGAACTGGACCTGGCAGGACGTATTTCCGATAAAATAGCCTGCGTCAGAGGAGACAAAGTAGATCGATTTGGAACACCGGAAGAAATTTTTACGCAGGGCTACATCCCACAGCTTTATCAGATGACAACAGGTTCTTATGATGAACGCACCGGAGATCTCGAACTTCCGAAAACAGAAGGAGAGCCGAAAGTTTTTGTGATCGCAGGAAACGGAACCGGTACAGCAGTCTTTCGAAAATTACAGAGAGAGCGAGTGCCGTTTGTGACGGGGATTCTGTGGGAAAACGATCTGGATTATCCCGCAGCAAAAGCACTGGCGACAGAAGTGATCTCCGTGAAACCATTTGGCAGGATTGAAGAAAAAGAAATACAGAAAGCAAAAGAATGGATCAAGAAGTGCGACAAAGTGATCTGTACGCTGGATGTCGAAAAAAGTGGGGAGTTTGCAAAGCCGTTGAGCGGGCTTTTTGAGATGTGCAAATGAACAATTCCCAAGAAGGCACTTTTACGTGCCCTTCGGGGAATTCGTTCATTGCACATTCAAATCTCCACCGCCGCTTTCATCTCTTTCACATATTTTTCGACTTCCGGAATACATTCTTTTCCGTACTTCGCCACAATTTTTACAATCGCAGATCCTACGATGGCTCCGTCTGATACGGATGCCATTTTTTTTGCCTGTTCCGGGGTGGAGATACCGAATCCGATGGCAGCCGGGATATCATTTACTTCTTTCACCATTTCTACCATTTTTGCAACATCCGTTTTAATCTCACTTCGAACGCCGGTTACACCAAGTGAAGATACACAGTAGACAAATCCTTTCGCTTCTTTTGCAATCATACGGATGCGTTCGTGGGAGGTCGGTGCGATCAGGGAGATCAGGTCGATGCCGTATGATTCGCAGACACCGGAAAGCTCCTCTTTTTCTTCATAAGGAAGATCCGGAACGATGATTCCATCAATGCCGCATTCTACGCAGCGTTTCATGAAGCGTTCTTTTCCGTAGGTATAGACTGGGTTGATATAGGTCATAAACACCATCGGAATTTTTACTCTCTGGCGGGCTTCTTTTACCATATCAAACAATTTATCGGTGGTGCATCCTGCAGCGAGTGCTCTCTGGCTCGCTTCCTGGATGACCGGGCCTTCGGCGATCGGATCGGAAAACGGGATACCGATCTCGATCAGGTCGGCACCGGCTTTTTCCATGGCGATCAGCAGATTTTTTGTGGTTTCAAGGTCTGGATCCCCACCTGTTACAAAAGGGATAAATGCTTTTTTATTTTCGAATGCCTTATATATATTACTCATAGATATCCACTCCTCTGTATCGTGCAATGGCAGCCACGTCTTTGTCGCCACGTCCTGAAATAGTAATTACGATGATCTTATCTTTATCCATAGTCGGTGCCAGTTTCATTGCGTAGGCAACGGCGTGAGAACTCTCGATCGCCGGAATGATTCCCTCGGTGCGGGAAAGATATTCAAATGCATTAACAGCTTCTTCATCGGTGATGGAAACGTACTGTGCACGGCCTTCTTTTGCAAGCATCGCATGTTCCGGACCGATTCCAGGGTAGTCAAGTCCGGCAGAAATAGAATAAACCGGTGCGATCTGACCGTATTCGTCCTGGCAGAACAAAGATTTCATGCCATGGAAAATACCGGTGCTTCCTTTGGCAATCGTGGCGGCATGTTTCGGGGTATCAATAAGTCTGCTTCGCAGCCGATCAGGGCGACTTCTTTATCAGGGATGAATTCATAAAAGTACCGATGGCATTGCTTCCGCCTCCGACGCAGGCAATCACGGCATCCGGCAGACGGCCTTCTTTTCTATCAGCTGTTCTTTGATTTCTTCTCCGATAATTTTCTGGAAATCACGGACAATTGTCGGGAATGGATGAGGTCCCATGACAGAACCAAGTACATAAAGCGTGTCATCCATACGTTTGCTCCATTCACGCATTGTTTCATTTACGGCATCTTTTAAAGTCATTGTGCCGCTTGTAACAGCGTGCACTTTTGCACCGAGCAGTTCCATACGAAATACATTCAGTGCCTGACGGTCGGTATCTTCTTTGCCCATGAAGATCTCACATTCCAGTCCCATCAGAGCAGCAGCGGTAGCAGTTGCAACACCGTGCTGTCCGGCACCGGTTTCTGCGATGACACGGGTTTTGCCCATTTTTTTTGCCAGAAGAACCTGACCGAGTACGTTGTTGATTTTGTGTGCTCCTGTGTGGTTTAAGTCTTCACGTTTCAGATAAATTTTTGCACCGCCGAGATCCTCGGTCATTTTTTTTGCTTCATAGAGCAGAGAAGGTCTTCCCGCATAATTTTTCAGCAGGTCATCCAGCTCTGCGATAAATTCCGGATCTTTGCTGTATTTGTTGTAAGCTTCTTCTACTTCCTGAACAGCGGGCATCAGTGTTTCTGGGATGTACTGTCCGCCGTATTCTCCAAATCTTCCTTTGCTCATAAGTGAATCCTTTCTATATATAATACAATGATGTTGGGGTAAAAAGATGCCATACGAATTGTTCCGTACTTCGTACTCCCACAATTCTTTCTACGCTCCGCTTCGGTCGGTGCTAAACATGTGCCAC